>Ga0194115_10005838_pt1 | contig 12645 bp, 6 predicted proteins | sample TA2MahsurfametaG_3_FD_148656 | JGI IMG/M metagenome (GOLD analysis project Ga0194115, IMG submission 148656) | Freshwater microbial communities from Lake Tanganyika, Tanzania - TA2015002 Mahale S4 surface | ecosystem: Environmental > Aquatic > Freshwater > Lake | place: Tanzania: Lake Tanganyika... | reverse complement strand
GGCCCTCACGGCGCTGAAGAACGGCGACCGGCTGGAGAGCAAGGACGCCCCGCAGATCGCGGGCCGTCGGATCCGCATCGAAGCCTCGTTCAGCACGAAGCAGAAGGACGCCGTCATCGTCTCCCATGGCGGCAGCGCGATCGGCTACGCCCTTCACCTGCAGGCCGGACGTCTGCGCTTCAGCGTACGCAACGGCGGGGAGACCTTCGTGGAGGCCCCGGTGGCCGCGGGCGAGACCAAGGCGGTGGCCACCCTGGAAAAGGACGGCACGCTCAGCCTGAAGATCGGGGACGCTCCTGAGGTCACCGCGAAAGGCTCCAAGACCTTCCCCCGTCAGCCGCAAGAGGACTTCTGCGTCGGGCATGACGCCGCCCTTGCGGCGGTTCCTTACGCCGGCGAACCGGTGAAGTTCAAGGGACGGCTCAACGCCCTCACCGTCACCGCCGACTGACCATGGGCTGCCCCTTCGGATTCCTCTTCAACGACCCCTTCCGCGAGAAGCGCGAGAAGGAAGCCGCAGCACGCTGTGAATTCCAGGGTGAGCGGGTGCCTGTCATCCTGCGGCATGCCGAAGTGCGCGCCGCCGCCAAGGACTGGAAGACCTTCAGCAGCGACGCGCCTTTCCGCGTTCCCATCCCCTCCGAAGAGGAGGCGCGCTCGATGCGCCAGCTGCCCATCGAGACCGACCCGCCGGACCATGGCGATTTCCGCGCCATCGTGGAACCGTTCTTCCAGCGGCCCAAGCTGCCCGAAATGATCGCGAAGGTCGAAGCGCTGATCGAAGGCCTGCTCCGGGACGCGCTGACCGCGGGGGAGAAGGAGGTCGTGCACGGCTTCGCCCTGCCCCTCCAGTCCCGCGCCCTGACCTACCTGCTCAACGTGCCCGAATCCGAAGGCGACACCTGGATCGACTGGGGCGTGCACGTATTCCGCGTGCGCGGAGGCCTGAAGAAGGGACACCGTCTCGAAGAATACCTCTCAGCCCAGTTCGACCGGGCGGAGCGTTCACCCGGGGAGGATTTCTTCAGCGCGCTCACCAAGGCTGAGTTCCGTGGACGCAGGCTCACCCGAGAGGAGATGATGGGCTTCGGCAATCTCACCTTCGCCGGCGGACGCGACACGGTCATCCTGACCGTCGCCTGCGCGCTGGCCCATCTCGCCCGCACCCCGGAGGACCTCGAATGGCTGCGGCAGGACCCGCGCCGCATCACCATCGCCTGTGAGGAATTCTTCCGGGTCTTCATGCCACTGACGCTCATCGGCCGCGTCTGCCCGGTGAAGACCGACGTCCACGGCCACGAAGTGCCCGCCGGCGGACGGGTGGGCCTCGGCTGGGCCTCGGCGAACTTCGACGCCGCGGTTTTCCCGGACCCCTACGCCGTGAAGCTGGACCGCAAGCCCAACCCGCACGTCTCCTTCGGATTCGGCGAGCATCTCTGCCTGGGAGCCCCGCACGCCCGGCTCCTGCTACGCACCTTGCTTCAGAAATGCGTCGACCTGGTCGGGCGCATGGAGGTCGTGTCGGCCGAACCCCGGTTCGAGCGCGAGCACGCCTACGAACGCCAGCTGGGCTTCGAATCCCTCGTCCTGCGCTTCCACCCCAGATCCTGAAGGACCTCCCAGCCCATGCTCACGCTCTGCTCATTCATGGTCGGTCTGCTTGCTATCGAATATCCGCACAGGCCGGCCGACCCCCAGCCGGCGGGCTGGCCGCTCACCGCGGAGGAACGCGCCTTCATCTCGCGTCCGGAGCACGAACGCCGTCCGGGCCGCGAGGCAAACAAGCACCTGCCGCAACTCTGGCCCGCCGTGCCTTCCGCGGGGTTCTTCGGCGGCGACGCTTGGCTGAAACTGCATGAGGCCCACGTGAAGACGGTCCAGCAAAATCAGGGCCCGATCGACGTGCTGCTCGTCGGCGACAGCATCACCATCCAGTGGGGCGCTTCCTGGGCGAAGCATTTCCCCGACCGCAAGGCGGTGAACATCGGCATCGGCGGAGACAAGACCCAGAACGTGCTCTGGAGGCTCGACCATGGCGGCGTCGAAGGGCTCCGGCCGAAGACCATCGTGCTGATGATCGGCAACAACAACATGTTCTTCACGCCCGAGACCGGCGTCGCCGCCGCGGCCAAGGGCGTCGAGACGTGCGTCCGCAACCTCCGCGAGAAATTCCCCGAGGCCGGACTGATCCTCGCCAAGATCCTGCCCTGCCATGCGCCGAAGAACCGGTTCTACGAGGATATCCTCCTGACCAACGCCGAGATCGACAGACTGAAGCTCGACGCCGACCTCAAGGTCAAGGTGCTGGACCTCACGAAAGACTTCCTCAACGCCGACGGCACGATCCGCAAGGCCCTGTACACCCCGGACAACATCCATCTCTCGCCCGAGGGCTATGCGGTCTATGCGGAGCGCCTCAGGCCCCTGCTTCCGCCTACCGCGAGATAACTTGCCTTGCGGACACCGGGGACGGGATTGAACTGATTCCACCCGACCGCATCGATCCCCTTGAGGCCCTCAGCCTTCATCCTCGTCCTCCTTCCGCTGCTCGGCCGGTCAGCCCCTCCGGAGGCACGCGCATTCCTTGAGGCGCACTGCTACGAGTGCCATGACAAGGAGACCAGGAAAGGAGGGCTCGACCTGGAATCGACGGCCTACGACGCGAAGGACCTGACCCGCTGGGTGCGCGTCCATGACGCGGTCGCCGCCGGAGAGATGCCCCCTCCGAAGAAGAATGCATCGCCTCCTGCCGACGAGAAGGCCGCCTTCCTGCGGACGCTGGACGCCAGGCTCACGTCGGACAGCCAGTCGACGCGCGCCGCCCGGACGCAGCTCCGCAGGCTCACGCGGGTGGAATTCGAGAACACGCTGAAGGATCTGCTCGAACTGCCGCGCCTCGACATCCAGGCGCTGCTGCCCGCCGACGGACGGGTGGCCGGTTACGACAAGATCGCGGGAGGACTTGACCTTTCGCCCGGACACCTCGCCGCCTATGAGGAGGCGATTGAGCGGGCCCTCGATGCGGCGATCGCCACTTCAGCCAAGCCGCCCAGGGTCTACCGGAAACGCGTGCATCCCGCGGGACTCTTCAAGTTCGGAGCCAACCTCGCGCATGGCCAATACGTGCTGCTCAAGGACAAGCAGCCTGACCCTGCCCTGCCCGTCCGTGGCGGCCATGAGGACAAGAAGGGACACGTGGGCTTCGAGGGCCCCGACCTCAAGGACCGGAACGCGTTGGTCAAAAGCGAAGCCGTGTCGAAGAGCCAGAGTGCGGTCGGCCTGCTCAACCCGAACCTCGCGGGCTACGAAGCCGCGATGAACGTGGCCCCGATCTACCCGGGGACCTATCGCCTGCGGATCTCCCTCTGGGGCTTCCACTGGGAGAACGGCCGGCCGAACCCGTGCGACACCCCGCAGGCCGCGGTGCTTCGTGCGCACGAGGAGGGCAAGCAGCAGGAAGGCGGAAGGCTCCTGGCCGCCTTCACCGCGCCGTCGATGGAATCCAAGGTCGGTGAGATCACGACCTGGCTCGACGCCCATGAGTCCATCGTGTTCGACCCGGTCTCCGTCCCCTGGAACGGACTGCGCATCGGCCAGGTCGCCGGCCGGGCCGCCAAGCACGTCGGGCCGGGCGTGGCCATCGACTGGTTCGAGATCGAGGGCCCGCTCAATCCCGTGTGGCCACCGGCCAGCCACACGCGCCTCTTCGGCTCGCTACCGATCAAGCCGTGGGCCGGGGGCGACGCCCTGCCCCCGCATCGCGACAAGATCCGGAGCCAAGGCGGCTATCTGCCGAGCATGTATTTCGACCTCACGCCGGCGGAACGTGAACCCCAGCTCGAGACGGTGTCGTCGGCCGACCCGACCGAAGACGCTCGCCGCCTGCTCGACGACTTCCTTCCGCGCGCCTTCCGACGTGACGTGGTCGAGGCCGAGCTGACGCCCTACCTGGAACTGCTCTCCTCCAGACTCAGGTCGGGGGACTGCTTCGAGGACGCCATGCGCCGCGTGTACGTGGCCGTGCTGACCTCACCCGAATTCCTCTTCCTGCCCGGTGACGCTCCGGCGGATCGCTCGCTTTTCCCCGCGGGCCCCGACTTCGCGCTCGCTTCACGGCTGTCCTACTGGCTGTGGGTCGGGCCGCCCGACGAGCCCCTGCTGGCCGCTGCGCGCGACGGATCCCTGCGCAAGCCCGAGACGCTCAGGGGTCAGATGGACCGGATGCTCGCCGACGCCCGCAGCCGGCGCTTCTACGCCGACTTCACGCGCCAATGGCTTGAACTGGGCCGGCTAGATGAGACCGTGCCCGACCCCCTGCTCTACCCCGAATACAGATTCATCCTCAACGAAGGCGTGGCGGCCGAGACCCCCGCGTTCCTCCGTGAACTCATCGAAAGGAACCTCCCCGCCAAGGCTCTGCTTGAACCCGGCTTCGCCATGCTGACCCAGCGACTGGCGGAGCATTACGGCATCAGCGGCGTGCAGGGCGTCGAAGTCCGTCGGGTCGAGTTGCCCAAGGGAGGCGTCCGCGGCGGACTGCTCGGGCAGGCCGCCATCCATAAGCTCACCGCGAACGGGACCACCACCTCGCCGGTGAAGCGCGGCGTATGGATTTCGGACCGGCTCCTGGACGAGCCGCCTCCGCCTCCGCCTCCCGGCATCTCGGCCGTCGACCCTGATACCCGGGGCACGACCACCATTCGCGAGCAGCTCGAACGTCACCGCAAGGATCCGAACTGCGCCGCGTGCCACGCCAAGATCGACCCTCCCGGATTCGCCCTCGAGGCCTTCGATTCCGTCGGAGGCCTGCGCGACCGCTACCGCTCCAACGGTAAGGGCGACGTCCCTGCCTTGAAAGGCCGCGTCCCGTGGAAAGTGGAGTATCGCGTCGGCCCCGGCGTGGACGCCGCCGGCGAGCTGCGTGACGGCCGACGCTTCGACAGCCCCGCAGGACTCATCGCCCTGCTGGCGGCGGACGACGCTCGCCTGGCCAGGGCCTTCGTCGCCCACCTCTCGAGGTATGCCACCGGCGCCGAGGTCTCCTACGCCGACCGCGCCCGCATCAGGGCCGTGGTCGAGGCGACCCGCGGAGACGCCCTCGGGCTCCGCTCACTCATGCACGCCCTGGCCGCAAGCGAGCTGTTCCTTCCTCCCTCACGTTGAACCATGAGACGCCGTGACTTCCTCCTCGCCGCCGGCGCCTGCCTGGCGCTGCCGGCCCTCGGCCGAGAAACCGAGAAGGAGCCGCCCCGACGGCTTCTGGCCATCCACGTCCCGCTCGGGATGATGCCCCAGTATTTCTTCCCCAAGGAGGGCGAGGCCTCCAGCCCCTACCTCGGGCTGCTTGCCGCGCATCGCAGCCACTTGACCACCTTCGCGGGACTCTCCCACCCCGGCGTGGACGGCAACCATCACGCCGGACAATGCTTCCTCTCAGCCGCCCCTCACCCCGGCCAGCCGACCTTCCGCAACAGCCTCTCTTTGGACCAGCTCGTGGCCGAGAAGATCGGCGAGGACACCCGCTTCGCCTCGCTCTCCCTGTCCGTGCGCAAGGGCGAGCACTACGCCGATTCGATCTCCGTGTCACGGTCGGGCGTCATCCTCCCGGCCGAGACCAGCGCCGAGCGCCTCTATCGGAAGCTCTTCGTCGCGGGCACGCCGGAGGAGAAGGCCGCCGCCATGCGCCGCATCGAAGCCGGCGGCAGCGTGCTCGACCTCATCCTCGACAAGGCGAAGCGTCTGGAAAAGGGCTCCGACCCCGGGGACCGCGCGCGGCTCGACCAATATTTCCAGAGCGTGCGCGAACTGGAGGGCCGCCTCCAGCGCAGCATCGCCTGGGAGAACCGGCCCAAGCCCAAGGTCGACGCCCCGATGCCCAGGGACATCGCCGACGCCAACGAGGTCGTCGCCCGTTCGCGGCTGATGTTCGACCTCGTCCGGCTGGCGCTGCAGACCGACAGCACCCGCGTGGTCACCCTTTCCCTCAGCACCTTCTCCGTCGTCCCTCACGTGCCCGGCGTGAAGAACGAGACCCACGGGCTGACGCACCACGGCAACGAACCCGAGAAGATCGCCGAACTGCGTCGCATCGAGGAGGCCCAGCTCAAAGTCTTCGGCGAGCTGCTCGGATCCCTGCGGGGCACGCCCGAAGCCGGCGGCTGCCTCCTGGACCGAACGCAGGTGCTCTACGGCAGCTGCCTAGGCAACGCCAATTCGCACAGCAACCAGAACCTGCCCGTGATCCTGGCGGGCGGCGGATTCAGGCACGGCGGGCACCTGCGGTTCAATCCGGTCAACAACACGCCTCTCGCCAACCTCTACGTCAGCATGCTGAGAGGACTGGGCGTCGACGCCGACGGCTTTGCCTCCGGCACCGGTCCGTTGCGCGGACTGTCCTGAGCGCTGCTAGGTGGTTCCGGGGATTGACCCCAAGTGGGTTTCTGGAAATAAACAGCCCATGCGTCCGGCCGCCTTCCTCCTCCTGCTATCCGCCCTGCTCCCGGCCGAAGAGGCCGACATCGTGGTCTACGGGGGCACCTCGGGCGGCATCACCGCCGCGATCCAAGCCGCGCGCGACGGCCGGACGGCCGTCCTGATCGAGCCGACGAAGTTCCTCGGCGGCCTGACCACCGGCGGGCTCGGGGCGACGGACATCGGCAACAAGCGGGCCATCGGCGGGATGTCCCGTGAATTCTACCAGGGCATCCACCGCCACTACTCCGAATCCGCCCATTGGCGCCAGCAGACCCGCGAGGACTACTTCGCACGCCGTCCCCACGGCAACAGCGCCGCCGAGGATACCATGTGGACCTTCGAGCCGCACGTGGCCTCGCTGGTCTACGACGGGATGCTCAAGGCCGCCGGCGACAGGGTGACCGTAGTCCACGGAGAACGTCTGGACCTGAAGAAGGGCGTGGTGAAGGAAGACGGACGCATCGTGAAGATCGTCATGGAGAGCGGACGTGAGTTCACCGGCAAGGTCTTCATCGACGCCACCTACGAAGGCGACCTGATGGCCAAGGCCGGCGTCAGCTACCACGTCGGCCGCGAAGCCAACGCCACCTACGGCGAGACGCTCAACGGCGTGCAGGTCGGCCATGCGCGCTCTCACCAGTTCAAGGTGGAAGTCGACCCCTACGTCAAGAAAGGCGACCCCTCCAGCGGCTTGCTGCCCGGCATCGAGAAGGACGTCCCGGGCCCCGACGGCTCGGGCGACCGCAAGGTGCAGGCCTACAACTTCCGCATGTGCACCACCGACGCGCCGGAGAACCGCCGCGACTGGGAGAAGCCCGAGGGCTATGACGAACGCTGGTATGAGCTCGCACTGCGCAACGTCGAGGCGGGCGAGGACCGCATCTCCTGGGCTCCGACTCCGATGCCCAACCGCAAGACGGACACCAACAACAACTTCGCGGTCAGCACCGACTTCATCGGCCAGAACTGGGATTACGCCGAGGCGGACTATCCGACTCGGGAGAAGATCTGGCAGGCCCATGAGGCCTGGCAGAAGGGCCTGATGTGGACCTACGCCCACCACCCGCGCGTGCCGGAAAAGATGCGCCTGGCGTTCCAGAAGTTCGGTCTGGCCAAGGATGAGTTCCGGGACAACGGAAACTGGCCCCGCCAGCTCTACGTGCGCGAGGCGCGCCGCATGGTCTCCGACTACGTCATGACGGAGAAGAACTGCCGACGCACCGAGGTCGTCGAGGACTCGGTCGGCATGGGCGCTTACAATATGGATTCGCACCACATCCAGCGCTTCGTGACCAAGGAGGGCTTCGTGCGCAACGAGGGCGACGTCCAAGTCGGCAGCAAGCCCTACCCGGTGAGCTACCGGAGCATCCGTCCGCGCGCCTCCGAGTGCACCAATCTCCTCGTGCCGGTCTGCCTGAGCGCCAGCCACATCGCCTACGGTTCGATCCGCATGGAACCGGTCTTCATGGTCATGGGCCAGTCAGCCGCCATCGCGGCTGGACTCGCGATCGAGGCGGGCACCTCGGTGCAGGACGTCCCCTACCCACGGCTCAAGGAGCGCCTGCTCGCGGTCAACCAGGTGCTGGACTTCGTGCCCACGGCACCGGTCGGCCGAGGCGTGGCCAAGTCGACCCTGCCCGGCATCGTCATCGACGACGACCAGGCTGAGCTCAAGGGCTTCGGGTCGGTCAGCACATCCACGCCCGGCTTTGTGGGCGAAGGCTATCGCCACGACGGCAATGACGGCAAGGGGGCGCAGTCCGCGAAATTCACCCCTGACCTGCCCAAGGCAGGCCGCTACCGCGTGGCGTTCTCCTACGGACCCAATAAAAACCGCGCCGGCAACGTTAGCATACGCATCCGGCACGCCGACGGTGAGTCGACCGTGACCGTGAACCAGAAGTCGACGCCCTCGGGCGACAAGCCCTTCCGTCCGCTCGGAACCTTCGACTTCAAATCCGGCCGCGAAGGCTGGGTCGAGATCAGCAACGCCGGCTCCGACGGCTATGTGATCGTCGACGCCGTGCAGTGGCTGCCGACGGGAGAGTGAGGCGCTGTCAGCGCTTGGGCGCCGAGGCCTGCTGGCGCTCGAGTTCGGAAAGGAAAGCGAGGTCGGGCTCCGGACGTCCGAGGCGCAAAGCGAGCCAGCGGTAGGCCGCGCGGAGGGACTCGAAACTGGGCTGGTGACCGGACTTGTGGTCGAACATCCGTAGCGCCTCCGCGTCCGCTCCTGCGGCGACGTACGCTTCGCGGGCCCGGTCCAGCTGCGGCCGGCTTTGCTCGCCGTCATACTGTCCGGCGATGAGGAAGAAGCCCCGCGGGACCATGCAGGCGAGCAGGTCGCCATGCTCCAGTCCAGCCGCGCGCATGCCCTTCAGCCGCCCGCCGAAATACCAGGCGTCCTGCCAGTTGGTCGAATCCCACCCGATGCCGAAGTCGCTCGCGACCACCGCACGGGCCCTCAAGTCCAGGGCCCCGGCGTAGAAGGACGTCTTGCCGCCGAGAGAATGCCCCATGTAGGCCAGCCGCGAAGGGTCGGCCTCGGGAGCCTCGGCGAGCAGGTCCATCGCGCGTCGCGCGTCGTGCGTCAGCTTCCCCATGCCGGTCCAATCGGGGTCGGTGCGGGCGAGCTTGTCCGCGGCCAGGCGCCAGACGCCGAATCCTGACGGGGCCTTGGCCGCCTCCTGCTCCGTCAGTACATTGTAAGGATAGGATTCAACCGCGGCCACGACGTAGCCCTGGCGCACGAGGTGCAGTCCGAACTTCGCGCTGTTACGTTCCGGACCGAGCGGAGTCTTGGAGCTCAGGTCATACCCGCACATCCGGTCCGGATCATAGAACGGAACGACGACTCCGGGAGCCTTGCCGCGCAGGCCATGGGGAATCATGAGCAGCACAAGCTGCTCGGTCCGCGGTCCGGTCCGCTGCCTGTAGAGACGGGCGGAGAAATCCGGCGTCACGAAGGACTCCTCCAAACGCTGCTCCCTCTTCCAGTCGGTGGTCGCAGGCCGGCCCAGCGCGGCCTCCCAGCGCGCGACCTCGGGTCGGGCGGCGGGGGTCCCGCAGCCCGCGATGGCCGCCAGGACGGCCAGTGTCACGACAGGACGGATGCGGAGAGGCATGCGGCATCCTCGAGGACCCCGACCTCACCTCCAACCGGAAATTGCTGACGGCGGGCGCGGCCCGACGGTCCCTAAGCCGTTCACCCCATGTCTCGCCGCCTTGACTGCCGTCGCCCTCGGCTGACTATTGCAACCACCCCATGAAGCGCCTGCTGCCAGCCGTTCTCCTCGCCGCCTCCCTGCAGGCCGCCGTGGACTTCAACCGCGAAGTGCGCCCCATCCTCGCCCAGCACTGCTTCGCCTGCCACGGGATGGACGAGCATTCCCGCGAAGGAGAACTGCGTCTGGACCTGCAGGAGACCGCCCACAAGTCCGGAGAGTCGGGAGCCATCGCCATCGTGCCCGGCGATCCCGCCAAGAGCGAAGTCGTCCGACGCATCTTCACCGATGACAAGGACGACCTCATGCCGCCGCCCAAGGTCAAGAAGCCCCTGTCCGAAAAGGACAAGGAGGTGCTTCGGCGCTGGATCGCCGAAGGCGGCAAGTACGAGGCTCACTGGGCCTTCGCGAAGCCCGTCCAGCCGACGCCGCCGGACGCGTCGATCCACCCCGTCGACGCCTTCGTGCGCGCCAGGCTCGCCAAGGAGGGCCTGCGCCCCTCGCCCGAAGCCGACCGCCACACCCTCATCCGTCGCCTGTCGCTCGACCTGACCGGACTGCCTCCGACGCCCGAGGAGGCCGACGCCTTCGCGGCCGACAGCTCGCCGCAGGCCTACGAGAACCTCGTGGAGCGCCTGCTCGCCTCGCCCCGCTACGGCGAACGCTGGGCGCGTCGCTGGCTCGACCTCGCCCGCTACGCCGACACCAACGGATTCGAGAAGGACCGTCCGCGCACCATCTGGCCCTACCGCGACTGGGTCGTGAAGGCGCTCAACGAGGACATGCCCTACGACCAGTTCGGCATCCGGCAGCTCGCCGGCGACCTCCTCCCCGGCGCGACGCCGGATGACGTCATCGCGACCGGCTTCCACCGCAACACCATGCTCAACGAGGAGGGCGGCATCGATCCCAACGAGTACCGCTTCTACGCCATGGTGGACCGGGTGGGCACGACCGGAGCCGCCTTCATGGGGCTGACGATGAACTGCGCCCAGTGCCACACGCACAAGTACGACCCGATCGTGCACACGGACTACTACTCCGTGATGGCGTTGCTCAACAACGCCGACGAGCCGACCTACTTCATCCCGCCCGCGGACCTCGAGGCCCAGAAGGCCGAGCACGCCCGTCAGATCGCCCAGGCCGAAGCCGCCCTGCCCGGCAAGTTCCCCGGCGGAGCCCAGGCCCTGGAGGCCAGGCTCGACGCCTGGATCGCCGAGCAGAAGCCCAGGGCCTCGCGCTGGAAGATCGTCCGTCCATCCTCGATGAAGACCACCCTGCCCCACCTCGAGGTGCAGCCTGACGGCTTCATCCTCGGCGGCGGGGACATCACCAAGAGCGATGTCTACGACCTCGCATTTTCCGAGGCCGTCAAGGGTGCGACCGCGGTGCGTATCGAAGTCGCTCATCATCCCGCGCTGCCCAATGACGGCCCGGGCCTGACCAATTACGAAGGGCCCCTCGGCGGCTTCTTCCTCAGCGAGATCCAGGCCTGGCAGGGCGAACGACGGCTCGCCATGGGCGATGCTTCCGCCACGAACGACGAGGAGGAGGACCGCATCAGCGACGCGGCGGCGGCGCCCAAGGCGAAAGCCAAGGCGGGCGCCAAGGCGAAGGCCGTGCGCAAGAAGAACAACGCCGACGCCGCGCTCGACGGCGAAATGTCCAGCGGCTGGCAGGTCCTGGGAGGATACGGGCAGAAGCAGACCGCCGTCTTCCGGTTCGCCCAGCCCACCGACTTGACTTCGGGATGGGCGCTCAAGATGCTCTTCGAAAAGCACTTCGCCTGCCCGCTCGGTCATTTCCGCATCTCCGTCACGACCGACCCTCAGGCGACCGCCACCGTACACCCGGCCTCGGTCGAGGACATGCTCGCCGGCGCCGCCCCGGCCGATCGCGACCTGTTGCGGAAACGCTTCCTTGAGACGGCCCCCGAAGTGGCTCCGCACGCCAAGGCACTGGAGGCCCTGCGCAAGCGGATCCCACGCGGCCAGTCCACCCTGGCCATGCGCGAGCGCCCCGCGTCCAACCCCCGTCCCACCTTCCGCCATCATCGCGGCGAGTTCCTGAGCCCGCGCGAGGAGGTCAGGCCGGCCGTGCCCGCCTTCCTCCCGCAGCTGCCCAAGGACGCGCCCGCGAACCGTCTGACCTTCGCCCGCTGGCTCTTCTCGCCCGAGAATCCCCTCACCGCCCGCGTGGCCGTCAACCGCCACTGGCAGGCCTTCTTCGGCCGCGGCTTCGTGACCACACTCGAGGACTTCGGATTCCAGAGCGAAGCCCCCTCACATCCCGAGCTCCTCGACTGGCTCGCCGTCGAGTTCATGAAGTCCGGCTGGTCGACCAAGCGCCTGCACCGCCTCATCGTGACCAGCGCCACCTACCGGCAGTCTTCCAAGGTCTCGACCGAATCGGCGGCCAAGGACCCTTCGAACGTACTGCTGTCCCGCGGCAGCCGCTTCCGCCTCGAGGCGGAGATTATCCGGGACTCCTCCCTGAAGGCCGCCGGCCTGCTCTCCGCGAAGATGGGCGGTCCGGGCGTGTATCCGCCCCAGCCGGCGAGCGTCACCACCGAAGGTACCTACGGCCGGGTCGACTGGAAGACCAGCGAAGGCGAGGACCGTTACCGCCGGTCGCTCTACACCTTCATCAAACGCACCGCGCCTTTCGCCATGGCGACCACCTTCGACGCCCCGACCGGCGAATCCTGCGTGGCCCGCCGTGACGTCTCCAACAGTCCCCTGCAGGCCCTGACGCTGCTCAACGACGAGATGTTCATGGAGACTGCGCGCGCGCTCGGCCAGAAGGCCATGGAGACGTCGGCCGATGACGACGGACGCATCGCCTACGTCCTGCGCCGCTGCGTGACCCGTCCGCCCGCGCCGGACGAGACCGCCGCCCTCAGGGCCTTCGTCAAGAACCTCCGCGACCGCAAGACCGTCGAGAAGGACGT
>Ga0194115_10005834_pt1 | contig 12652 bp, 8 predicted proteins | sample TA2MahsurfametaG_3_FD_148656 | JGI IMG/M metagenome (GOLD analysis project Ga0194115, IMG submission 148656) | Freshwater microbial communities from Lake Tanganyika, Tanzania - TA2015002 Mahale S4 surface | ecosystem: Environmental > Aquatic > Freshwater > Lake | place: Tanzania: Lake Tanganyika... | reverse complement strand
TGCATAGATTCGACAGACTGCATTGACCTCTCTTCGGTGCCTAGCAAATGCATCCCTAGAAGTGTAAAGGTACAATAAGTCCGATTGGGATAAGTTTTTAATTCGCCATCAGCTTCCCCCCCCCCCGTCTGTATTTCTTTCGTATAGTTGGTCTGTGCTGACTCATGGGTTACTAGGCAAAGACATGACTAGCAGTGTACGGCAGGTTATTTCAACTGGGTTAAGGGTATTACTAAACTTTTTGGTTCGCCCACCAGCCTGTCTAATTTTGTCTTGTATAGTATGTATCATGCGTTTTCACTCGGAACAACGACGTTCAATCTAATACGTACGTTGAAAAGAAATAGAGATTTTGCTTCTTTTTTTTTCTTTCTCCTTCCAAATTCCAAGTGGGATAACAGAAGGGAATCATGAGTTTCATTTGCTTTACCGCCAGGGGGGCCCGTAATGGTTCTTGAGGGGTTTTCCCCCCTTGTCAAATTTCGTTAGAGACATTTGAATTCTCTGCCTTACGGATACGTCGTTTAGCGACCTTACTTTGTGTTGAAGATTTGTACAGATGACTTAAACAGTCCCGAAAGGTCGCAGCAATCTTATCTCTAGCACAGTGTTCTCGTGCTTCCTCCCATTGTCCCATATGATCAAAATTTCCAAAACACCGTCCATCTGGATTTAAACGTTCCAACTGATGATATAGATCCGAAACGATGACAGCTCGTCCTCGTCGATTCGTTTCTTGGTAATCGTGGATACGATCATTCACCATTTGTCGGAGGAGGAGATTTCCTGGTGTCTTGCGTGGTAAGTGACCCTTTCCGATCACCACAGTCGTCTTCGATTCTTGGAACCATTTTGGTAATGTATCTTTATTGATCGTGTCTGATGATGGAGTGACTTCGTTGAGATTAGGAGAGCAAACCCGAGGTGGGGGAGTCATGAGGATGGAAGTGTGAGGTGATTTCATCATGTGTTGTGAATCCACAAGGCATTCTCCTTCAATTTCTTCACTGATTATTCTTCTATGGTGAAGAGGTTCCTTGAGAAGAGTTAGCGTAGGAACAGTGGAAAGGGGTCTTTCCAAAATTCGTTTCTTGGCGAGGTATAGGGCCTCTTCAATGGCGCTACGAGGATTGACAGTTTGAACGTCACTTCCATGTGAAAGCAGCCAGAGCAGGTATCCTGCAGCAAGATCATTAGAGGATCGTTGTGGTGGTGGAAGTGTTTCGGTGAACATCTTTCGGTCGGGAGGAAGATAGAGAGAATCGGTGGGGGAGAAGTTGTCGGTCCTGAGGTTGGCGGGGTTTCTTTGTGAGTGACACACAGTAGTAAAAAAGTGAGCCGTGTCTATTGGAACTAAGTGGTACAAAACCCGAATCGTCTCGACGAGTGGTACAGGTTTCCTGTCCAAAAGTTCTTCGACCATACATCTTTCTTAAAATTCAAAATTCTCTACACGACATCGTACGGGAGGTTACATAAAAATTAGGTACTTTCTCATCGTCAGAAGGACACGGAAACCTCCTCGTATCCGCTACTTCTGACGTAATCCGCGCGGGGCAGGTCGTGCTTCCCCAATCGAAGGGAGGTGGAAACCTATGCCTCCCCGATCCGGTGCACGTTCTTACATCTGCCATTCCTATTGGGAATGGGGGAACGAGTTCGGATTCTGACCAATGCGTTGTCGATTGTCCACCAGTCGTTTGGTTAGCAGACTGCCAGCACTCCCCGTTCCTTCTGCCGATACATGCCGTTGACCGGTATGATATATGTTCGGTACACCGTCGCGTGCGTCATGAGGGGGGCATATGCATCCAGCACATGCGGCATTCGACTATGTGATCACTTTAGTTTCTCCAAGGGTGGAGAAATGAGAAGGGGGGGAATGAAAAATGGAATTCTGACTGTTGAGAGAGATCCCACGAAGAGAATTCGGTGGCTCCACAGACCGCCGGACAGCCAATAGCTTTTTTTTACAGTTTCAAAGATAACATTCTGATAATTCGTCAGAAGACATCAAAAGGTATGATATGGTGACGATGATGCACAATAGATCCATTTCCATTTCCGTCAGGTTCTGTGCAGGGAGTGGGTTCAGAATAGGATATCCATAGGACACGTCTTATACTACAGAATACTGGACTCGACCCGGATGGGAGTACGAAACTGTGCAAGGTGAAATCGCCACAAACAGGACCTTGTCCAATTCCATAGAACATTTTATCCCTTAGCCAAATAACTGAACTGTATTTGATTTGCGGGGAGTGAAAACGAGCATTTCCCTTTGTTGTGTTTTCCTCCCCCCCCTCCCCCCGGGCTTGTGTGCGATGGGGACGAACTCTTCTCCAAAAAAAGTACACGCTGCCGTCACGTATCTGTTGTCAAGAACTTGGTTTTTGGGACATTTACTGCATAGAAAGTAACATCTTCGTCTTGTACCACCAACTCCCCCAGGTATTGTTATTATTACCGTTGTCGAAATCATTCTCATGAATCTTGCGAATGGAATCAGTCGTACCCCCCTTGATGATTTTCTTGGGTGGGGATGGTGTTCCTGATGTCGAGTTTGTTATAGATTCTGTAGTTTCGCTTGTAAAGGTTTCATCCGATGCCGGATACAGCGAAGTGTGTATGGGAGAAATACGAGTGAGCATTTTTGGACCAAGATCGTTGTCGTTGGTTGCCGACGACCATTTATCGTCTTCTTCGCTGTCCGAGACAAAGATTGGCTCGTCGTCCATGGAATCTACTTGAACAATATCCATCATTATTTCCTCAACCGTACAAGAAGCCTCGGGAGTGGAAGAAGCTTCGGATGAAAGATAGAGACTGACTGGGGAGGAGCTCTGTTCCATATCTTGCCGGGTAGGCGGCATCTCGTGATGCTTACGACTGGATTGATCCAACTTGAAAAGACGCTGAAGTTTACGTTTCGTATAGAGTGTAAATCGGATCGTAGGAATTTCCCGCCTTGGACGTAATGGCAATCCCGGTCTTCGTTGTGCCAGACGTTGGATGAGTTCTTCCTCGCGTCGTCGGGCTGCGTCCAACTCTTCCACAGCCATCGTATACTGTTGGATGACTCTCATCTCCGACTGTCGTGATACCTCAACGTCACGTTGTAGGGCTTCAAAACGAGATTGTGTCGGAAAGCATTCCACAGTATTCATCAACCGTTCCAATCTCTTTTGAGTTTGTCGTATCGCCTCTTCGATGTCGGGTGTCATGGGATCCATAGCCTTCATCGTTTCGATTCGTTCATTGAGTCTTTGTACATCGTCCTGACACGCTTGGACTTGACGTTCGCATTGTTCGTTGAGGAGCTGGAAGGAGATTTGCCATTCAAGAATACATTCATCCATATCTCCTAAATGACCGAACCCCAAGGACTGACAATGAGCAGGTAAGATGCGTCGAATTTCTTCTTCTAGGCCAGCTGCCGGGTTCGCAATGGAGACTGCCTCATCGTCTTCCGCATCAGTATATGGGTCATCTAGGGGATCTTCCTCATCGATTTCAAATTCTGTGTCGTGGTTTTCGTCTAAGACATCAGCATCCCTCCCCTCATCATCATCACCTTTGTTGGCCGAATCGTAGGGAATGTTTTCATTCTTGGCAATGTTTTCAAGTCGCATCGTTACGATACTCTGCGAACATTGTGTAGCGAGGAGTGCCTGTTGGGTGAGAAAACGTTCACGCTGCACCTGTTCCAATTCTTGTTTCATTTTCAAATACATCTGTATGGCTTGGGAAAGATCCCGTCCCAATGCTTCAGATGTGTCGATCAGAGTTTGTGTCAACTCATATTCGGCAAGAATACCACTGGTGCAAGGAGGATTGGTACAAGTGTTACTATCGGTTGGAGACTCCATCATCATACTTGATGGTGCGTCCACCGCGTCAAGAGATCGTCCCACCAACGACACAATGACAATACTACACAGTCAACGCGAATAGCAAACTTAAATCACTTGTGTGCACTCTCGAACTGCAAGGAACCAACAGTTCGGTGCTACCCTCTCTGGCAGGGTATGCTACTCTTGGATCGTATCAACTGTATCTTTCTGTGCATGCACCACGGTATTATGCAGGGTACCGGTACCACTAGAAGAGGTCGGATGTGACATATGAACCTCAAGATAAAACAAGAAGAAACAGTTGTCTGGGAAGGATGATTGAACCGATAGACCGATGGGTCGGCTCGTGGCCGAATATGGAATCCCGTCACTGTCAAAGATATTGCTTAAGGTGAGGACACGACTACGACATTAGGGATTTTTTCGGATTCGGCCGAATGTTCCGGCTACAGTTGCAATTCGTCATCTTTCATTAGCGTCCTTGATACGTACATTTCAAACGGTCGGAATCACAGAAAATTCCGCACGATTTGCGTACGTTCTGTTTCTTTGTGACACATGTGACACTGATACATCGACGTCAATAACTGTATATTAACGACAAACAAATGAGTATATGGTTGGTGTGATCATTCCAACATGTTACAGTTACTGTCATTGCAAAGGTACCCCTCGCTGCAATAGCCATACCGTTCGTTGACGGCTGTCGCTTCCGACAAAGATAGTTTTGTTTTCTCTCAATCTTCACCGCGTATGGTATAGGTGTATGCCCAGATTAAGGAGGACAATCCAATGGTACAACAACGTTCCGATGAAGAACAACCAGTAATCCGAAGACGGCTACGAAAGAGTCAACGTCGACGGGATGGGTTAATTTCCTATGCCCACAGTGTTCACAGTCAGAACGGGGAAGATGGAATTCTGAAGGAACTCTTTCGTCGGTTAGATCCCTCCCTGCCATCAATCAAATGGTGTGTCGATGTCGGAGCTTGGGATGGTCAACATTTGAGTAATACACACGAATTGCTCTTGCCATCGTCGTCGTCAACCTCCTCCTCCCCTTCTACGACGGAAGCAGAGTGTGGATGGAGAGGGATCCTGTTGGAAGCCGATCCTGAAAAATTTCGACAACTACAGGCCCGTTATCACCACCCCCCTGATGGCACAACAACGACTAAGTCTGCTACTAGTCCAGAGACTACGGCTACTACGACATGTCTTTGTGTCACCGTATCGGCGTCTCATCCAGAAGATCCTAACAATCTTTGTGAAATCTTGAAACGTATTCCGACAACCACCCTCCCTCGAACTGTTGATTTTATTTGTATTGATATTGATGGTGCAGATTACTGGGTATGGCACGATTTGCTACTCGATGGACCAAACAAGGGCGACAGAGACGACGAGAAGACAAACAAGAAGGACGATCATTTTAGCGCAAAGGTGGTTTGTATTGAATTTAATCCGACTATGCCTGATGATTTGATCTATATCCCACCAAGAGCATCACATAAAAGACACGGTGCGAGTTTGGCAGCCCTAGTCGAACTAGCGGAACAGCATGATTATGTCTTAGTCGAAACGACCTTGTATAATGCATTCTTCGTCCAGCGGGACCTCTACGAGTTACATCTACAAGATCTAGTTCCAGATACAAGTATTGAGGCGTTACATGAATCGACGATGGGAACTGAGCTCTACCAATTGTATGATGGAACTCTGAAGTTATGGGGATGTAAAAAGATGTTATGGCATCGGATAGCCATGGATGAATCTAAACTACAACTGATTCCAGAGGGTGAAAGAGATTTTCCCTTTGCACCACAAACATCATCATTACCATCATCATCACACCATATCGAAGAAGATGGTACGAAATGGATGGATTTAGCAGTAGATCTATCGCCGATCCGGTTATCGCAATCGAATGAAGACACAGCGATGGTCGATTCTACCTGTGAACAACTATTGGAACAATTGGAGACGAATGGATTTGCCTTGGTACGGGGGACAGGGATGGATCCTAAGGTATGTCGGGAAGCCTTGATGATGACACAAACCTTCTTACAGGATGTCGATGAATCAGTCCGTCGATCCTGTTTGTCATCACAGGATCGTGCAAGACGTGGATATTCGCCAATGAATGTAGAAAACTTTGCCTCTCTATTGGGCGAACAAGGTCCGAATGATTTGGTGCGAAAATTTCGTGTGGGTCCATTACACAGCAATGGGATAGGGACACTATTGCAACCCAATATTTGGCCAAATCCTAGCGAATGGGACCAGGCTATCGACTTTCAAACAACTACGGAGAAGTATTACCGATCGATGTGCAAGGCAGCCAACCTAATCCTCAGTACCGTATGTAGAGGACTTGTCAAGAAACATCCGGAACTAGAAACATCATTAAGGGCTCTACATCAACCCTCAACGACGTCTCCAGATGATTCCGATGAGAGTGATGGATTGCAACAAACTACCTCGATTTTGACTCTATTGGGGTATCGGGATGGAACACGTCACAAGGGTAAGAATAAGGGCCCACTCGTCGCAGCTCATACCGATGTGGGGGTCATAACCGTCCTACTTTTTGATGGTGGGAAAGATACCTGTGCTGGCCTCCAGCGACGGGATGGTGATGCTGATGCTGATGATCGTTGGATAGATATTGATCTACCGGTTACAGTTCCAGATGATCCAATTTTTTGTGTCAATGTCGCGGATTGTTTAAGTGAATTAAGTGGGAATCGATTACCGTCTACAGTCCATCGTGTGGTGGCACGACGACGACGACATCATCATCAGAGTCAACGACCATCCTCTTCTACGGGGGTACCCCGTAATTGTTGTGCCCTCTTTGTTGGTCTAGATCCCGAATGTCCACTGTACTTTCAGGGTGAATCCGAATCATTATCCTATGAAGAATGGAGACGACGACGAGTCGCCCAGTCGCAACAAATATTAAGGCATTACACAACGAACGCCGGGGGGGGCGGGAGGGGAGGAGAAGTTGACGACGACGACGTCTGGAAGTTAGACTAACTGCTAGCCTGTAAGGTCGCCCCCAATCGTAGCTACTTCTGGACAGTTTTGATTTCCGTTGGATGGATAGATCATGTAGAACATCGACCGCAACAGGTAACCAACCTCGCGCCCCATGCCGCTGTGTCCTCCTCTACTAGCCATCGGGGTTGGCATAGGCTATGCCTAATATCGTACTTCACTATATTAGGTATATATTCATATGTGTTGCACTTTCACTGTCACAGTCATTACCATACTGTATGCATACTGTATTTTGATAGGACCAAGACGACGTGTTGGGAACCGCTGGACGTCGCTGGAGACGGGAGGTTTGATTTCTCCGGTCGGAAGAATCAACTTCGGCGCAATCAATAAGCACTATGAGAAACGGTACTGTACTCTCATGTCGAAGGTGTGGGATCTCCCTTCGTTTGTACGACTATTAAGTCATGACCAGGCGGTAACAGTGATTCGACATGACGTCAAGACGCGAACTGGTGAAAATCGACATATTTAACGTAGGCTTCTTGTCATATAGAGGTGTAATTATAGGTTTCTCTCCGACCCTTAAATGAATCCAGGGGGTCAATATCAAAAATACAATTCCTTCGACAATGAGATTCCAATTCCGGGGAAACTTCTTCGGAAGAATCGTAGTGAATATGCGATTTAATAGTTTCGCGGTCAAGGGAATTCGAACGAAGCGAGAAAACGATGGGCTCTATCCTTGATCTGGGCATCCAGTAAGCTGATCGTGTAAAAACCCTATATCTTGCATCATCACCTGCCTGTCCCACCCACGAAGACGCGTGTTCCCTCCCCGCGTGGGGTCGTCATCTCAGTTGTGGTGTTGCCAAAAGTGTCATCCATTTCAGCTTTGTTGGCCGTACTGCCCAAGAGCGAATCTTTGTAGTTGTTTACTGTTAATTTACTCCAACTACCTCTTTAGAGAGAAAAGGGGGGCTGTACGAGAGAGATGTGGATCCGGAAGAAAATCCAAAACGTCAGTAAAGACAGTATGGGTGAGGCATCACCGGAGACGAGCGATCGAATCGATGCGGATTGTGCATCAGTCATGTCCTTCAACCATAATGACTTTGATGAGGAAACGGCGAGTCGTTTTGCCAAACGAGCATCAACCCGAGAACATAGACCAGAGTTATCAGAATTCATACATTCCGCGAACAATTGCATGAAATGCCTATCCAAGTTTGGAATATTCCTCCGGACACACGGGACAGCATTCGCTGCTGCCAGTTTCATATTCATAATCCTGTGTTGTGGATCCATCGCACTGGGAGAGATACATTTCAAACGGTCGGAAAAGAATTCCCATGAACATGCCAAGTTACTTGCGAGTGAAACCTTGCATTTCCTATCAGAACGAATGGAGAAGGCGATGATCCCCATGCTTTCTATGATGCAATTGGTGTATGAGATGCCAGCATTTGTGAATCTTACACACGCTATTGGCGGTCCCAATGAAAAGGGGAGTCTACCGTACGACTCAACCCGACCGAAGTTTCGTGATCTAAATGGTAGTGTATGTCAAGATCCTGAAATGAAAGCACTGTACCTCAGTGTCGCAGAACGCATCGACAACAGCTTTGGTGAACTTAAGCATCATCATCATCCACAAAGTCGGCAGCAGAAGAGTGAAGAGGAAGAACATGAACATGGCCATGGACATAGCCATAGCCATGATGACGATGAGGATATTCCACGACCCTGGATCACTCTAGCGTTGGCCCCACACGGTGTTGTGTGTTTGTCATACCCTGAAATCGATTCTACCGAATATCGATCTCCTCACCCCCTAAGCGCGGACGAGCATATGGGGTTTGATTTCGCAGCTTCCCCGACGAAAGATGAGGTTTCAAGGTACATTGGATCGGGGAAAATCCCATTGTTTGGGCTTTATAATTATACGATTCCCTGTCCTATCGGAGAAGACCATGGCCATTCTTCCCAAGAATGCGAAAACGAAGGATCGTTGACGCATGTCTTTGAAGCTCGAATGCCTATCCAGATGGGGGGAACGAGTATGCAATTCCGCATGGACGACGGTTCCACTTATACCTATCCGTTTTGGGGAATGATTGTGATGCACATTAATTGGGATACCCTTCTTTCAGCATCAGGCTTCGTTCGACGGTTCAAGGACGAGAACATGGAGTTCATCCTAGAGCGGTTTGCAAATGATGGGACTGTAACCACGATAGCCAGCTCGGAGTTCTACCATACAGCTGCAAACAACCCTCACAATTGTGGAGATACGCAAAACTGGACATCGGAGTTACATGGAGAAACTTGGCAACTCTCATTGAGCCATGAGGTTCCAACGACTGGGAAGAGAGGCTGGATGTTCCCAGTCTTGATTCTTGTTTCTCTGTCAATTTCCCTGTTACTTTTCAAGATTTTGCTTCAGAAACAGGAATATTTGATCATCCGGGGTGTGGCCATGGCACAGGACTCCAAGGTAGAGACCGAACGGAACATGACAGCATACTTTGCCCATGAACTACGGAATCGTAAGTGCCCTCCCATCCGACCGACCTTAGTTTTACAAGTCGTCCCATGCATCGGTCTAACACTTCGCGCTTTCCTCCCCCGCAAATAGCGCTTAGCGCCATGGACTCGGCCCTTAAGGCATTGACCGATGACGAGATGTCGCCTTCTGCCAAGGAACTTATAGACGGCATGAGAATATGTGCTTCCTTTATGGCTTCAATAATGAATAACCTTTTGGACGTAAGGAAGATGGAAGAAGGACAGTTGACGTTGAAGCGCATGCCGCTTAACATGGATGAACTTGTTGAAAATGTGCACCGGATGTTCCTTCCTAACGTTCGAAGTGGGGTCAAGTTTAGTTGGCGATCAGACTTTTTGTCAAAGGACCAACGATGGGTCATTGGCGATAGCCATCGTCTCCAGCAGATATTTACCAACGTTATCACCAATGCATTGAAGTATACAACTAGCGGATCGGTTGTTCTATCCATTGGTTGGGAACATGATCGCCCACGGTCATTCACGGAGCGGAATGAGTCCTGTACTAGTAGCAGCATTGATGTCGCTACGGATGTAAGTACGCAACCAACGTCGGGTCCAATCTCGTGCCCAGATCCCTCTGTTCTTCTTCAACAGGGTAAATCATCTGAGGAGGAGAGTACGGAGAATCTTGAGGACTCCTTTTGTGTAAAGGGAGCACCTTCTGTCACTCCTACCCGGGAACCGTTGAAGGATTCATCGACCCGCACGGGGATTCTGAAGGAGTCATCGATCCCCCAAGACAACTTTATGGATACGTCGAGTCGACGTAGCAGCCTTAAGGATACGTCGAGCCGTGAAAGCAACTTTCAGGATACGTCGAGTCGCCACCAAAGCAGTCTGAAGGATACGTCGGGACGTCGAAGCAGTCTAAAGAATACGTCATCCCGTCAAGACAATCTCCTGGAAAGCGTGGACAGTGGCTTGATGGAATCACATCATCGTGGTCCACCCCGCCTACGGTTCGAGTGTGCCGACACGGGGCCTGGAATCCTCAAGTCCCATCAAGCGGATCTTTTCAAGAAGTTCGTCCAACGAGGTGGCGCCCCAGGAACGGGTCTTGGACTTGCCATTTCCAAACATTTGGTAGACTTGATGGGAGGAGAAATCTATTACGATTCCGATCCTACCATCAAACCAGGATCCTCTTGTATCGTTTTACTTCCTCTTCCGTTGTGTGATGCTCCACCCAGCGACGACGAAAAGTCAAAGGGAGGGATAGATTCTCTCACGGGGGAAATCGACCAAGCCATTGAAGAACCGCTATCGATATTGATTGTCGATGATATTAAATTGAACCGAATGATGTTAAGGCGGCGTTTTGAGAAGAGTATTGCTCGGAATTGTCAGATCTCGGAAGCTCCGAATGGCGAGACTGCCGTGGATCTTTGTACCAGTCAAACATTTGATGTAATCATTATGGACCAATTCATGGAAGATGGAGGTGGATTGTTAACAGGAACCGATACGATATTAGCCCTCCGTCGACAGGGGGTAACCGCAATTATCATTGGTTGCTCAGGGAACGATCTAGACGCTGACTTTATGGAAGCTGGTGCCGATTATTGTTGGCACAAACCATTACCTCCCAATGGTATGATTATCCGTCAGCTTCGAGAACACCATTGGAGGAAACGGAAATGATTTGGGGGGGGTTTAATGCTAAAATGTACATTTTTCATGTATTCTATGGATAGTTTGCTCCTACTAGCAGAGTAGTACGTGCCAGCCCTTGGACTATCTAGAAACGGGGCATGGTAGAGCCAATGGCTCGTTAGATACCGCCTTGACACAAAATGCTTCTTGTAGGCTTGATTCAATGACGACATGACAAGGAATCAGAGTCATGGAAGTCACGTCGATGATTTCTATCGATGCAAAAGACGAAAGAGTACGTACTCTAGTACAGCCACAGAGCGAATCACAAAACGCCCCCCCCCTCCCCCCGCCCCCCCGGCTTTACTAGATTCTATTTCTCTGTACATCTTTTTTCGAATCTACTACTATAGTATTTTCCGTCGTTTCGTCATCGGAATGTCGTGTTGTTGTCCCCAGTCGTTCTTCATAATCGTTGCTGATAGTGATGATGGCAACACTGCTGTCGTTCCAGAACAGGCTACTTTATTGTGCAGTTCAGAGACAAACGGAAGTCTATGTTTGTTGTTGTGACCATTATGGGTCGTAGCGTTTGTTCCTATTGTCAGGATTCCCCCCATTATTCCAATTGGTTGTGGTTGTTGTTGTTGTTGTTGTTGTTGAGTTTGATGTTGTAGCTGCATAATGTATCGTCGTTGTTGTTCCGCCTTCCAATCCTGTGTCGATCGTTGTAATAATGGTTCATTATGTCCAAATCGACTTGAAAAGTATCTCGGTGTTCTTCCCTTGGTAAATTCCTTTTGATCTAATCCATCAGGATTGGTTAAGATTAATGCTTCCATAACCGTCGTGGGACAACCCCACATGGCAGCAATATGAAGTGGTATCCATCCATCTTCTGTTTCATATATTTGACATGCGGTGGGATATAATTGTAAAATATATAATTGTATTTCTTCTGGTGCTTGATATCCGATAGCTACATGTAATGGTGTATTCTGATATTCATCACGACATGTTATTGTCATGGATTGTCCATAGGGTGTCTGAAGAAGTGTATGAACTTCTAACCATTTCCGATTCTTTAATAATTCCATCAATCCCATCGAAGTTAAGGAGGATGATAGGCTGGTTGCCTCCTGATGATTCATTTTTTGGGGAGATAGATTGCTTCGACCTCCGGGGGGAGGTTTTTCTTTATCGAATCCAGTCGTTTGTTGTTCGGTTGGAGAAATTCTTCGGATATTATCTCAGCGTACCGAAAAAAAAACAATCGTTTTTATAAAATCCGACAAAGGGAGTGACGTATATTGTGAAAAAAGGGGGGTCGACTTCGCAGAGGGTCCATCGACGATATGAAACACTGTGAAATACAGTATTCAGGCAGCAGGTGTGGGCTCCGTCGTGCCCCCACTAAAAATTATGGTATGGGTGTCACGGAGGAGGGAAGGAAAGAATGGTTATACAGTTATTTCGTGACGGTTTCGGTATGGATCGAATAGAACATGATAGTGATGTTGAGACCCCTACTACCGAAAAAACATCCTTGATTGATGGTTGAGAGCATTGGTTGATCCCTTATCGCTCATTTCTTCCTCTTTCTGTCAAGCATAGAGGTTTGCTCCATG
>Ga0194115_10005832_pt1 | contig 12660 bp, 6 predicted proteins | sample TA2MahsurfametaG_3_FD_148656 | JGI IMG/M metagenome (GOLD analysis project Ga0194115, IMG submission 148656) | Freshwater microbial communities from Lake Tanganyika, Tanzania - TA2015002 Mahale S4 surface | ecosystem: Environmental > Aquatic > Freshwater > Lake | place: Tanzania: Lake Tanganyika... | reverse complement strand
AGTACAGGTAAGATTGGTATCGTTGGTCTGCATGAATCCGACGTCGCAAGTTGTACAAACAGTTGCTGAAGACAGTCCAGTTTGACAAGTATTGCATGTATTGTGCGAAGAGCATCTGAGACATTTCGCTGGGCATTTGAAGCAAGAAACTGGGTTTCCTATTGAGAAGTAACCGTTGATGCAACTACGACAGTTTGAGACGAATCCAGCAATGTTTTTGTAGCCGAGGTGACATGAAGAACAAACAGTGTCTGATTCACAAACAGAACAAGCGTTAGGACATTGAACGCAGGTTACTGGGTTCGAGCTTGTTTTTCTGTAGCCAACATTGCAGATTTAACACTAGGTTCCAGTGTATCCATGTCTGCATGTAAGACAAAAATCACCTGAAACGCAACTCTAACAGCTACTGAGACATGCAGAAGAACAGGTTTCACCATAAAATCCATCCTTGCAGGAAGAACATTCAGTAGGAGAGCTGCATGCAGAGCAATTTCCAGGGCATTGAGGACAAGTCAGAGGACTCGAGGAAGTCTGATAAAATCCAACAGCACATTAGTCGCAAATAGTGTTTGTATTCATTTGATAATTCTCGATAATTCATTTGATAATCATTATCTCATTATCGATATCATTAGATAAGACTAATAAACGATTTCAAATCTCGAATAATAGGGCACTATTCGATAATTAATTATTAATTTCTTATTAAGCCGATCAAAGAATTTTCATGAATCACTTAATATAAGCTACCATTTAATATTTCGTTCAACGAAATATCTCTCCCACTAGTACTCATATTTATGATAGAACATTAAATAATCTTGAATTCAATTACATATATATTTTTGATTGATTTAATAATAATATTGAAGGATGGACAACCATTATAGTAATCCGTTTTAAAACATTGAAGACGATTAGGTAATCAATCTTCAAGATAACAATAAGCCGAAACCAGCAGCATCATTTAGTAATTTACAGCCAGTCATGTTCAGTATTTTGCCTTTTACATAGACAGCTCTACGGATAATCTTTTAATCAGCAATGAAAATATAAATACTGGGGGTAGTAATGCTTTTGATCCAATGAATCCTAACATCGAACAGCAGTCTTTTCAAGATAACCTGAATGAAGATGGCGATCCACCTCTTTTGTAAGGTAAGAATCTATTAAAATAGATATTGGCATCAATATTCAACTGGTAAAACAAAGAATAATAGCAGTAATTACTTTTCAAGAGCCTGACAAAAACCTAATAGAATCACCAGATCTGGTAGGACCCATTCTCATCACTCTTTCCCTAGGAATTCTTTTACTTCTAGGTGAAAAGTTTCATTTCAGCGACATCTAATCTAACTTTATCCTGGGAAACATTTTCATGTACTTTTTCTTAAATTTCATGGCCAAGGTAAATCCTATTTTATATAGACGTAAGATGTGAGTCTCTACAGCATAATGTGCTTTCTGGGATACTCTATATTACCTATGCTGATTTTGGCTATATTTGGAATTTTCATATATTTGAATAATACTTTTGGAGTGGTAATGAGTCTGGGACTGGCCTGTTGGAGTGCGAAAACAGCTGGAGACTCTATAAGCTTTCTCATAAATAGATTCAACGAGAAGACTCTCATATACTATCCTCTGTTTTTGTTCTATATAAACTACGCACTGATCATTATCTTCTGATACTACATATGTCTATATTAAAAACGATAAATCAATAAAGAACTATGAACAATCTTTCGATCAGTTTGTAAAAAGGGTCATGAGCCTTAGGCCGTTGATAAACACATCGATTACTCCTTAAGAACCACCCACAGCTATCAGTTTCTATGAAATCTTTGCGACCGTCTTGGCACTTCTCATAGAAAGATCAGTTTCGCTGAAAGCTGCTTCATGGACTCTCATCAATTTACTTGTATTTCCAATGAGATAGAGGCTTCCATTCATTTATAACAGATCTCTAGGATTCTTATAATCTATGTAGGACACGCATGTGTTTAGTTTGGTGCTCCACTAAGTTATATAGTTATCGTGCAGACAGTACACTCGATCTAAAAGCTTCGATGTTTTGATCTTGTTTATTGAAGTTAGAGTTTGTTTATCTTTTAGCTAGAATTAACTCACGTAATCAAACAGCTAAAGTGAAAAAGTATACAATTTGCCTTTGGATGATCCTACTAGAATAAGACCTTCGTTAAAATGGTGAGACAAACTTGTGATCTAGGAATTTCTGTTTAGATTAGTCGTAAAAGACGCTTGATTTATTTGGGAGCCTCCATTCTATTTGGCTAAGTCAACTATTTTGACTACATTTTTTTTGTTGAAGTTGTAAAGTATTAAATTGGCTCGATTAGTGCCTACAAGAAAATGTGATTAGTCAATGATCAGTATGCAATTAACATGTTATTTCTTATCTAAAAATGAAGGGCCTGATATTTATATGATTCCTTCGATGGTACTTGATCGATTAGATTTAGCAATCTGATTTAAAGTAGCGATGTAAATCATTTATGAATTATTCCTAATTTATTGCATGTGTACATCACTATTAGTTTATCGACATGATTGATCTCGCATAGTCCATTTTTGTCAATATCGAATCTTAGTTTTGAGGGTAAAATAGAAATATCGTTTTCAAATACATAGGTTCCACCGGTTGATTTGTTATCCTTGAGATCCCAAATTAGCAGTTCTCCTTTGTCATTTATAGCTAGGATGCAAGTCTAAATTTCCATCATAGACAAAATACTCATATCAATATAATAATATGCTGATGAGCTGACATATTTTTTAAATTGAACTATTTAAATTAAACAGTATTATATAAATTAACTGATTAGCAACAATTTGAATAGTAGTATGTCGATAATCGTGTTTCTACTAGTTATCCTATCCAATATAGTCGGATTAAATAGTCAAAATTTCAGCAATCTTACATACAGCTTGGATTTGTAAAATTTGGATTCTCATCTATATGATCAATAGATCGAGGTCAACGGAAACGATACGGTAAGAAATGACTCTATTGCATATTTTGTGAGAATTTAGTAAAACGATATGAAAGTAAGAGTCAGTATGTTGTCGAGAAACCCACTCTATCAAGATACCATATACATTCCATAAGACAAATTCAATAACAAAATAATTACAAAGCTCCATATCACATCCTTAATAGATTGTTTTGGCGTCTTCTATACTAACTCTGATGCCAGATCATATTATCTTTTGTACGGTAAAGAAAACAAATCATTTGTTTCAAAAACTTAAATTCCGTACTTTTATAACGGCATTTATTCAAGGAAATTAGATATTTTCTTTGCGAGGTTAGAAAACAACACAATTAAATTGTTCCATAATTTATAGACTGGAACTCCCACGGATTTGGGTATTTAGGTGAATTTAACCAAGCCGTTTGGTTTTCATTTTGCTTTAGAATAATCAATGGTTTTGACAATTGTGCAAGATTCTAACCTTATTACAATACGCTAAACCAAAAGTATAGCTTAGACTGTAAGTAATTTTAATAATGTCAAAACAATAAAACTTAAAAGGAACGGATTCCAGTGTCACTGCATGAATTCTATTAAAAACCGACTTTATTTGTTAGATAAAAGCGGATACTTAGTATAAATAAATCTTATCACTTAAAAGATATTAAAGCAAATAAACATAAACCTTTTCAATCAAACTCGTTGTTTTTACTATAATAATGGTAAAAAATATATCGAGTCCTTGGTCTTTTCAATGATGGAACCTAACTCTTCTATTATTAGAACTAGTTTCACTTACTATTTTTTGAAGGACAAGAAAACTTCATAACATTACAATCAAATTAGTTCGAACTTCTTAAGACTATTCACAAACTCAGATTACCTAGGACTTTTCAAACAAGATAGACTATAATTTCATTAAATACTCAATCAGAAATGTCCAAATAAGTAGTTTTATGATAAAAATTCGTTTAAATGTGAGACATGTTCTAGAAAATGTATTAAATGCGCTTCAAAGAGTGTTTGCTATCAGTGTGCATCAGGATACCGTCTCAATTAAGGGGTAAACAAATGCATTAGATAAGCTTACAAAGAATTGATACCAGTAGACCCCGGATAGGTGGTTAAAGAAAGTTTAGATAATTCTGTTACCAACTTCACCAATACTTTACCTGCAAGTCGACAAATATTTTTCTTTCTTTTTACGTATGTCTCAAATATCGACGATTTCTACTTATACAATTTCCATTAAAGAGACTACGGCAGTGTCATGAACTAATTTTTTGAAATGATTGTAAATTTTCAAAAACAAAAGTGGCAGTTCTTAGGTCAAGAAAACATCAACAAAACTTACGCTATTTCCTCTCTTAACGATGAATAATTCATGATTTATTTGGATCAAAAGCAAGTGTATTCGGGCTAAAAGTATGTTAAGCTTTAATCCAAGGGATAAAATTTATTTGCGACTTGCTGGGACTATCTAACTTTCAATTTCGTCTTTGTGATCATTACCTTTTTAGTCTTACACTTTCTTTTCAGAATCCTCTCAAAATTCAAGATTTCGAAGTTACTGAGGCCGTACTACTTTACTGGTTACATTGGGATAATGATGATTGAAGGAAATATGCAAATAATGTTTTTTTTGATGTTTTCGCAAGCTTAACTGGGTTTCAGCCTTGATTTTAATGATAAAATCTTCAACGCAGTGTCTCATCTAATATTTTTCGCCTTTTTCTTTGCATCAATAGCAAGTTACTTCCTATACTATGCCTTTTACAAAAAATCAGCTCGACACTTTTTGGGAAACAGTTAGCGTTCAGTAAATGGAGTTTTTGCTTTAGCTTTGTGTTCAACTTTAAGACTAGTCATGGCAAGTGCTATTCATAACTTTTTGCGTTAGGACTATTAAATGCAGCTGATGCTCTTGACAGCAGTCTAAATATACCATGTAATGATATCGGTAGCCTTTAACTACTTGGGAAAGGCCTATATCAAGCTTCAGATTATGTGGGTCTCAATCATTTTCTCCATCTTAAGAATGGCATTCAATGTATCCTTGTATTTTCAGCAGTATAATATTTAAAATGAAAGCATTCAAGATACTTTATAGGCTATACTAGAAATACTCATTTTGACTTTCATCTATCTTTTCGCCTTTTCCATAGTTTTTAATATTGCCACAGATTTGATTTCGTCATTAATCGATAAAATTAATAAAAAATAGTCTAAGAAAAATCAAAATCGTTAACATATTAGTATAGAAAAATAAAAACAAGATGAAAGGTATAATAGAATTAAAGCAAACATTAGAAGAAATATAAAATAGTTTCCTTTTGTAATATAAGGACTATCATAATCAATCGATCATAAAAAAGAATTAAAAATCTTAAAGACAATTTTAAAATATTGATAAAGATAATTGCAAAAGAGCCGTAAATGATGATTTGAATAAACAAAGCCGAAGCGTAGTAGTGAACCATATAAAATTCAAAAGAACTAAAGACACATTTTATAATCGATCTGTAAGCCCTCTGATGGTCATCAGGAAAACTGCTTCTAGAGATCAAAATACTGATAAAATGGATAAAGTGATACAAAAGCAATAAAAACAAAAATGCTAAATGAGATCAGTATAAAAAAAGCAAATGAATTATAGCGATGAGAAAAAGTAAAGAATGAAAATATTATAACTGTATTAAAACCATGATGATTTCATCAAAATAAAGTAGTAAGTATCTATTTTGAAGAAATCTAAGGGAAAAACAACAGGAAATACAAACAAAGTTTTTTGAATATTTTTGTCGCAAATAGATAAAGTGGACTTTTCAATAAAAACTGTCCACACTTAAGATTGAATGCCCCTCTTGATCTTATATAACATCAAATTATAAAACTTTCAATAAATATATATAGATTGATATTATTATAGTTATAAAAGTATCAATGTTTATAAGAATCACTTTCACACCTTTAAAGATAATCGTGAACTAAACAACGGCTTATGGAATGTCGACAAATTATTTAAGAAATATTTTAGCTTCGAGATTTCATAAAGATGGTCTTCCCTAATAATTAAAGATTTCTTCTTTGTCAATATTTCAGCAGGAAAAAGTGGTTAAAAAAGATCTATCTAGAATTTTTACATAATTGTAAATCACAAGGGCCAAAGTCACTAATAAAAAAATAAATATCCTAAAAAATTTAGCATAGCGATAGTAGTTCGCGACCACTTTAGAACAATACAAGAATATCTATAGCCAATTAATAGATCTCATCAATAATAACTATAAGAACGACTGCCTCATTTATAAGATAATGGGTTGGTATAATATGTAAAACCTTTTTAGAATAAATTTTAATATTCTGTTTGAAATAAACAACTTTAAGGAGTTTTAAGCCTTTCTTGAGTCTTTCAATATGATCGAATATTAGAAAGACAATTTTTATCAGGTCGTTGAGGATAAATATATCAAGAAGAACATCAGTCATTTTTATGATAAGATTAACAAATAATTCATCGATATTTTAGAGATAAGACATCTAAAAACGATTTAGAATGTATTAAGCAGTCATTTGACAAAATCTAAACAACTTTTTTATGAGAGTTATTCTCGTTTACTTTTCAATAAATTGCAAAATAAGTATGGGAAGCTCAGTATTAACGTAAGTAATGTAATTTGGCTGTTCGGGCAGTACATCAAATCCATGAACGATAATGCTTATTTCGTAAGACACTTTTAAAACTTGATCATCAAACATATGGATAGAATAATAAATGAAGACAATGATGTCTTGATTGAGCTGTACATGCTCAAAGGAAAGATAAATCCAATAATCTATCGTAAATGCATACGACCTTATCTACTCAAATATAAATTAAGTAGCCTTAGAGACTTATCAACTGCCCTGAAATTTATAGTCTGTAGTTAGGCCAACGACGATTAGCTACTGAGTAGTATTTATTGTTTGATCTTTTAAGAAGAGAAGAAAAATCGTATTGACAGCAGTATGGAAGTGTATATAATTCATTTGTATACTCACTACTTGAAAATAAAAGGATACTAATTTAATTTCGGATAATAATTTCTGGACAAGTTAGATAAAGACTGCAAATCTAAATCATAAAAATCAGGGTCGGTTAGTCATTTAATTATCTAAAACACTCAAAATTAAAAGTATGTCAGTAATTGTCTAAAAACAAATTTATTACATGTCAAATAGCTGAGAGTATCTAAAAAATCATTCTATGAATCCAACTTTGAATCTAAGCTTCTAAAACTTCGCTTTAAATAAGGATGTAAAATATACAAGAAGCCTCACTTTTGTTGTTTTTAACTGGACTATATGCTGATCAACAGACAAGCTAACAAATATGTAAATTTGTAAGTATAAGGTATTCAGTATAGATTTGTAAGTGGTTTATTAATTCGTTAAAAACAAATCAGGTATGAAATCTTATAACATTATGGCATAGAAGTCAAATAAATTAAATATGACCAAAACACATAAAGATCGTAGCTGACCGAAGATTAAAAAAAAATAATTAATTAATTTATATTTTTAAGTCAACTTACTCAAGAAGATAAACAATCAAATAGTAGACAGTTTTGGGAATGCATTTCCATTGCTTTTAAGCACCAGTGTCTTTTTGGTTTAGTTTTGAAAAATGTAGCCCTTGATATATCCTTCGTAGATCAAATTTCCAATTATGCATATGCATTCATTGATATCTTAATTTCCACCCTTCAGCTTCACAGCTTTTTAAATTGTCTCAATTTCAACCTTGTAGCCGTATAGCACGCTCAGTCTTTTCACAAGGTTTCTCCATAAGATTATTCTGACTCTGTCCATCAACAGGTAAATGCCTCTTTTGAGCCATAACTTTTGATACTTAAGATTCAATTACTCGTAGGTTTTGAAGTCACTAGTAATTATGGTGTTTGATAAGGAAAGGTACTAATTGTACTATGTCTTCTAGATTTAATCCTTCGGTCTGAACATTATTCCCAGAAGCATTTTGCATGGAATCAAGTATCTCAAAACAAGTTTCTTTTGATTTCTAGTCTTCAAGTTTATCTTAGAAAAGCATTCTTAGGCCTCTTTTAAATTTTCATTCACCAAAGCGTATTTTCCTTTTTGAAACAAAAAGTTATCGTTGCAGCGATCGCTAATGCTACCATACATCTTTGGGGAGTATATAATTCTTTGAATTTGCTCATAATTGTGGTAGAAGAGCAGGATTGAATTCTGCATAACATCGATTAAAGACAAAAATTATCGCTTGATGTCGTCTTAAAGAGACCTTGCTGATTTAAACCTTTGAATTGTGTTCAATAACTCACTTTTCAATTTAGATGACACTGCTCCCTGGGTGTTTTTAGAGGCAGCCAAAAAAATCCTTTTGGTTGCTCTGACTATCAGTCTCAAAGGTTTAGAAACCCATTCGATATATTCGTTCATGTCTTAGAGCACTCTTATTATTGCTTTTAGAGCTTACATCTGTTTGGCAAAGGCTTTGGTCCAATTATTCGAGGCCCTGTCAGCAGCGAATTATCTAACGAATTACAACAATTTGGCGAAACTCCTACCGAACTTAGGCTAAGCATCGTGATATGCTTATTAATTGATCGATATATTCCAATTTTTTTAAGGGATGTTCGAGTAAAGATCAGTATAATATACCTATCTCAACTATTTATATATTTTTTATCCGTCTCTTTTCCCAAAAGATGTTTGGAGAGTTTGCATGAGGGTTTTGACAGTCTTCAAAGGCTTGTAAGACGAGGCTTACTAATTTTACATTTTGTGGATAATATAAAATCAAACAATTATAAGTCATTTCTGAATATATGACTGCAAATTGTATAGGTATGATCTAATTAAAAATAACATGATTAAAATTATTTAGTTTATTTTCAATTACTTTGTTAGTTTTGGAGATAAATATAATTTATAACTAATAGATGAGTTTTTATATAAGAAGATAAAATAAGAAGCTGAAATTAAGTGTAGGGGATATCATTCTCAATAACAAAAAGGCTAAGTTTGAACCCTTTCTCGTAAACAGTAAACAAGACAACAAGGCAACCGAATCTTCATTTGTCTCTTACAAATAGACGTGTAACATGTATTTGATGCAGATCAGCTGCCGCCCTGCAGACCAATCCCTTAACAAAACAGTATAAACCTAAAAAGAAGACTGCGATCCCTATAAAGCAGACCTAATAAATTCCGACTGAAATCGAATTTACGTTCGAAATCGATAGTAACAGACAGTATAGGAAGCAATTTAATACGAGTAAGCATATCTATGATTGAAGAAATAGTTGTTTACAATCGACGTGGGGGATATTAATTAGTCTACAGTTAAGAATCACAAGGATCATCGATACTTGACGGAATATTAGAAGGTATAAATAAAGAAGTACAAAGAAGTCTATTATATTGGTCACAAAGCCCACCTTCGAAAGGTAAACAGAGTAACATAATAGTACAAATAAGGTTTTAGAGACAATTAGCAGAATTATAAGCCGATCATCGGCGATCACATAGCTTACAGATTCTAAATCGTAAAAATCATAGGTTCTGGAGCCTTCGGAAAGGTAATCAAGTCTTTACTAAGGTACTGTAGGTTCTTGATCACAAAAATAATATAAAGTATGCATTGAAAATCCTGAAAGCGAATGATTAACTGCACTAGCAGTTCAAATTATAGATAAAAATATTAAAAATAGCAAAAGACCATTCCTGTCACAACAAAAATATCGTATAAATCAAGGGAGACTTTGAATTTAGAGGCCATCTAGTAATTCTTGCATCTATGTAGTGTATAGTGACTGAGATGTTGAGTGTAAATATCTACAGCTACATAAAAAGTCAAAATTATACAGGCTTCGAAGTAGACATAGTCAGAAAAATACTGATTCAGCTCATGCAGGCTTTGCTGTTTCTCCATCACGTACTACACATCTCATTAAGAGGAATATCATTCACTGCGATATCAAGCCTGAAAATGTAGTATTTAAGGAGTTAGGCAAATCAGGAGTAAAGCTAATTGATTTTGGGTCAGCCTGTTTCTACGACCAGAAGGAGTTCACCTACATTCAGTCCCGATATTACAGGTCGCCTGAGATAGTTTTGATGAAGCCCTACGACAAAAAGATAGATGTTTGGAGCCTGGGATGTCTCATATACTAAATTTATACAGGAATGCCATTGTTTCCTTCAAAATCTTAAGAGTAGCAGATGCAAATGCTGCTGACAACTTTAGGCGTTCCCCCTAAGCATTTTCTATCTGTAACTGTGCGAATATCTAGAAATGTGAAAGAGCAACTGAATATGATTTTTCTAACTTTGAAGGGGCTAAGGTACTCTCGCTGCGGTCAAGATTAAAAGACGCTCCTGAAAGTATGATAAGTTTGATAGAGTGGATGGTGCGGTGGTCTCCCTAAGAGAGACCTAATATTGAGTAGTGTCTGTTACATGAGTTCATACTGGAGGGTCTGCCTAAGTACGTATGCGATGAGCATAAAAAGCAAATGAATAGTAAAAATCCTTACAACTTATACTGAATAAATAATTTTTTAATCTTGAGTTTCTCTCCTTTATCTTTATCTCAATGTTTATGATGATTGTTAATTTGATTAGACATGATTTATATAATTGTTACATGATTAAAAACCTAATAGCCTTGACGATCCTAATAACATTGGCATATTCGAACTGCCACTACTCTTGCTAGAAATGCACAGGAAAATCTTACATAAGTTGTCTCAAGTGCAAAGATCCCAAAAGTATCACTGTTGTTTAAAACCCATCTGAAATGCCCAGGGAGTACTGGTCTAGCCTGTATGCCTCTGGAACTTGCATATAAACTATCAGTGAAAAAGCAAATGGCTTGGGAGTCTTCCTTTTTCTGCTTTTGACAGCAGCATGTATAGTAATTCAGAGCAAATAGAGTTTTTATTTGTACTTTACCATTCAAACTTTTGGATTATTTAATCTGATAGAAATAGGTTGGGTGAATCCGATTGGATACCTTCTTGAAAGCATGCAGTACCTGATGGTCTGGAACGTAGTCGGGAGCGGTTACAAAAAGCCTGATTTTTTATTGATTTCAAGCAAGAATTATAGACTGAATCGTTTTTTGTACCAAGTTTAAATAGGTCAAAACATAGCTTTGATAGCAATATTTAGCCTGATTTCTCTCATTCTGCTTATAATCATCTGTATAATATCGATAAGAAGGAGGCGACAGAGATAAAGCCTGGCCTAGCAGATCGAATAGAAAAACGATGGGATTTACTAAAACATATTGTAGAACTCATAGATCAATAGAGGATAAAACGATAAAGGATCGAGGAAAAGTTAGCGCAAGTAAATTTAATAGAGTAAATAGCCTAAAGAATAGTAATAAAAGAAGTAAGAAAAATGTGAGTGTTGGAAGGCATTTACAGAAGATGTCTTGGTGAAACTGGCGAAAGTGCTCATACTTTTCATGTTCTATATGATCCAGTAAACAATGGTGGTTTTGCTGGTTAGCCTGGTTTTCATTAAGCCAGTACAGACTAGCATAATTATTCTGTGTGTGGCCTACCTACATGTATTGATATTTATCATGTCTTACGGATACTACTATAGGCTGTAGTACTTCAAGGAAAAAAAGACAATGTACATAAACTTTGCAAAGAAGATCCTCCTGCCAGTTATGGTAGTAGTCCCAATCTCTAATCAGTACCTCATTTTCATATTTGCCATAGTTCTCTTGCTCATATAGTTCTTGATAGACAATTCCAACGGCCTATATTAATAATTCAATCGTCTAGTCTTCTATAAAATACTCTAAGTCATCATTATAATCCTTTTGTGCATTTATTACATCGTATAAACTAACTCTAACTCTTTTGGAGCCTCAAGGGCAGCAGCTATAGCCTGTACTTTGTTCATAGCTTTGTACTTAGCCTGCTTTGCGCTGGTTTAATTGCCTCTGGGAATCAAGAAGAAATATTTTGATGAAGCGGATAGTGGCAAAAATAAGGTTGACAACATTTTAGAAAACCAGTAAATGACTATCGAAGAGATCAAAGGATAGAACGAGAACTAAGGCAAATAGAAGAACAATTTTGCTCAAATTGAATTGCATTCATAACAAAATAAAGAAGATACAAAATCAAAAGATTAAAATCAAGGACAAGACTATGATGAGAACAACAAGAATAAAGGTTTGGTGTTTAACACTATAGAGATTTAATAATTCGATGATCAAAACTAATAAGATTTGTAGGGCAATCATGGCAATAGCATTTAAACCAAGCACGATGAGATAGTTTAGGAAGTGAAGGAGGAAAAACCAGCGAAGAAGAAGAAGAGGAAGCAGATTATCGACAAATAGCTGCGTCTTCGCTATGGAATATGATATATATCCGTCATAATTTCTCTAATAAGATACGATTTTCATCTCAATCTTATATGAAATCATCATAGAATGTTTTTTTTTAAACAAACTGGGTTATAAAAAATTTTTCCTATATAGTGTTATTGTTTGAGATAAAATAATATAAATTTTAAAATGATTTAATGTTTTCGAAATCATGGAATCTTCAAGGATTTTGAATGCATAAAGAGGGATTTGCTCCGTTTGAGGTATATCCGTTTGCACAAG
>Ga0194115_10005827_pt1 | contig 12666 bp, 10 predicted proteins | sample TA2MahsurfametaG_3_FD_148656 | JGI IMG/M metagenome (GOLD analysis project Ga0194115, IMG submission 148656) | Freshwater microbial communities from Lake Tanganyika, Tanzania - TA2015002 Mahale S4 surface | ecosystem: Environmental > Aquatic > Freshwater > Lake | place: Tanzania: Lake... | reverse complement strand
AAGATACCAACATCTCTCTGCATTTGCACACTTCGTTTTCGGCGAACGGTAACCCCTTAGCCATAAGATACCATCTGTCGCACGTGCATGCTGCACCACAAATTCCACGTTGCCACAGAACAACTTTAGTACTATACACACACATCATAGATATCTGCGGACATAACTAAGGTGCTGCTTTCACTAGGAAGCTATCCAGAGTTCTGTTAGCGTACATGGATGCAAGTTACATACTTTCTTCCACGAAAACCTCTTTTGACCGTAGCAACATGAGTGTCATTATTTTCTCTGTACCACTAGTACCCACGAACATGATGACATGAGTTGTCAAGACTAGCCTCGCATTACGTTACGTTACTTTTGTAAACTGTTATATTGACGACTCATTCCAACTGTAATAAAGTTGGAAGGTCTTCGTCAAGAAATCACCAAACGTCATATGATTCTCCCATCGTTTGGCCAGTGGGGGGACACGAGAAGATTCCTTCGCCAGGATACTTTCTGTACTCACTCCCGGTGGTGCCGAGATGGGCGTCGAGGGGGGGACATCGATGAAACATGCTAAGGAGATCCGTACTAAATTCGGTGCGCCCTTGACACAATGTGGTGTAGCGACGACTGAACCACCCGTAATGATCTGGGTACATTCTCCCATTTGGATTGCCATACAATCCGATGGAATCTTAATCTTGATGACTTGTTGATTTCGATCTTCTACATACAATCCGGCATCTGGAGAGGGTGATTCTTCCAAAATAGTACCCTCTGGGTCCATATAAATGTCTCCCGCCAAGGCTGTAAGATATCCACTGTCATTATGGAAACCAATCCAAGAATCGACTGAGGAATCTCCTCCTCCAGTCAACGGGTAATAATACAATAGGCGACCTTTGACCTTTTCGGTATCCTTAAGTTGTTCAAAGAGCATACCTGGTGGATACGTAGGACATTTCCGTGAAGCATACGCATCAATGTGTTTCGAGAGTTGAATCGCCACATCTTTCATCAAACATCCAAGGCGTTTCGATGCAGGTTCGAGATTTGGGAAATCTTTCCTTGGCCATTTGTTGATTGGATATGAGACTGGAAATCGCTTACGATCTTCTTCTGTTCCGGGTATGTCCGTGACGGGGTTGAAATAAAACGAGGCCTTAGCAAGATCGGGTTTGTTATCCTTTAGCATTTCCTTCCCATGAGACCACCCGGCATTGAAGAGACTGTCGGGGTCTTCAATTTCCTTGAGCTGTTCGGGTCTTAAATGAGCCAGATCATAGGCTTGACTCAAACAGGCATTCTTCGCCTCTACGAAGGACGGGACTCCTCGAATACCAATCACGCCGTACCCACTTGGACCAAATGCTTCTTCGATTTTGGAGAGTAATATCGAAGAATCAAGATCAGCGTCCGTAGACGTCAGATCCGCAAAGTCAATAACCACAAGATCTTCGGATGACATTCAGAATGGTAGGAAATCTTTTGAAGTGTGAGTAAAGGGAGGGTGCTACATGGGGTGAAAAAGAACGTCGCGCAAGTTTGTGTATCACAAGGGGAACGTCAATACATTCCGTATATCTGTTGTCGTGAAGTTGGCAGTCGATACAGCCTCATTCTGTTGGTACTGTACACAGTGACTCTTCATGATGGGAGAAGAACCCTTTAGGGTTTGGCTAACGGACAGACCGCATGGGTGCAGAACTTGCCACCACGCAAAAAATGACATGTGACCTCGCGGAGAGCGTCTGCGTTTTCCGAACACTATCAAAAAGATGGCTCGAGGAAAAGAAAAAATATCTAGTAGGGATTTAACACAAGAGTTAATCAACGAATCTCCATGCAACCTCGGAGTAAAACAAGAATATGGCGGACGCTTAGAAGCACTTGCGGTGGACAATAGATGGTCCAGACTCGTCGTATTCCTCCTTGCTGATCCACATACTTTGGAACGTAGACAAAGAGGCCAAGATAGATCCTCCAATCCACACAGAGTATTTACGTTCAGGTGGAGCAACAATCTTCACCTTGATAGAAGCGGGGGCAAGAGCAGTCACCTCCTTAGACATACGCTCAGCAATACCTGGGAACATGGTGGTTCCTCCAGACATGACAATGTTGGCATACAAATCCTTACGGATATCGACATCGCACTTCATGATCGTCTGGAAGGTAGAGTCGGCGATTCCGTCCATTTCAAGACCCGTCAAGTTGGGTTGGAACAACACTTCGGGGCATCGGAAACGCTCGTTACCAATAACAATGATGTTACCATCGGGAAGCTCGAACGACTTCTCAAGGGCAGAAGACTCGGCAGCCTTCTTCATTTCCTCTTCAAAGTCAACAGCGACGAAGCACAACGATTCCTTGATATCTCGCACAATCTCACGTTCGGCCGTGGTCGTCAACGAGTAACCACGTTCCGTCAAGATCTTCATCAAGTAGTCAGTCAAATCACGACCGGCCAAATCGAGACGAACAACGGCGTGAGGAAGGGCATAACCTTCGTAGATGGGGACGGTGTGGGTCACACCATCTCCACTATCCAAGACGCATCCAGTGGTACGACCAGAGGCGTACAACGAAAGAACGGCTTGAATGTTCACATACATCGCAGGGACGTTGAACGTCTCAAACATGATCTGCGTCATACGTTCACGGTTAGCCTTGGGGTTCATGGGAGCTTCCGTCAACAACACAGGGTGAGCCTCGGGGGCAACACGCAACTCATTGTAGAAGGTGTGATGCCAGATCTTCTCCATATCATCCCAGTTGGTGACGATACCGTGTTCAATCGGGTACTTCAAGGTCAAGACACCACGCTTGGCTTGGGCTTCATCACCGACGTACGCATCACGTTGCTCCATACCGACCATGATACCGGGTTGACGGGCACGACCGATAAGGGAAGGAAAGACGGATCGTGGAGCATCATCTCCAGCGAAACCGGCTATAGATGGGAAGACGATAATCGTACTAGTGAGTCAAAGCATTCTCATGAAATAGAGTCACCCTCAGTCATTCATACACACGACGAAACACTTCCAGCCGAAAGCCTTCAAGTCAAAGAAGCCTCGAACAAAGAGAGCACTCATCGCGGCACATGTCATCGTAGGCGTGTAGATGCATGACGAAGCGTCAACAAGTGAATGAAACCAAAAGTGTGAACTTGGTGACATCCTGTTGCTGAGCGTCAATGATGACCGTCGTCCTTTTCGTCATACGGAATCGGTTGGAGTTGTCGGCTGCGGTTACAAACGTACCTTTGCACATTCCGGATCCGTTATCAACCACAAGGGCAGCAATATCCTCGTCGTCAGACATGTTGTTGTTGTTTGCTTTTGTGGATAACCGAGGGGGTGGTCGTCAAGTGTCGAAACTTGAATTTTATGACGGCAATGACCGTTTTTTTTCTCGTTCGCGTGTGGCATCTACCGATCTCCCATCCTCCTCGAAAATCATTGGATCTTCTACGTGAAACCTCCGTAGAATCTGGGAGCCCCTTTGAAAATTCGGCGTGGTTCAGTTTCGGTCATTTGGGACGTATGACCCCAACGACCCGTGCTTCGCCAATCATCTCGGCAGGGAGAGAAACGCCTCCATACTTACATATACATAACTATGTATGCACCATGTCATGGCTAATGGAAGCCCTACTAGGCCACTGTCACACTCACGTGTATGATATGTACTGACAGTGAGTATACCCTAGCTATAGTATAGTGCTACCTTCACCAACCATCGCACGATTCGACTACGATCCGGTGAACCGATCATTACAGTTAGGTGCAAGTACACCGGCTCTTACGAAGGCATGTTCCCCCAGTCAAGGCCATGTATATACTAGCGTACAGACAGCTTAGCTTTCCTTGACAACAAAACGCCTTATAGACAAGATTAGTTCGCAGTTAGCTACGCAGGTGGACTATGGTATATTTATTCCCCCTGAACACACAGAACCGAAGCCAACCTGTTCAAAGTTTCTTGATCATCTCTCCAACATGATGCAGGAATGTAGTACGTTGTTCATGTGTCGTCGTATCCATACCATATAAGCCCATCCATCCGACGGATGCTGCGGGTGCCATGATCGGTCGGATAGCATTCGCAATCATCCGTCGGCCATTATCACCTGCTAGGGTAACAATCGATTGGGGTGCACCATACGTACTGACACCTACAATCTGTGTTATATTCGTCAATTTGGGTACTAATCCCGTCGAACCAAGGGAACCATCCGGTTGAGGCTTTGGTAAACTCCAGGCAATATCATGGACTAAGGTTCGGTCTAAAAACCCCTTGACTGCCGCTGGTGTATTCATCCACCAAGTGGGATATACAAAGATAAGAGTATCACACCACAGAAGTAACCGTAAATGTTCCTTCACTTCCTTCGCAAGACTCCTCTTATCCAAATCTTCCCCCCATTCATGTTGGAGTCGATGTTCTTCCTTGGTAAACTTGGGAGAATATCCATTCTTCGTATCATTCACTGTTCCAGAATAGAGAGAAATACGTCGGACTTCATGACCCATCTGTTTGGCAGAATCTTCTACCTGATTGGCAATAGCAGCTGAGAAACTATGAATCGGATCGGGATGGGCATGGACGATGAGAATTTTCCGTAGTGTCCCATAATCTAACGGCGGTGGTGGGGGGATGTAGGATGTCAACTGGTTGAGTGTGGTTTGTACCTTATGGACGCCGGGGACGGAGTATATCAGGGAATAATCCATTGTTTTATCTTCGTTTATAGCTTGTGATGTTTTGGTTTGGAAGAAATGGTATTAACAGTGACAGTGATACGATTGTGATGGGAGGAGGCTTTCTTTCTTGGAAAGCTTCATAGCTGAAAAGAACAACAACCGCAGACACCTTTTGTCATGCACAGTCGTCCTTGTGGATTATTTCATCAAGATGAGGGTTTCTGTCTTCGAGGGGTATCCATCTTCCAATGGATTTTCGGCAGATGAACGTTGAGCGCGAACACCGCAGTGTAACTATGCATACGTATCGTAGGTATCCTTAGTTGAATGTACGGTTGTCCGATCATCAGGGAGTGCAGACAAGAACGAATGAATCACGATCATCATTGGTTCGTCCCTCTCACGAGTGTGGTGGTGTGTTCGGTTTTCTTCCTCGAAACCTACGAGAGTGTTCCTTTGTCTCTCTCTCAACGGACATGTGATTCGGTCGAAATACTCTGGTCGACTTCCGCGTTGCCTCCACCTTCCAGGCCTCTCTTTCACTGTCATCTCGTTGAATCTACGTACTCTTCTCTCTCTCTTTTTGGTGTGCCATGTCGTATTCATACCTCTTCAAATACATTATCATCGGCGATACAGGTAGGTGTGATTTCCTTACAGCCGTCAGGTAGACCTCTGTGTTGCTGCTTCAAGAAGGTGCGACAGTGTGCACCTTTGGAAAATCCATGAGAACAAAAAGGTTCTTCTTTGTTCTTTTTTTGCGTGTCGGGATTCGTCAGTTTGGAGGGTTTCCAATGAATCTTGATCCTGTTGTCTTCATTGCCTCTATACACCACTCTCATCGGTTACTTTCCACGCATTATATGTTGAACTAACTTCAAATTCTAAATTGGAAACTGTCGCAAACAAACTCTGGGTGTGTCTTCTTCCCATATGACGTGAAAAAAGGCGTTGGAAAGTCCTGTCTATTGTTGCAGTTTACAGATAAACGTTTTCAACCAGTCCATGACTTAACAATTGGTGTCGAGTTTGGTGCACGGATGGTGAATTTGGATGATAAACTTGTGAAGCTTCAGATTTGGGATACAGCCGGCCAAGAATCCTTTCGAAGTATCACACGTAGTTATTATCGAGGAGCAGCGGGGGCACTATTAGTCTATGATATTACCCGACGAGATACCTTCCAACATCTATCTCGTTGGCTTGAGGAGGCCAGACAACATGCTCAATCGAATATGGTCATTATGCTGATTGGGAATAAGAATGATCTAGAACATCGTCGGGCGGTGACGACAGAGGAGGGTAAGGCCTTTGCTGATGCGAATGGACTTATCTTTATGGAAACATCGGCCAAGACTGCCTACAATGTCGAGACTGCCTTTATCAATACGGCTGAGAATATCCATGGCAAGATCGTCTCGGGAGAAATTGATGTTTCGAATGAAAGTCATGGAATTAAGGTCGGGATGGCTCATGGTGGAGGTCTGCCTGGATTACAGGTCCAGCAACCGGCTGCGGGTAACAGGTGCTGCTAAATGAATTTCATCCTATCCGTTCCTCTCTGGGGTAAAAAAGAAACACAAGAAGATGAAAACTTGTTTTATGTATGCGTAAGAGTCTCTTGATTGTCAATTTTTTGGAGCGTTGCTTTGGATAACAATACCTGTAGACCACAGAACACGAATGATTCATTACATGTTCTTCATATTTAGAGTTAACATCTTGGGGTCGCTACTGTCAAAATTGATGGACTATATCTGTTTTCCCCTATCCTTTGGATAATTCGAAGCAATGTGGAAGCTCTCCAGCTTGTTCAATTTATGGGGCTACATCCACCGTCGCACTTTGGTTCAACGTGAACTCATTCATGGCATGACTGCTGATGACGCGCAAGGCTCTCTGACGATCCATGCGCTGGGTTAGAATCTTGATAATCTCACGGATTCGCATTCCACTCACTGGAACCTCATCGACAGCAATGAGAATGTCAGAGGGAAAGATCCAACTTGATAGGGGACTATCCGCTGCCATATCTGCCACCATCGCATGACCGCGGTATTCCACAAACGTAATTCCGATCCGACCAGGAGGAGCCGAGACTACTCGATGGTAGGGTTGATTATCTAGCTCCACCCGATTGTTGGAGGAATGTCCATGCTGACTGCTTCCTAATGATGCTGTCGGCATGATCAGATGAGCACTCGGTTGAACGGCTGGAATGGAAGCGCCAGTCGTCGTATGCGATCGAGCAGGGCTTGGCGCAAGAGTATTTCTGCCACGGGACAATAGGCCACCAAGAGCACCACCAATAGCACCCATAAGGGTCGGCTGAACTGCGTCATCCATATCTTCACTTGCCGCGAGGAAATGGGTATATTCTACATCTTCGTCTCTTTCACCCCGCCTACCTGGTAACCGTGACGCTGCTGGTGGGTCCTGCTCATCACTATTTTGTTGATCCAAAAGTGATGGAGATCGGAGGTCGAACTGGCGTCCCGCACCTACTGTCGGGTCGCAGGTTTGATGCACTGAGACGGCTAAATCATAAGTGGTCGTTCGATGGGCTCGGGTTTGCACAACCACGTGAATGTCCGCTCTTCGCAGTAGCAATGGCAGAAGATGCATCACAAATCCATCTCGGACTTGATGGTCCAAACTCGAAATCGTAAGGGGTGGTACCGTCTCTTCTAAATTGTCTCCCGTCATGACTCGCTCCATCCAAGCTAGGAGGGAATCGTGAAGACTCTGGTCATCTGTCCACTGATCGAGTACAGCGTCGATGATTGGGGACCGGAGTCCATGGTCGGGGGGAGGCGGCAACGGAGCAGTGAGATCTCCCCATTCAGTCACAAAGTTCTCTCCATTCAGCATCCGAACGTTTATCGTTTGACGTTCATCATCACCATTGTCTACCTCCTCAGTCGCTTTCATTTCAGTGCGATTTGTGGCTTCACCACGCCCGGGAATATCAACAATCGGTGCTTCGTCACGCTCTTCAACAGGCGTTCCGTGGTATAACTTCTCGTGAAGTAGTCGTATCGTATCATTGGCTTGGTTCAAAGCGGTTTTCAATACTAGAAGGTCTATATTTTCTTTCGGTCGGGTTGTACCTAATGCATCGTCGAGCAAAACACTTGTGGAAACGTCCTGAAACAGTGAATTGTCCCCTTGAAACGACTCGTCGAACATCGTTGGTTCCTCCTTTGGAATTCCGCTTTGGGCTCCTCGATTGGGACGACGTTCTCTGCCTTCACCATAGTCTTCCATAAACTCGGCGGTATCCCCATCGTCAAGTATCGACTTTTCCTAACGTCGAAGGCCACTATCGTGAGTTGTACTGGAAGGTAATCCCACCATCGTGATTGTTCAATACTAGGTTCACATACCTCGTTCTTCGCTGTCGCAGTTCGCAGTCGGCCGATCTCGACCCTGCACTTGGACAGCTCCTCGTCGAGTCTCTGATTCATGCTCGTCTTCTCCTTTAGTTCATTCTCTGCACTGTGTAAACGAGCCTTCAGCGTCAGCATCTCTAACCTAGCATCCGAGAGCGCAGTCGACAACAAAACTGAAGAGTTTCGTGGCTCACTTGAAGTGGCGTCTTCACCGGCGGCTTGCCTCACCGGTGCAACTCCTTGCTCAGCAAAAATCCTGGCATCACCTATACTCGATAGATATCTTTCGTTTGATATAGGACCTCGACCGATCGATCTGAGCCATGACGATGCTGAAAGTGATGCACGTTTCATTTCCAGCGCGTAGGCATGTGCTTTCAAGAGTTCTTCGAGTGCATCCACTTGCTCAGCTGCAGTTTCTCCTTCATCTCCATCGGCATATTCTTCTGAAACTTTGCGGAGATTTTCGACAACTGCTAAGACGAGAGCTTCCCTCGTCTGAGAAGCGCTTTCCGTGGAATCATTCGGGTCTGTAATCGTCGACGGATCTTCACTCCAAGCGGCAACGCCGCGTTCCACTAAACATGCCAAAATATCCAAGGCATCTTCACGTTCGACATCGATATTAAACCGCTCGGGAGTTCGCAGTTTCAAGATGTTTCTATTTTCACTGAATTCTGAGGCAGTCGCCCCCTGACCAGCTGGTGCGCCTCCGTGACGCGGAGAGAAGTCGGAGTGGATTCGCAGCCTCTGCATGTTACGCTCGACCTGACTCGCTGTGGCTGTGAGACCACCTACGCGGTACGAGCGATGAGGCTCCGTGCGAAAGGCGGTACTCGTACTGGAGACGTCCCAACTCATGGATTCCTGAATTCTCCCTGTTTTCGGTAGATACTCAGTCCGTTTTCGTACAGGATACGACTCCAAATTCAGTACGTGACTGTGGGAAGCACTGCCTGTAGCACTACCTGTGGCGCTACCGGTACCACTATCAACTTCTTCAACTTCTTCGAGAGTACTGTCGTACGAAAGGCATTGTTGAGCCAAACGAAACGGGCTGACTGGATTCAGTCGGAGGGGGGTGGATAGTGTCGGCAAACCCGACGGGAGAGATTTGGCAGTGGTCGTTCGATGCTGCGCGGTGTTGTCGTAGGCACCACCAATCTCTAATCGGTGAGTAGGTTCGCGGCGTGGAGAGAATCTAGGTGCAAGTATGGGAGCATTGTCTCCATCTCGCCTTTGACGACGCAAGGAGAGTCGAGCCGAAGATCCCGGCGATCGTAAAGCAAGCGAAGCGGGAAGGTCGCCAGCGTCGAACATGAGACTGTCAAGTTCGCTGTGACTCGTTCCGACGTCATGGGATAAGGAAGTTCTCAACAATTCTTCTACGCGTGGAGCTGGGGGTACTTCTGGGCTTCTAGGCGTTGGCGGTGCTGATAAGGACGCTTTTGTTTTACTCAACCCTGTACCCAGTCGACGCAGAGCAGATGTCAGCATTTCAGTCGGAGTTGGAAGACTAGTCGTTGCTGCAGCCCTTGCATCTTGTTCATGAACATGATCCGTCTGCAAATTCAAGGTTGCAGCTTCCTGAGTTCGCCTTTGTGGAGCAAGCGCCTTTATTGGGCGGCTATCGGAGTCCAGTGTTGGCAACGCCAAATCAGTTATCTCATCCGTCGATCCACGTCTGTTTGGTGTCTGTGATGGAGGCTGTGGAAAGTCTCCTTGTCTGGGAGTCAATATATCCATATTCGGGCTGGCCTCCAGGAGAGCCGTCATGGCGTCGACTTCAGCCATTCGAGCAGCTCGATTCCCGACGTCGATGACAGTACCCATCTCAGATGCTGTCGACATTACATCGGACCCTATCTCATCATCATTCAGCAAGGATGTCCTTTGATGTGGTCCAGAGGATGAGGAATCTGTTGGGCTCTGATTACTCCTTATCCGAGAATCTTCAACCCGCCTAAGATTCGCTGCGTTCAATGTCATTGTACCGTTCTTGTTGCCAGAAGACGAGTGGCCTCCTTCACTCTGCCAGTAATATATTCGCTTATGATTCTCCTTTTCCACGGAACTAGTGCCTGGACCGTTTCCTGTTCGAGCCATGGTATCCTCTTCGGAAAAAGGAAAACTCCCAATTTCTGGTACCATCGATGCCGCTGCTACACGTTGTGGTATGGTTATCGTCTCTCGAGTAACTTGTGGGGGGGAATTTGGTGTCGGACTTCTTTGTGGGTTGGTAGATGGAAAGAATGCTGCCTTGCGTGGTTCATGATTCGAGACTTGACTCGAAGGCATCATAGTTGAAGAAGCGACACTGACAGAATCCGAAGATTCCTGCTTTCCTGCACCGACGGCTGCTGTCGTCGACGTCGTCGTCTGTGGCTGATTTCGGGTGGCATTCATCATCCTAAATTGTTGTTTGGCCATGGATCGATTGTCCCTAACTTCCGTTGCAGCATCTGATAATGGAGGACCGACGTTCGTGGTCCTTGTGGTGTTTGTCGTCGTCACGGGACCCGTGGTCGTATGGGGTTGGAAACTTGTGTTCGCTCCAGCATCTGTAAATCCTGGTAACAATAACTTCCCTAGTAATCGATTTGCATTCATCGAGTCTGCCATTGCCAATACAGCCCAACCAGTCCTTTGAAGGGAGGACGATTGAAATTCACGATAATGCTTCTTGTGGATGTATGGGAGTTGTTGTGTGTGGATTCTATCGTGGATTCTATCAAAACTGCTGCAGGTAAATGACAGTCGATCGATGAGGGAGATTTTCCTTCTTGTTCCTTGCTACGTGAGTTGTTGATCCAAAAATAGATGGTACACAGCACAGTGCTGACAATCCAGAAAGAAATACCACCACTCACAGTCCAAAAGAAGATGAAGGAACGACTCAAATCATATACCATGTGTAGGTTTTTTTTCGGTTGTCCCGCGGTCGGGAAGCCTCATCTGTCTTTCGTCTCTCGGCGCGCTGGACCGTAGTAGGAAGAAACCTCGATTCTATTGACTGTGATCCACTTTTTGGGCCCTAAAATCTTCCGTCGTTCCACTCGACGTTGTATATAACTGTTCAGTCTTGAATATATTCAAATACTCCTTGGAACACGTTTTGAATTCCCGCCAAATCGGGTATCATACACTGTTTAACGGTAATTGGGGTGGTGAACTACGTATATGCTATATGTATGGGACCATAGATAATCTGGGTCCGGGGGATCAATTTCTACTCGGGGAGCTTAAAAAGTAAGATCTAGTCCTCGCCGTGACCCCACCTATTCCAGGAAACTGCCATGTGGATCATTTCCTTTTCAAGACCATGAACAAGAAACTGTTGGCTGTGAGATCTTTCTATATTGGACGGAACTAGCCACTGTACAGATAGGAATGGCAACATTTTTCCGTCGTCCCGCAATGATACAACCCTCGCGGGCCAGTAGACCGTTGGTCTCTACGAAAAACAACGAACTACAAATACTGGAGAGACGCAGGGTTTGTGGATGATACAAATAGATTGACCAACCAAATTAACGAACTAGCTGGATTCAGATATCCTTAGTTTGACCCCACTTGTTTTGTTATTCTTGCTGTTGTTCTTCTTGTCCTTGTTGCTTCTGTTGCGTACGAGCCAAGTCAAAGGCCGCCTGCTGCATTTGTTCTGGAGTCATTCGGGTTAGGACGCTTGATGACATCGCCGGCTTGATATTGGTAGGTGCACCCGTGGTACCGGTCACCAAGGTCGAAACACCCCCAATGATGGTAGCATCGATTTGATTCAAATGGGGAATATACTCCTTAAGTCGTTTACGGTATTCAAATTCATTCGCCACAGGATTGTATTCTAGATATATCGTATCGAGTGATTGGATCCCCGCTGTCGCTGCCTCCTTGAGGGGTACAATATCTTCAAAGGTTGAAATTTTATTCCCTGAAATCCATAATTCTTCCAAGGCAGGTAAATGTGCGAAGGGTTTCGTCGACGTAAGTTGATTCCGACATAGGTCCAAAACATTCAACTTCGGAAATGGTAAGGCAAGACCGGTATCACATGAGGCACCAACATCATCAATCGCATTGAATGCCAAGAATAATTCTTCCAACGTATCACTTTGTGTCGTCAAATTTTCCAATTTCGTTAATCGATTCGATTGGACATCTAGTCGACGAAGTTTCTTCAGCTATTCGGAGGTCACATAACAAGAGAGACAGAAACAATGTGAGATTTTCTCGTTAAGCGGTGATACAACATACATCCAACCCAACTCCATTGTCGCCTTCACTGGACATGGATATATAAACAGATTCCCACATCCCCACAAAAAAGAATGGACGGTCCAAAAACGTACATTTTCCAAACCACAAATTTCTTCAATCTTATTCTTCCCAATCCATAATTCTTCCAAGTTGATTAAGGGAGATAATTCCTTTTCATCCATAATACGAATCCGATTCGCACCTAGATCAATCTTCTTTAGATGGATCAAAGAGGATAATCCAGCAATCGACTTGACCTTGTTGTTGGCGAGATCTATTTTGATGGGGGGGGGGGGGGGGGGGAAAATCCCAATTGGAGA
>Ga0194115_10005823_pt1 | contig 12673 bp, 2 predicted proteins | sample TA2MahsurfametaG_3_FD_148656 | JGI IMG/M metagenome (GOLD analysis project Ga0194115, IMG submission 148656) | Freshwater microbial communities from Lake Tanganyika, Tanzania - TA2015002 Mahale S4 surface | ecosystem: Environmental > Aquatic > Freshwater > Lake | place: Tanzania: Lake Tanganyika... | reverse complement strand
AACTTCACCTTCGACCCGTTCTCTAATGAGAAGGAGGAGGAAGAGTCTAATGCCGTAGAGCGGTCTCTCCCAGGATTCAACACATCGGGCCAGAGAACGTTTGAGGCCACCTCATGGATTCGATCAAAAGAGATTGAGGCGGCGCAGAAGGCGAAGTCTGCAGTGCAGCGGCTCGAGCTAAAAGTCGACCCCATTGTTGATTTCAAATCAAATTTCGGTGTTGCATCTGGGTCTACTACCGGTGTTGCACAGATCGTGGAGGCTGGGCAACGTGTACTTGTCTCGGCCGGCCACCCATTGAACAAGGGCCTCGTAGGCCGAGTCTACGAGTTTATTGCGGAGCCTGATGAACTTCAGGACGAAGAAGATACCAATGCAGAGACATCAGACGATGACGTGATCCCGTCAAACTCTGAGGCGAATGATGACGCCCCTTATTCTGAGTCGATCAAGCTTTTTCTAGAGGACTTCACGAACACTTCTAGGTGGAGACTCGCCGAGAACTTCGACCTTGAGGACCTGGAACTCGATGACCCCTTAAGCTTCACGCTCACGCTTGGCGAGGAGACCACAGATCCCATTGAACTCCTCGAGCTCGATCTGCCGTATAACGAGGAGCAGAGGATTCAGTTCATCGCCAAGCCCGATGCAACCGATCTCGGCTACAGCCTGAGTTACACAGGTCTCACCACGGTTCCTACGAAGCTGGGTCTAACCGCCCTTGCCAAGACGGCAGTGACCACCGACCAAGAGGTGGAACTCGCCTTTGAGGGCGACGGCGAGAAAGATGCCGCCACGCTGCAGGCTGCGATGGAACTCTGGTTTGGTCAAGGCAATGTCACGGTGATATTCAATGAAGATGACTCCGATCCAGAAGGGGGCTTCTCCTTTGCCTCCGGCGGTTTTGTCTTCGATGTGGCCTTTGAAGGGGCCCTTGCCGGTATGGATATCGGTGCGCTTTCGGTGTCGGCCAACGAGGCGTCAGCGAAGAAACTGCTTGGTCGGGTAGAGGTGACGACCGAAGGAACAACCGGCTATACCCAGAAAGACCAGGCCAAGAAGATCGAAGAAGCCCTGCAGATGGCCTTGGGCGATGAGAAGGCAGTGAAGGTTGCTGCCGAAGGCAACTATCGCTATCTCATTTCTTTCGGTGGGGAGGATTACGAGAACCAGGCGCTCGATCGCCTCACCGTAGGAGACCTTCCTGAAGAGGGTCTACTCGGCGTGGTACGTACCGTGGAGAAGGGCCAGGCAGCGAAGGCGCCGAAGTACAACCTCGAGACCTACGATGCCGAAGGGGATGGCACGTTTGACCTGCAGATCACGATAGATGGCACCGCCTATGTGGCCAGTGGCTTGTCGGTAAACCAGACTGCGAATCAGCTCAAGGCCGCCATTATGGAAGGGGCTGCCGATGAAGATGGCAACACCCTAGAGGACCTCGAAATCGAAGTAACGGTCAAGCTGCTGACAGCGGAAGATGACACCCAGTATTGGCAGATTAGTTTTGATGGCGAGGACCTTTCGGAGCTCTCATTCGATGGCGTTCGGACACGTGACACACCGGACACGAGCGCACCTACTGTAACGGTGTACGCGCCCGCGGAAGATTCTGACAAGGTTCCCGTTGATAACGACATCACCTTGGTGTTTTCCGAGACGATTCTTCGGGGTACCGGCCTTATCAAGATTCGCTCGGAAACGGCAGCGGGGACCGAAGTAGAGTCCTTCGACGTTGCCACGAGCACGAAGGTTTCCATTGATGGCGACACGCTCAAAATCAACCCAACGAGTAACTTAGCCGCGGGTACCAAGTATTTCGTGTCCTTCGAAGCAGGGGTGGTTAAAGACCTCTCTGGTAATGACTATGAAGGCACGACGAGCTATTCCTTTACGACGGCTGCTCCCTCTGAGGTTGCCGTTCCGCAAAAAGCGGAGCCAACGGTCACAACCGCCACGGTCACTGCAGCCCCCCAGGCCACGGCTGCAGCTGTACCAAAGTCGTACACGCTCACCATCAAAGACACAACGGGATCCACAAAGGACAGCGACAGTTTTACCTTTAAGTCCGCGAATCAGATCTCAGGCAGCTTTGTGACCGCAGCGACAAAGTTCACGACATCTTCCATGGCGCGTCAGATTCACGATGCGCTCTACAAGATGGTGGTGGGTAAGGCGCCGGATAAGGGGACCGTGATATCTACAAAGATCGATGGGAAACCCTCTGTGCTGGACAAGGTGGTCAGCGATTACCTCGTGGTTCGGGAACGTCAGAATTCCGGCGGGTCGTATGAATATCAGATCACTTTTATAGACGACGCGCAGACCGCCTCTGCGATCACTCGGCTTACCGCGTTAGGGCTGCTCTCCGTCGCAAATACAGGGGCCACATCCGGTATTAAATACGCCCTGTCTCCTAAAGAGAACCCCGGCACGGCTACTGGTGCGTCCTTCCTGCTCACAGGCTATGAAGACGACCAAGAGGGCGATTTCGTTCTTGAGTTTGCAGTCAAAGGCGTGCAGTACAAGACAAAGGCCATAGACCTTCAGGCGTCCGCAGCCCAAGTGAAAGCGGCTGTTTTGGCTGCTGAGGCGAAGGGGGTGTCTTTCTCTGCCAACAAGGGTGATGTCACTGTTACCGAAAATGCGACCTCTGGATGGACCTTGGTTTTTGGCGGTTCTGCGCTTGGTGTGTCGATGGACCCCATCAAACGCACCAGCACGATTAACCCGGTTGCGGCAGACCCCGAGGCGGCCGACGAGGTGGTGGATGAGATCCCCGCGGCAGAACCGGATGCACCCGCAGCGGAGCCAGAGGAAGCGGGCGCCTTAAGTAAGAGCGTTGCTGTCGGCGGCATCATCGTACGCAACGACTTAAGGGCAAAGGCTAACGCCTACATTGAGAACGCCATCTTCACTGGGGCTGCGATCACGGTTACTGTGGCCGAAGACGCCATCGTGCGTGCCACCGCAGATGCTACCGCGGAGGCTTCCGGTGGAGACGCGCCAGGGCTGGCCGCCGGCGGGGTGATTGCCACCAACCTAGTGTTGAATACGGCCAACGCCTACATCACCAACAGCACGGTAAAGACCACAGAGGGCGATGTCACCGTCGATGCCGTGAACTCAGGCCACATTGTTGCCACCAATAAGAGCGCGATGAGCTCCGACGGTACGTCGATTGGTGTGACGCTGGCATTTAACTCGGTAGGCTGGGCGCCCACCAATATTCTGTATGCCGCACTTGATGCCCTCGTGGGATCGCGTCTTGCCAAGACACAGACCTCCACCGCGTTAGCCTACATACGCAATACCGATCTCAATGTAGCAGGTGCGGTGCTGGTCTCAAGCGACAACGAGGCCTACATTCTCTCGACGATCTCTAACGAGACCAGCTCGACTATGGCCTCTCCAGAGCCTGAGGAGGAGAATGAGGCGGGCGCAGCCGAAGCCCCCTCTGCCACCGAGTCTGTCGCTGCGGCCACCCCATCGGCCGATGCGACGGCGGTCAGCGAGCCCAAGGGGCTTGCGGCAGGATTTGTACTTGCCAGCAATTTGGTGAGCAGCGAAGCCCGCGCCTTTATCGAAGGGTCTGGTAAGAAGGTACAGACCAAGGGCGGTGGGCTCTCGGTCACATCTGCTGATAACGCACGCATCGTGTCGAAGGCCGATCTCTCGGCGGTGGCCGGCGGCGAAGAGAGTGAGGCCAGTCTTGCAGTAAAGGCGTTGTCAAACCTTGCGGGCATTACCTATACCGACCGCTCGGGTGAGCAGAAGCTGAAATTTGGCGATCGTGTGCAATTGGGCGGTGCCCAGTACTCCGAATTTGATCGTCCGGAAGAAGTCACTGAAGGACAGCGCGTCACCCTGAAAAACAGTGTCGGTGGTGGAACGGCGGGCGACACCTATGAATACATCGGAAACGACCCGCTTGAAGACGCCACACTGGACGATCAAGACTACACCGATACCGCCCTCTGGAAGAAGGTAAGGGGCGAAGTAGGACGCACCTATATTTATAAGGGGAAGCGCCAGACCATCGATTTAGAGTCTGAGGACTTTAACGACACCAGCCGTTGGTGGTCTCTTGATCTGGGCTTCTGGACTGACCTTGGCGCTACAGCAGCAGATGCGGTCTTTGGTGGCGGAGGTGGCAGTGCCTCCGCATTTGGTGGTCTCGTGGTGCGTAACGATGTGAGGAGCCAGACTGAGGCCACGATTAGCGATCAGACGCTCACCCTTGCGGGTGATCTGATCGTGACGGCAGATGAGCAGGCCACAATTCTGGCCGAAGACAACAGTACGGTCTCGGCGAGCACCACAGGAATTAATGTGGTTATAGCGACGAATACGGTCTTGGCCAATGCGCGGGCCTGGGTGGCGAACAGCACCGTCACGACAACTGCGCAACCGCTGGAGACCCTCGATGATGAGGAGACCGAAGACGACGCCGAGACGGGTGCAGTCGTAATTTCTGCGAAAAACCAGGCAAGGATCTTCGCGAACGTTGCGAGCAAGGTGCAGGCAAGTACGTCGGTGGGCGTGGTCTTGGCCTTTAATACCATTGGTTACAAGCCACAGAACCTGCTGGCAAACATTGCGGACAGCGTGTTGGGTACGCAGTTTGGTGATGCGGCCACGGCCAAGACGATTGCGGGCTCCGAGAATTCGAAGTTCAGTGCAGCGGGCGATTTCTCTGTGCTGTCCGATTGGGCGGGAAGCATTACTGCGCGCATCGAGAACTCCGCGCTTGCCTTAAGCATTGATACCTCAGCGGCGCCGCCGCAGGGAAGCCCACCGCCGTCTGGTCAGTCGGCTATCACCGTGGCGCCCGTGGTTGCCATGAACAAGATTGCTGCAGATGTCGAGGCATTTGTCGACGACAGTCTGGGTATTACTTCGGGGGGCGGTGTTCGCGTTGGTGCGGATAGTCGCACCAAGATTGATGCGGAGGTGTCTGCGAGCGCAATCGCCATCGCAGCGAGTAAGTCGGCTTCCGCCAAATCGATTTCAGTGGGCTTAAGCCTCTCGCGCAATGATATTTCGAGCGATGTGAAGGCTGCGATTGAGGGCAAGACCAGTGGCGACCTGGTCGATATCGAGGCGGAGTCTGGTGATATCGTGATTTCGGCGTTTCGGCAGGCCAGTATTGTGGCCAAGGGTACAGCCTCTGCCGTTGCCATTGCTGCGAGTGCCAAAGGCGGGCCAGCGGTGGCGGGGGGCGGTACCCTGGCGTTCAACCGTATTAGTGGCGGAACCGATGCGTACGCGCAAAAGGTCAACTTAATTGCCTCGGATGACACTGCAACCTCAGATGTTCTCATTCAGGCAAAAGACGACACTTTAATCGACGCTTATTTGCGGTCTGTCGCGGCAGCGGTGTCTATCGGCGGAAGCTCTGCCAAGGCATTCGCACTGGGTCTCTCGGTGGCGCGGAACATTATTGGGGGAGCGGCAACCAGCCCGAGTTACTCCTTAAAGGCGAGTGAGAATACCGATAACAAGAAGCTCACGAGCCTAAAGAAAGGCACCAAGGTCCTCAATGACACAGGCCTGCTAGGCCGGGAGGTCTACGAGTATGTGGGTGATGACCTTGAGGATAAGGAGGGAATCAATCTCACCACGCAGAATTATTCCGATGAGAGTACGTGGAAGCTCCTGAGTTACTCGCCATCTCCGTCAGCAACCCGCGCGCGGCTTGATCAGGCGAATGTGGAGGCAGAAGGGACACTCACGCTTAAGGCCACCAGTGATGCCCAGATTAAAGCACTGGTCATGACCGGTGCGGCGGCTGTTGGCGCCAGCATAGGCGGCTCCACCACGGTAAGCGCCGCGGGTGTGTATGCCGAGAATCGCATCTACTCGAGTCTGGATGCCGCGATCGAGGGCACGGCTGACACGCCGGTCACGATTGAAGCCAATGGGGTGAGCCTCTGGTCGGAGAGCCGTGCCAGCATTGATGCCATTGCAGGGGCAGCTTCTTTGGCGGCCTCCCTTGCAGGTGGTGGTTCGGGAATGTCTGTGTCGATTGGTCTGTCCCTTGCATTTAACAGCATTGATGCCGATGTATTGGCGCGCAGTCGTTACGCCACCATCGATGCGGGCGAAGAAGGCCTGTCGATGCAGGCCCGCTCGGCCGGCGCACCGGTAAACCCGGGTAATACCTTGGCCTGGTCAGACCTAATTGGCAAAGGGATTACAGCGGATGATCTCAATGCGGCAGCCAATGCCGCGGCAAAGACCACCTATAGCAGTGAAGAGGGGCGGAGTTGGGACTATATTCAGGACACCGACGGTGTTGTGAGCCTTAAGGAGGGCGATAAGGTTCGCGCTACAGATGGCAAGATTTATAGCTTCACCCAGACAGGACCAACACTGCTGGACTTAGGCGCGATTAATTTTGATAGTAGTAGTAGCTGGGATGAGGTCTCGCCAAAGACTTACGAGGTGAAGGCTGGTTTTACCGTACGGATTGATCGATAGTAGTAGTAGCTGGGATGAGGTCTCGCCAAAGACTTACGAGGTGAAGGCTGGTTTTACCGTAAGGATTGATCTCTTGACGGTAGGCGACGACACCAAAGATGACAACGCCGATGGTTTGGCAGACCGTGTCTACCGCTTTATTGGCGGCCCTGCTACCACCTGGAAGTCTTCGCAAGGCGTTAAAACCCTCCTCAAAGAGGAGACCGTTCGCGTGGAGAGTACCTTCTCGGATGCTGCCTACCGCGGACGAATCTTTGAATATGTGGGTGAGAACTCCACGAGCCTCGATCTGACCAAGCAAGACTACTCGGACAACGACAAGTGGAAAGAGGTCGACTACGAGGAAGATCTGGAGCTCTGGAAGGAAGACTACGCAGACGAAACGCGCTGGGAACTTGCTCCGGACTATGCCGACCCCGAGACCCTGAAGACTCTGCGTGAGGTATTGATTGCCAAGGGATTTAAGTTGGCAAAGGCAGAGACCATTAAGCCTAAAGCGCTCTACAAGACGAGCGACGGACAAGACTGGGACTACAGCACCGATGAAGAGTCGGTAGAACTCAATAACGGTGACTTAGTACGTGATGACTCCCAGCTAGATAAGGATGTCGTCTACAAGTATCTCGGTAAGACTGCAGAGATAGATCTTTCCACGGCCACCTTCACCGACACGAAGACCTGGGAGAAACAGAGCGCGCCCGAGAAGACGCTGCGCAAAGGCAATACCGTCGAAATTTCCGCCAACTACACCAATGGTGGCAAAGGGGGGGCTGTCTATGAATATATCGGCGTCAACAACAAAGTAGTCAACCTGGCCCAGGTAGATTTTTCGGATGAAGACGCCTGGAAATTGGTGGAGCCCACGATTTCGATTTCTGTGGTTGATAAGGACACCACCTGGAAGATTACCGACGCCGACGGGAAAACCTACCTGCTCTCTAAAGAGGGCGATAAGCTCAGTCTTTCGAAGACGAACATCAACGCCCTCTCGGTGGCTGCCTCGGCCGCGATTGGTGTTGCTGCAGGTGGCTCGGGTATGGCCTTTAGTGGTGCCGGTGCGGTCGCGGTGAACCGCCTTTCGGGTTCCACCGATGCGCTCATGTCATTTACCTCAGTCAAGGCTACGGAGGACGTCAAACTCACAGCCGAGAGTCAATCAAAGATCTCAGCCACGGTTGCCTCACTCTCGGCTGCGATTGCTGCAGGCTCGAGCACCGGCGTCGGTGCCTCTATTGGTATCTCGGTGGCCCGCAATCTCATCGGCAAGGAGGGCTTTGGGCTCTCAGGTGATGCAGCAATCGGCACTATTCGGGCACTGATCGAAGACTCGCAGATCACGACTGACGGGAAGATTATTCTCACGGCAGAGGGCAAGCAGACCATCGATGCGCTAGTCTTTTCCGGTTCTGCCGCGCTCGCCGGTGGCGGCGGCACTGGCCTTGCTGCGAGTGGGTCGGGCGTGTGGGCTGAGAACCAAATCGGCACGCGAATTCATGCGGGTGCCGATACCGCAACCACAGCGAAAACTCGCCCCAGTGTCTTGTCGGGTGCATCAATTCTGGTCGGTGCAAGTGATACATCGAGCATTACGGCTTTCGCCGGTGCGGCCTCCTTGGCGGCAGCCTTTGGCGGCGGCACGGGCGCCGCGCTCTCGGTGGGCGTATCGCTTGCTCGTAACGTGATTGATGGCTTTACCAAGGCGGAGATTGCGGGCGCAAAGGTGACGTCGCTCGACACTGTCACGGTGCTCGCAGTGACCGATGCCAAGATCAAGGTCTTTGGCCTTGCGGCCTCGCTGGCAGCGGGTATTGGCGGTGCGACTGGCGTTGGGGTCAGCGGTGCGGGGGCCTCTGCGCTCAACATCATTCTGGGCGATAGCTACGCCGGTATTCGCGATAGTGCCGTCTCTGCAGCAGGCGCTGTTTCTGTTGATGCGTATTCTAAGAGCCGCATTGAGGCGGTGATTATTTCTGCCTCTGTGGGCATTGGCGGGGGTGGCGCAACCGGGGTCGGGGCGTCTATAGGCGTGTCCATTGCCCGCAACTACATTGGTTATAACCCCTACGCCTATAGCGGGGAGGTGACCTACACCCAGGGTACCGATACACCATCGAAGATTGTCAAAGGCGACAAGATCCGTCTGGGGCCGAACTCCGGTGCACGGGCCAACGAGGTTTATGAGTACATCGGCGCGAAAACCCTGTACACCGAGGATAAAGACAAAGACGGCAAGCAAGACGATCTGATTCTGGCGCAAGACTTTTCCGACACCGAAAAGTGGAAGCAACTCATCAATCCGTCCGCCAATGAGATCTGGGCGACGGTCACGGGCTCTTCGATCTCTACGCTTGATGATGCTGAAAAGACACTCCGATCTGCGCGTGAAGGCCAAGAACGATCAGGCGATTAAGTCGACGGTGTTTGCCGGGTCGGTTGCGGCGTCTTTTGGTGGATCGGTGGGCGCGGCCCTCAGTGGTGCCGGTGGCAGTACGGTAAACCGCGTCAATTCCGATACGGCTGCACTCATTACCGATACCACCGGTTCGGGTATTGAATGGGATGGCAGCATTCTCATCGATGCAGACAATGCAGCCACAATCGAGACCTCCGTGATGGCGGTCTCTGTGTCGGCGGCATTTGGTACTTTTGCGGGTTCCGTGGCAATCGGGGTCTCTACGGCTACCAATGAGATCGCTGGCAATGTTCGTGCAGGTGCAGATCGCGCAGTGCTTTTGGCAACGGGTAGCGTCACCATCTCGGCCAAAGACCGTCCGTCGATTAACGCCGAGTCAACAGCCGTGGCCGTAGCCATTTCGGGTGGTATCGGTTTCTCCTTTGCCGGCGGCGGTGCGGTCGCGACCAACACCATTGCTACGCAGGTAGTGGCCGCGGTTACCCGATCTGGCGCAACCGCGGTAGAAGGCAGTATTTCTGGGATGTCAGAGATCGAGGCCGGCGGTAATCTGTCGGTGACCGCCGATAGCCTGCAAGACGCACGCGCAGAGGTCTATGCCGCAGCGGCCAGTTTTGGACTGATTGCGGCCGCGGGTGCGGGTACCAATGCCACCATACAACTCGGATCCATTGTGGATGCCCTGATCGACAAGGCCGAGGTCTATCTGGAAGGCGCATCGAGTACCGTAGATCTTCGTGCTAAGTCGCTCCAGAAGTCGTACGCCGAGTCGGATGCTCTGGCTGTGAGTTCAGGCGCGAGCATGGGTATGTCGATCGTGAAGACGCTTGACTTCACTGCTACACGCGCCCGGGTGGGTGAGATGTCGGTCGTGGAAGCCGCGACATTGCGTATTCGGGCTGAGGGTCGTGACGAAATCTTCCAGCAGAGTAGTGCCTCAAGTGGCGGTCTCTTTGCGGGCATTGCGGGCGGCTATTCCGACTTGGATATTCGCGGCACCACGGTAGCTGGAATTGGCAACAAGACCCGCATCGAGGTGGATACTCTGGATGTCACAGCGGACCGGCACCAGTATTTTGATGCCACTGCCAACAATTTTGCCATTGGTGCTTTGGCGGGCAGCGGCGCGTATATGGCTACGAGCCTTACGGGTACCGCTGACATTGTGGTGGGCAGCCAGGCAGACATTCAAGCCGGAGACATTGTCTTTACCGCCCGCAATGTGGCGGATAAGAGTAAGTACTCGAATGCGGCGCGTATATGGCTACGAGCCTTACGGGTACCGCTGACATTGTGGTGGGCAGCCAGGCAGACATTCAAGCCGGAGACATTGTCTTTACCGCCCGCAATGTGGCGGATAAGAGTAAGTACTCTAATCTCGATAATTCTTTACAGTCTTTTGGCGGCGGGCTGGGTACGATCCAGCTGCTCGGCGCAGACACCAAAATTGGCACCGCGTCACAGCGGTTTGGCAGCAAGATCTCGGTCGGCGAGGGCGCCCGAATTACAGCGCAGAATAGCGCTACCGATGCGGGGGTTCTGCGGTTTGAGACTTATACCGATATCAATGCGGTAGATAAGGTACGCGTCGATGCCGTGGGGGGGCTCGCCATTAACTCAGCCTCTGCCTTGCAAGAGGCCAAGCTTATTTCCGATATTTCGATCGACCGGGCGACGGTGCGTAACCTCACCGGCGATCTGGTCTTCGCAACCCAGACCGAGGCTGGCCTGGTGTCCAATGCCAATAGCTTTGCCATGTCTCTCGTTGGCGGCGCGAATGCCAATGCAAAGAGTCGTGTTGATGCGCAGAACACCATCAATCTGAAGAGCGCAGCGGTGAGTGGCCAGGACGTCAAGCTCTACGCGGGTCAGACGCAAGACCGGGTGCTCAACCAGATTCGTACCAATGCGCGGGCAGACATGACCACCGTGTCGATCTTCGGAATCAGTGTGCCTACGGTGGATAGCCGCATAGACGAAGTCAATGCGGTGCTGCTTGATGGTGCCTCTGTTGTTACAGCTATTCGGCACGTTGACCTTGTGGCCGAGCAAGGCTTGGGCGGCAGTGGCCGTGCAAAGACCGATGGTCTGGTGATGAACATCGGACTCATTCCATATGGACTGCGTCCCACGGGTGCGGGAGTAACCAACAGCGCAAATACGGTGGAGGTTTCTGGTCAGGCCAAGGTTGAGGCCGGGGTGAACTACCAGACAGAAATTCAGCTTCTGCCGATTTTTGTGGATGGTAAACGCACGATCGAGGCAAGTCGTCTGGGACAGGCGCTTAACGACACCGAGAAGACCAAGCTTGGCCTCTCTGTTGCCCAGAGCTATGAGTACGCCCCGCTTATTCTTGAAGATGTGGCGATGGGGGTGACGACCGGTACGATTATCGAGCTCGTTGGTACGGCTTTTGGTAAGGGTACTGCTGGCCAGTACATGATGTTTAGCCCGGGCAGCTTTCAGGACACCAATATTGTTCTGGAGAATGAGGACTACACCAACCAGGCCCGTTGGAAGGCCGTAACGCCCAACCATCAACTCACAGCCAATTCGTCAAACGTGTCTGTTGCCACCGGACAGATGGTTCGTACACAGGATGGTGCCTGGTACACGCGTACAGGAGCCGCGACGACGGTGGGCGCCACCACCAACTTTAGCGCCACGGGCTGGCAGCAGCTGACGGCGCTTAAGAGCAACAAGGGACAACTCTTTGCCCAAGAGCTCAGTGATGATTTCTATGTAGTGAAGCCCACCAGCGTGGCGCTGCCAAAGCTCGTCTATGCCAATGTGGCCAATCGCTTACTCGAAGACCGCAGCAAGATCGTGGGCTGGATGGAGAGCCACGCGGGCAATGCGGAGGCGATTGCCCGCTACCAGGCCCTACTGGATCGCATTGATGGTCAACTGCTCAAGCTGGGCCTTGCGGAGGTGTCTTCCGGGCAGACCGTTGCACGGGCGTCGTTTGACCAACTCTTCTTAGAGTTGCCTAAGATCTCCGCCTCTGGCGGTGGAATCTTTATCTCGGCGGATAACGCGAGTAAGGCCGCCGTGCAGTCTGCCTTCTCGGCGGGCCGCATGCTGGCCCATGCCACAGCCAAGATTAATATCACCAACAACACGCCCCTGGGCATGGTGATTACTAACGTTGAGGTGCTCGATAGTCGTCGCCAAGACATTGTCAATGGAGAACTCAAGAGCCTTAACCCTGGAATGACGTACTTTAAAGGCGAGGCCCTTGGCACGGCGGGCGCTGCCGGCACGAGCGTGATTCAGATCGTGCAAGACGCCTATGCGAAGACATCTTATAACCTGGGCCAGATTCAGATTCCTGATGGTGCACAAGACCTCTATGTGCGCGGCAAGATTGTGAATGCAGATGGTGACTTAAAGCTCACCAACATGGAGGGCAGTATCAATGTGACCGGGCAGATTCTGGCAAAGAACCAGACGATCTCTGCCACGGGTGACTTTAATCTGGCTACCGAAGACTGGTTTCATACCAACCAAGACCCGCGCCAGTACATCGATTACAACGCGGTCTATGGGCAGGGCCTCTCCAACGCAAATGGAGAGAAGCGTGACTTAAGCCTGCCGGCATCAGATCCTCGTCTCAACCCTCTGACACAGGCTATAGCAGGTCAGACCACCGACACTACGCGAAAACCCATTTTATTTGCTATGGGCGCCATTGACATCAACGCCCGTTATCTGAATGTGAATGGAACGGTGCAGAGTGGTGTCGATTCGATCGAACTCACGATCGATGAAAACTTT
>Ga0194115_10005821_pt1 | contig 12675 bp, 19 predicted proteins | sample TA2MahsurfametaG_3_FD_148656 | JGI IMG/M metagenome (GOLD analysis project Ga0194115, IMG submission 148656) | Freshwater microbial communities from Lake Tanganyika, Tanzania - TA2015002 Mahale S4 surface | ecosystem: Environmental > Aquatic > Freshwater > Lake | place: Tanzania: Lake... | reverse complement strand
GTCTAGTGCCTTACGATATAGTGCAACAACTTCTAGTTTTGATGCACGAAGTTTTTGACAATCACAATCATTAGGCACAGATACAACATTAGCAGGATTAATCTTAACAATCACAAGATTACCACCGCCATTGAATCCTTTTGCATATTCTTCTGAACCAGCGTGATAACCTTCTGAACAACCAATCTCTGCGTTATCGCAAACTTGATTGCGAGGCATCTCACGAACTTGTCCAATAGCAAAATTATGTTTGCCACTATACCAATCGGTAAAGTCAGAGCGAACACTCTTGTATGCAAGAAAATCGCCATCTGGAGTTAGGGGCATCTTCTTATGCTCCAAGAATTTGTAAAGCTCATTAACTGCTCTGCGAGAAGGATTCTGCATTAGCTTGTCAAGAAACTTAACAAGAGGCTCATAAGGTAATCCATTCTTAATAAAATTAAGAATACGATCTACAACAAGATTATGAATCTCCTCGCCAGCATAAGTCACAACCCCATCACGAACATCAATGTTGCCGTGAGAGAATCGAACAATAGCTTTGCTCTTGTCTAGGATGTCGGTAAGGTCATTAAATCTACCTTCACGAATTGCGGTGATAGCGTCTTTCCATACTGGATTCTCGCTAGTAATAGTCTTTGGCTCATCGTTTAATACGATGGTCAAGCTACGATCTGTTAATATATATGGTATTTTCATTTTTTGAATTATGTCTCCTTTTTTAGTTTTTGTCAATAAGATTTATATAGTCTACTATTTTTTGTAGTTTAGCTTTGCTATCGTATTTCCATACATAGCTATCTGGCACAAACACATCTAGCAAACCATACTTTTCTCGGACAGCTTTCATTAAATCTATTAGATTATAAGTGGGCTGAACATCTTTGAATTTAATATCAAAAGATGCAGTCTTTAGAAAATCTTGCACAGCCGATACTTTCTTAAAGTCTGTTTTTGAGTAAAAACTAACCGCACTTAGATATTGAGAGAATGGATTATTATTATCTTCAATAGATTCGTGAAGTTTATGCTTTTGAATCCTTTGTGCAAGCTCAACAAAATCATCGCCTTCATTTTCATTATGATGAGTTAGCCAATGCTTTGAATCAATAATCTTTTGAGCAGTTTTGTCAAACTCTGCTTGAAGTTTATCTTGCATATAATCCCAAAGACTAACAAGTTTTTTATTCTTTTTAATTATTTTCTTTTTAGAATCAAAAGTTTTAGTTTTAATTCCGTAAAGCTCTGTGATCTTATCGCCAGTAAATTCCTCATACTTGTCTAAAGTATCTTTTAAAGTTCCATTACCTAGACTTGTCGTGCCATCTTTTGATTTAGCCTCAAAAGCGTTGATCTCTACATAGATAGCTTCGTCATTGGCAAGATCAATACTCATTGTCTCCCAATTAGAAGATTTTGTTCCCCAACTTCTAGCGTCATCACGCTTGAACTTAAAGATTTGAGAAGAATGTTTTGGATTCTTACTTGCTACAACGCCATTACCAGAAGTAACTTTCTGAATCTCAATCTTTTCATAATCAGATAGTTTAAGATAATTCTTTGCAATTAAACCAAGCTCCTTGTCAAAAGAAACTCTTGAGTCATCATCTTTAAAAGAAAAGACATACGAACCTTCAATCTGATCGCCAAGCTCATTCCAAAGTGTTGCTAATCTTAAAGTAACGCCCATATTAGAACCAGTATCATTAACAAGAATCTTGTGGGTCTTTTCACAAACAATTCTTGTTTCTTCTGCTTCTGAAACTAGCTTGGAACTTCTGCGAGATTTAGAATAGAATCGTGCAGTAAGTGTTCCAGTTGAAATTAATTTGCGAACTTTATCTGTGAAAGGAATAATCTGATCGTTAATAACCTTGCCGTTCCAAGTCACTTTGTTGTTCAACGAATCACGAATAACATATCCAAGACTACCATAAGTTCCAAACACTTGATGATACAACGCTTTAGCATCAAAGATATTATCAGAAGTCTTAAACTGATTAGAGATAGACTCTGCAATTTCTTCTTTGATCTTCTTAAACTTTGCTCTAATAGCTTTCTTGGTCTTATCGGTATATTCAAGACTCTCACGACTTGCAGTAATATCAAGCTCACCAAGAGCAAAATCTACTTCAAATCCTTGATGGCAAAGACTTTGTAATGTATCATCTTTGAAAGCGACATCATCACCATCAATCTCATAAGCAACGCCCATAATCGCAACTGAATTGTCGCTATGATAATAACTTCTATCCCTTTGACCATAATAACGCCAGCAACTACCTTCAAATACTGGCTTACGATCATAGATAGGTGCAACATCTTCTTTTCTTGCACCAGTAATTTTAGGCTTGTTTTTAAAATATTTAAATAGACTTACCGCTGTCTTTAGGAAAGTTTCAGTATCTTCTTCACGAATTGGAACAGATACAACTACACCAGTAGGTTCAGAAGATTTTTCTTCCTTTAACTTTACAATCTTACCAATTTTAGTCTCATCAATAAAAGCATTGTAAGTAGTTTTCTTGCCGTTATGATATGAAATCAAAACAAAATTATCTCCATAACTGAAAGGAGCAAACTTACCAATACCATAATAACCAATAGCGGAATTACTTTCACGCTTTGTAGATTCGCCATAATAGCAATAAAGATTTTTAATATCATCAGCAGAAAGACCATTACCAAAATCTCTGATAGTTAAAGTAGGGTCTAACTTGCTAGGAAGTTTTACTTCAATAGGACGCTTGCTACCAGCTTCGATATTAGCGTCTTGTGCATTACAAGCGATCTCACGCAAAACTGCGAGAGGCTTGTTGGAATACAACTGATTGCGAAGAATGTTAAAGATATAAGGAAGTCCAGACTGCTTGATTCCAAAACTTACGGAATCAAAACTATCAGACTCTACTACTTTGATTGGCTTTTCGATTAATTTCATAATCTGAATTTAAATGAATTTTAAATACAAGTCAATTAATTTTTTTGTTTTTTTGATTAAAGTCTACAAACTCTTTAGGCAGAACAACATTTGATGAAACAGAATAGAACATAGGAGCAATATCTTTGATAGTATATCCAGCAAGACCACAACCAATCTTTGTTACTAAAAAAGTTAAAATATAATTATCTTTTGCAAATCTTAAAAACTCATTAACATATAATTGTATTTCTGCTAATGGTAGAGTTTCTATATTATAATCTTTTGTTGGTATACCATAGCTTTGTCCTTGTAATCCAATGCCTTGACCATATTTTGCACCAAAAGAATTTACTGCTAGTTTTGCTGTTCCAGCCCCGTGAACTCCTCTTAAATTAGAACCAAATACAAATACTTCATTGTCAGATATATAAGATATGTTATCTGGAGTATATCTAGTATCTGTCAAATTATTCATAGCTATATCTATCAATTTTAATTACATAAGGAAATCTAGGCACACTATCTGGAGTATAATTGAAGAATTTTATTGTAGCTTGTTTGCCTACTAATTTATTTCTATCTTTTAATAGTTGAGCAAGATAAGTAAAATCGCCTTTGATATTACTTTTAAATGGTCTACCATCTTTGTTTTCAAAAACCATATAACCAGCAGTTCCTTTTCTATTACCTTCACCTTCAACTACTTGCTTAATTTCAAACTCCTCATCCATAAACTCTTTTCTTTTAAGAAGGTGTTTGCTACGCTTGTTTTCGTAGGTTCGATCTAGTCTAACCATTTGACCTTCATAACCATTTTCCATATACATTTCGTATGCTTGGGTCAATTCTGTTTCATTACTTACTTTTAAAGTAGTAACAACAACGATACTAATATATTTTCTTTTGTTTAAGGCATCAGAAAATAATTCATACCTTCTATAAAAAGAATCGCTTTGATCTAGTATTCCAATTTTAGGTGCATCATATACCCAATATTGAATATGATCTGCACTTTCTTCTAATTCTTCATCCGTAGGTTTTGATCTTTTAACAAGCGAACAAATTTTATTAAAATCATTTGCGAACTTATCGCAATATAATTCGCCATCTAAAATAGCGTTTGGATAATCTTTAAAAAACTTTTCTAAATTTTCTCTAATATGAGGAGCAGAGATAATAGCTTTGCCATTTCTGCTAAACATACCATCTTTGGTGACAATACATCTAATACCATCTAATTTAGGTTGAGAAAAAACAGGATAATTAATATCGTGATCTTCATACTTGTGGGCGAGCATAGGCTCAAAATATTGAGTTTTATTAATGTCTTTTACATTCTCAAAGTAACCAGACTCTAGCTTTTGTTTTCTCTTTGCTTCTGCTTCTTTGATTGCTTGTTCTTCTGGAGTTGTAGCGTTAGCACGACCAGCGTTTTTTACCTTACAATCTGTCCATTCATTCGTAATCTTTTCGCCATCTGTTTGACCAGAAATTGTGCGGTATTGATTACCTTTAACTTCGATAGTCCACTCTTGAATTTTTCCAGTCTTTGTCTTTTTATAAATTGTAGGCAACTTCATAATTTCAGTCTATACTGAATTATCCAAGATGTCAAATTTTGTTTTTTTTTGATTTAGAAGGAGTTGCGACTTTCAACAAACTCCAAGTGCCATCTTTGTTATCGTGCCAATCAATCGTATCACCAGTTTTCCAGCCAACCTTTTTTAAAAGAGAGTTAGGCAACTCAACATATAAATAGCCATTTTCTTCTTTTATTTCAAGAATATGGGGCTTTTTGGCCTTTTTCATCTTGGCGTTAAGAATGTTATGACTTTTCTAATTACAGGAAATCTAATCCACTCGATGAATCTTGTCGCAAAATAAAGTTTTCTGCTAACATACCATCCAAATCTATCAAGAGGTTGAACATAATAATTAAAATAAAATCTATAAATTGGGCATTTCATTTTGTTCTTCTTAATTTCTAATTCCTTATCCCATTCTATTTGTTGTTCGATTCTATCTTTAGAAGAATATTTAGTATAATCTTTAACAATAGTTAATTCTTTAATTACTCCATCAACCACAACGCATCTCCAATCTGGATAAAAGTCAGTTCCATCAATAGTATCTCCATAAACAACGCATCCAAAAAAGAAAGTTCCAGTATAATCTTCTCTCCAAACTTGCTCTTTTTTGTCTTGAACAAATCGTCTATCTAAAATCAAAGCAAATCTGTTTCCTTTATTTTTAGCCTTTTCTTCGGCTGTAATTTCTTCGTAATGACCTTCTACTTTTTCTTCAAATAATTTATTATCACGAAGAATATAAGTAACCATAGCACTTTCTTCTAATTCTTTTGTTTGATATTCTTCATCACGCCAATTACGATTAAGCGTTTGGAGAGTAGCGTCCAGAGGAAGCTCTTGTTCTACTTTAACATAATTAAATAAGCCCATATAATATATATTATTCTAAATTAGCCTCTTTGTCAAACTCAAACTTTTGGCATCCTTGATGCTCAAAAGTTAATAATCCATATCTGTGACTATTCTTATTAGAGCATACTCCCCAATCGTTTCCTAGCTCTCCTTTTAATTGTAAATAATATTTGCATCCCATAGAACAATCTGGATAATTTAATTCTGGATTTGACCATCTTTCTACCTCGCCAAAAGGTTTATAATCTTCTGGTAATTTTTGCACTATATTTAAAAGATCGTTATGATTAATCATATTTTATTAAATTTATTTTATTCTTATTATCTATTACAACAAAAGAAACTTCTCTTTCACAAAAACTTCCAGTATTTATATATTTATCATCATATTCTGATATATGAGAATGACCACAAATTACTTTATCATAATTATTAAATTCAATGTATTTAAGAGCGTTCTTTTTCATATCGCCAGCTTTTTCAATAAAATTATTTGTTCTATGTTTTAATAATCTAAAAAAGTCATCAGCAAAAGGAGTATAATGTCTAAAAAGATAATATAATCTAACAACAAAATTTGTTATGTATTTATATCTTGTAAAAAACATATCAAAAATATCGCCGTGAATTAATAAAATCTTTTCATCGTTTAATTCTATTACAAGTTCATCTTTACAATCAAAACCAAGAAGAATACTCATAAACTCTGCTTTAAGAAAACAATGATTGCCAATAAGGTAAATTACTTTTTGTTTCTTGCTTAATTTTCTTAATTTAGATAAGATCTTCCAATGACTACCTTTTAAACGATTTAAATTGTGATGGTCAAAAAGATCGCCAGCAATTATTATTGTTTTTGCTTTATATTTTTTTAAAACTTTTAATAGCACATCTGCCTTGGAGTCCTTATCGCCAAGATGAATGTCTGAAACGATTAAATATTTATTCATAATTTCTGATGTTTTTTAAGATAATCTTCTAAAATAGATGATTTGATTTTATCAATATCTTTTTTAAACTTTTCAAAATGACAACTCCCTCGGCCTAAATTTGCTAATCTAGTAGTTATTACTACATTTTGTTCGTTATACCCTTTGTGATTATAGATTCTATCAACGCTAAATGCAAGCATATTTCCTTTATCAAAAATATCCATAGGATTTATCTTTATTCCAAACCAAAAACATTTTTCTTCTTGTTTTTCAAATATTGTTTTTAAGTCTTTCCAGTCTAATTCTATTGGTCTTTCTTTCATTCTGTCTCTTGTTTTTTGCTGTTTAGCGTCTCTGGTTCTTGAGCCAGAGTTTCTCATATACGATTCTAATTTTTTATAAGGATTAAGCATTTTTTTCTTGCCTTCTTTTAAACCCTCAAACTCTTTGAATAATTCTAAATTAGAATTGTCGTATTCTTTTTCTATGATTATAGGATAACCTAAATTATCTGGAATATTCATAGTTTGGCAAAAGATTGTTCTTTCATTTTTAATTCAAAATCTATATCTACATTATGTCCGTATGTATCGGGCAAACGAGTAGCGTAGTCGGCGTGTTTGCGTGGATTCTTATGTCCAACAATACTTTCTGAATAGTGAAATAGAGGAATGTGATTCCCCCAAGTAATTCGTGCAAGATGAAATGCTTGTTCCTCTGATAGATTATCTGGATGACATTTGTGATGAAGATAGTCAAATGTGATAGGAATATTAGATACGGAATGAAAATACTTCATAAGTTTCTTAACTGACCAACAAGTATCTTTGTCATCATTCTCGATAACTAATCTAGACTTTACATCGTCTGATAGCCTATCAAAGTTGCTCATAAACTTTTTGACAATAGCATTTAGATCGCCCTTTGCATTATGTATGTGCATATTCATAGGTGCGTCATAGTTAAGAGGACAACCAATCTGCGTCATAAACCAACCATAGTGATTTAATTCTTTGATTGTTTTGTCTACTGCATTGTCATTATCACTAGCAAGAACATTAAACTCACTAGGATGACAAGATATGCGAACATTAGTAGATTGTATTAGTTTCTTGATACTATCAAATGATGCTAGTATTCGGGTATAATCTGGTAAATATTCAAGCATAACATCTGCTTTGTCATAAGTAATAAGAGGAAATAAGTCTGATGAAAGTCTGTATGTATGATTATGGTCAGCACAATATTTAATATAATGATATGTAGTAAGCATATTATTAAGTATGCGTGAAGAAAGGGTAGCAAGTGCTTCTTTTCTATCCATAGCAGAGAAACGAGCATAAGTCATTGTATTGAACTTAATAGGTTCTTCTTTCTCTGCTAGAGATAATACAATACAGCAAACACCTTTTCTACTCATACTACCATATTAAAATAATATACAAGAATAGTCAAGAGCTATGTTACTCTACTCTATCAAAAAATCCATTTGAGTTTAACTTGGCTGTTCCCAAGCATTTATACTTAAAAGTAAAATCATCTGGATGAATGATAGAGAGAAATCTTCTGCCTTCGTCTGTTTCATATAGATAATATTCTTGGCCTATCACACATTCTATTCTGCACTCAAAAGAATCAACAAAATTATTCCAATCGTTTAGAGCAACGAGTCCATCATATTCTGCTTTAAGCTCTTGCAATCTTGTTTGAATTTTTTTATTTAAGTTTAAATGTCTAAGTTGTTGTAAGCCGTTAAGATCCGCAAGTTCAATCTTTGGAGCAGAGTATTCTGCTATATAAGAAGAACTTGCACGATTTTCTAAAGCTCTTTTAAAGTCTGTCATCTGTAAATATATGTGGATGAGCCGTTTTGTTTTTTTAATTCTTTTTTAATCAACGACTTTTGATTTTCTTCTGACCATTCTATACTATCAAAGTTTTGTTTAAAACTATGAGAGAAACAATTTCTTGGTTTGTCTCCTTTTCCAGCTCCTTTATTTGGCACTTTTTGATTCATAAATATGATATTATTTGGGATTTTTTCATTCGTAAATTAAGTTTTATCTATTATAAAATAATATAAGAGACAAATCAAGTATTATTTGGGATTTTTTGATTAGCAAATATAATATATATTATAAGCCAGAATAGCACAGCGGTAGTGCATCTCATTTGTAATGAGGCGGTCATCGGTTCGAATCCGATTTCTGGCTCTTTATTAGTTAGGGATAAAATTTACCAACGCTTCATCGCCATAAACTTTAAATGATTTGAGTTTATAGTTTTTTCTTTCTAGCATATTTTTTAATTCGTTAATATATTCGCTTTTCATATATACCACAACACTTTCATTATTTTCTATATCTACGCCGTATTCATCAGCGAATTCTGAGCAAATTGCAAGAGCTTCGGTTTGGTTGCTCATATGTTATATTACACCTGTTATATTTGCTATTTTTCTGTTAGTAAATAGTATAGTGTAAAATATAAATATGATCTCTCCTTTTGTATATAAATTAAAATTAACTGGCGCTGGTGTGGAAAAATATAATGGAGACTATATTAGAGACTCTGGAGAAAACACCGCTTTTATAAACAATCAAAATGGATGCTCAATAACAAAACCATCAATAATCTCTCCCATTTGGGTTTTAAAAGATCCAAATTTTCCAGGAAATCACAAAACCATATATATAACTCAATCAGATTTTGAATATTGGGATGTCAATGTTTTAATTCCAATTGGACCTATAGTTCCTGGAGACCCTCCTAGTTCTCAAATTTTCTGGAAAAATAAAAACCTGATAAAAGGTGATGGTGGAACTGGAAAATTAATTTTAAAATCTACTGATCGAGATGCGTTAGAATATATAAAATTAATAGAATCTTTAACTCACCCAAATGTTCCAATAACAGAAGATGGGAAAAATAAAATAGATAATTTTATCAAACAAATTAAAAAAGTTATACCTTGGAATAATTTTACAGCTTGGACTTTTATACGGGGTCAAAATGCGTTTTCATTCTTAGATTTTACAAATAATAAATTTAATGGTATAATTCAAACTTTTGGAGGACTTGGTCAAGGACAAATTATATTTGCTAATAGCAGTGTTAGTAGTGCAAATGAAGGTATTTCTTTTTCGAATCCAGGAGGCATTTTGTCAGTTTCTCCTTCTTCATTTTTTACCTCAGTAAAAAGTATTTTTGGAGTTTTTAAACCAACAGATAATTTTTATTTTAATAATATAATAGATCAAAGTATCTTTGGTGTGGGCGGTGGTTCGGGCCCAATAACACATACCTATGCAAGTTTATATTATAGATTCCAAGCAGTTTATAGCCGAATAACAAGAAATTCAATGAACAATATACAAACAAATAATACTGCTGTATTTAATTTAAATTATTATAAAAGCCTTGGAGTTGTTTTTGATAGTAATTCTACTTCAAATTATTCAAATGGAATCAAGCAATTTACCGCTTCTTCTCTTGCGGCGCCAAACCCTTCTTTACCAGTTAATGGTGTTGGCATTGGCGGAGGAGTCGTAGGTTCTGGAACTATACCTTTTGTTTTTATTTCTAATTTAGTTTTAACTGATGCTCAAATGCTTTCAATCCATAATATATATAAATCTACTTTGGGTGCAGATTTAATTAACAGTCAATTATAATCGGAACGAGTAGGATTCGAACCTACGGATGATATAAACCATCGGAAGCTTAGTAGGCTTCTGCTTTAGACCGCTCAGCCATCGTTCCAAATTCTAACTTCGGGGTAGCAGGATTTGAACCTGCGACCTTCTGCTCCCAAAGCAGACGCACTAGCCAAGCTGTGCTACACCCCGAATTCTCCCAAACTAGGATTCGAACCTAGAACATCCTCGTTAACAGCGAGGCGCTCTACCGTTGAGCTATTTGGGAATAAATTCATTTCAACCAAACAGAAGTCGGATTATAAGCTTCTGTATCAAGATAATCCCATACTTGCCAATCTTTTTCATCTTTAGCATACTTAATAATATTAGAAAGAAAAGCTTGTAAATCTTCAATATGCCAAACATCATCTAATAATTTTTTACCAAGATATCTTGATTGATGAGCAACATGATCTGCATAGCTATAAGCAAAAGCAGAAAATGGTGGAAGTGCACAACCCATAGAGCAAAGAACTCCTTGCATTCTTGATGCAACTTCTTTTCCTCCTACTGAATGCATTGTAACAATAACTCCCGCTGGCTTGCCAAGAAGATGTTTTTTTCCTTCGATCTCTGTCATCTTTTCAAAAAGCTGTTGCATATTTGAACCCCAGCTATCCCAATATGTTCCTGTGCAAAAAATTAAAGCATCGCTTTCCTTAATAACATGTCTAACTTTTGGCCAAAAGAAATCTTTATGAAGATGAAGAATTTTAATCTTTATATTTGGGTCAATCTTATTAATTTTTTTTCTTATTTTTTTAATAAGAGATCCAGTATTACCATTCTTGCCGCCAATTGCTCCATTAATTATAGTAAGAGTTATTTTCTTTTCTTGAGAGTTCATTTACGTGATCCTTTATTAAGTTATATACTCTTATTTCTTCTGGGTTTGCTTCTCTTTCAATTTTGTTAAAATTAGAAAATATATATTCTTTTAATTGATGGTGTTTAAATCTGTGGATTTTATTTAAATCATCTCCTCTAACATAGACATATCTAAATGGTAATGGTTCATCTTTTATTTTATATAATTTACCATATTCTGGTTCAACAGCTTCTTGCTCGAAGACTCCGTCTATAAAATTTAATATTTTAACCCAATTCATAATATTCCAAATACTTTAAGTAAAACCAAAGATGAAACTGTTGCCCCTAATAAGCTGCTACAAGTTCTAATAATCTCTAATTTATGATTATGATGATCTACCCATATTTCAAAAGGATCTCTTAATTTACCTTTAGCAAGTAATTTTTTCTTTTGTTTTTTGCTGAGTTTTAAATTTGAGATATCTTTGATTGTTATCATTTTTTCTTTTTTCTTTTGGGCTTTACATATTTCCAAATTTTACCTTCATTATCTAAATCACAACTTAGAAGCATAACTTTTTGATATAATCCAAAGCCTAATCCATTAAACCACGTCATAGTAGTTATGCTAATAATATCTCCAATAATATATAACATATAAGACAAGATATATCTCATTCTATTTAATATTATGTCTTAATATTTAAAATGTCAAGATAATTTAGACTATTTTTATTTGGTGTATAATATATTATATATGGGACCTAATATTATTGTTAATAATCATAGTGGCATGGTTGACCTTCAGGATCAATTTGGTATTTTTATGCAAAATGACTTTCTTTCTAATTTTGTTGCAGAAGCAAAGTCAAATCCAGCTAATCCAAATCTTGAAAATAATTATTTAAATTTAATCACTAATAGAACTGAGGTAGAGATTTATTCTGGTATTGATTGGAGCAAAATTCCTTCTGAGTGGTCTGAGGGCTTTATTTACTTTAAGCATAATAATGCTGTTCTTAAATCTATCGCAATCTTTAACCATCTTAATGTAAAAGTCTAAAAAGATTTTCTTTTTTTTCATCAATATAATTGATCTCTATCCAAATATCATAACTAAAGTTTGTGTCTGCTCTAACAAGATATCTTATTTTGTAATCCCAATTATATTTTGAGTCTCTAGAGTCTATTATTTCTCCGAAATATATTTCATTGCAATATTTGTTATAAAAATAAACTTTGTCTTTTATTTTAAATTTAAAACCCATAGATCTTAAGAAGAGACAAAATATTTTCCGCTTACAAGAACCCTTGAAGGAATATTTATGTTAAAACCTTTGCTTGATGGTGTTCCGCCCGCAATCCCTTCTCCACTTAAAAGCCCTCCAGCTGTAGTACACATCATGCGGCCCTGTTCATCTGGATCTGAACAGATAGCTGGCCACAACCCTCGAAATTTTGTCCAATACCAATTTTGCGGCTCACTAGAAATTCCAGAAAGAGCTATATAGGGCATTCGCAATATAACATAATATCCATCTGAAGGATTAGCGTTTACTAATGCGTCATATGATGGATCCTTGATGCCATATACTGCTGCATACCAACCCCCACGATTACCAATATCTGAAACTCTTGATATATATATACTATTTGCTGTATTTTTCCATTTTTGATCCATAGGTTGACCGTATGGATTTTCTAAAACATACATGCCATTATATTTTGGATCTTCTGAATTTGAAATAAAAATTATATTGGTTGTCCCTCCAATTCCTATAATTGGAGTGTCAACATAAAAATTCGTGTGGGGATCTCTATATATGTATGCCATATATTTCTTACGCCTTTGATACCTTTGATAGGGT
>Ga0194115_10005820_pt1 | contig 12676 bp, 15 predicted proteins | sample TA2MahsurfametaG_3_FD_148656 | JGI IMG/M metagenome (GOLD analysis project Ga0194115, IMG submission 148656) | Freshwater microbial communities from Lake Tanganyika, Tanzania - TA2015002 Mahale S4 surface | ecosystem: Environmental > Aquatic > Freshwater > Lake | place: Tanzania: Lake... | reverse complement strand
CAGGCCAGGTGTTGTATGCACATCTTGTTCGGCTACTCTCATGAAGTCGGCCACCATAGCAAAATTACTCATATTAATTCCTTACATTGTCGCCAAGAGTTGAGTGTAGAAACCACCCATGTTTCTTATGAGCACCCATGCGCTCAGAAAGAAAGTCAGATACATCATGTGCCATTGCAGCCTCGGCTGCATCATATGCAATTTTAATTGACTGTAGAACTTTAGCATTGTCAACTGCCAAAGTAAGAATCATCTCTTTCGCTTCAGGCACAGTCTCAAGTTCAACAAGTGTTGTCAGTTCTTTGAATCGACCTAAAGTACCAGGAGCATATGCACCGGATGCACGAATATATTCGCCAAGTGGATCGATTGCACCATGAACGTCGTTATAGATATTACCAAATAGACCATGATACTGAACGAAATCGGGACCCTGAACATTCCAATGGAAATACTGAGCCTTGATAGCAAACACATATGTATCGGCTAGTGCTACTTTCAAAGACTCAATTAGATTAGTCATCAGGCACTCCTCTTTTTCCCGATAGAATATTTAGCCTCCAGGGTCCAATATCCCTTTTCTTTGTGAGAAAGGACTTTGATTTGTGATATCGGTGCGACATTATCGCTAGTTGCAATAGGATCGACCAATTCGACAAGACCCCATTCTGCTAGAAGATTGACTATCGTATTCCTTCTCATCAAATCATCATTAGTAAAATTAGTAGGTTTGCCATCGAGCGCAAATAGCTCTTTGAAATGTACGATGAAATATCTCTTTTGCTTGTGAAGGATATGACATGATTGATATAGGGTATGATCTTTACGAGATGCTACACCTATCCTAGTCAATGTTTCACGAACCTTCAAGAAGTCCTCTGGAGACTTGAGCCTAACCTCGACCATCTCTGTTATGTTTATTGTCATTGACCCTACCACCCTTAAATGTTCTATCATGGATTACTGAAAGCTGGTCTTTAGTTAGAACAGTAAGAAATTCTTTAGCCCTATTATAATTGCACCTATAGTATTCCATGACCGCTTCGGTATCTTTGTCTGAAAATGACTTAGACCATTTCCCCGACCTACGATCTCGAGGCCTCACGGTATTTATGAGATAGTCATGTTGTAATGAGGCATCGAGGTTTCCTCTGATATTCATCTCATTAGCATATAAAACTGTATCGATGTGATAGGATAGAGATTTATTCACCAGAAACGGAATATACGCTTTGTCCGCTTTAGTTGATGTTGCATCATCCCTAAAGTAATCATGTTTATTCTTGCTTATCGCATTCACTATATCGAATACACCAAGATTCTGTTCTTCCTCGCTCATTTCCACTCACTATCAACCATGATCTGCGTTAAACATGCAGCCAAGTTTATCTCAGGATTGACAGCGAATGCAGCCTTATATTGATAGTCAGCTAGAGTTAGCACGAGGCTTGGAATGCTAATCGGCTTCAGAATATCATATGCCATATCATAAAGCTGGCGATAGACAGTATTCTGATCTATAGTCGAGTTGATACCAACCCACTTACGCATCGCAGCAAAATCTTTATCCTTCAGATGCTTGACCAGAGTTTTGAGATCGACATCGACCAAGTGTCCGAGAATACCAGCATCAATCGGGCCTAATGCGGAATAACGCTGAAGCTCATTGAGCACCCTTCGCCAATCTGGAATGTGTCGCTTGATAAGCTCTGCAACCACAGGCCTCTCATAGCTTACACCCTCAGCTTGGAGAATTTCACATGCGCGAATCATAAATTGAGTTGCGATGACTGGCTTATCTTTATTATTGATTCTAAATTCAATAGTAGAGCATCTAGAATGCAGAGGCTCAATAATCTTATTGCGAAAATTACAAGTCAAAATAAAGCCGCAATTATGAGAATATTGCTCCATAAAATTCCGAAGAGCAGGTTGAACATGATGGCTAAGATAATCAGCCTCATCGAGAATTACATATTTGCGACCACCCCAGAATGATACTGTGGATGCATAGCCTACAATGCGATTTCGCAATGTGTCCATCAGACCATCAAGAGAGCCATTTATCACAATATAGTCTGCGCCAATCTCCTCAAGCATTGCTTTGGCCACTGTAGTTTTTCCAATGCCTGCAGTGCCCGTCAGAAGCAGATTTGGTATCTGCTTATCCTGAACAAACTTTTGAAATGTAGCCTTCAGGGAATCGGATAGAATGCAGTCTGCAATTTTCTTAGGTCGATATCGTTCTACCCAGAGAAATTCTTCACTGTTATTTTCCATCATCTATATCACCTTCATCATTATGAATATCAAGAGACACAAGGTCATCTGCTATGCTATAGAAAAGCATCGCGGCTTCATTTGACCCCATGGTCTTGGAATAGCCGTCTACGACAACGGCTAGGATTGCGCTCAGAACCTCTAGCGAATTACCTTCTCTGCGGGCTTTTATAAGCACTTCATGAAGAAAACCCGCTAGGGCTTCTGGGCTAAATCTAGGAATCACTTTTTTGGGGTCAAGCATGCAACCCAGTACCTGACATCACCTTGTGTGGATTCAAAATAGGCCACACCAGCAGATACCTTGACATTATAATCCCTGAAAAGCATTTTCATATGCTCAACATCAAATACAGCCCTGTAATTCTTATCGGCAGTGCCAACCTCATAGCTAGTGCTATCAGCACCTTCCTCTAATACATTAGTGCCCGTCAAATAAGATTTACCTCCATTGCCATGAAGAACAATATTTGGTAAACCGAGGCCATTACTAAGTCGAATCACCTTGACCAAAGCTTGATTAGTAATGGTAAAGTTCGCGTCAATATCAGGCAACTCAACATCTTTGGATGGAGGTTGTGTGACAGTCTCAGCCGCGCTGTGGTGATATTTGGTATCAGAAGGTCCATCGCTAATCTTGATATATCCACTTTCAAAGTCGATTGTTGGATTGTCATATGCCGATAGCACCATGATCAGGCGAGTCAGATCATGAATACCAAACTCTGTAGGAAAAGTTTCCTTCAGAGTTGCTGAAGCCATCACGGTTTTATTGGCCGTGACAGTTCGAAGAATATTACCTTTACGAACCATCAGAGATGGATTGATGGTAGCAAAGTTTTTCAGTATCTCGATAGTTTCATTCGATAGTTTCACTTGTTATCTCCATTATGAAGGAATGCTTGATATTATCACATATTTGTGTGAATGTCAATCTCACGTTTTGGCTAGTTTCTTAGATTTACCTAATACATCGATATCAGCTGTAGCTGATGCACCGATCTGAGCCAGATCAATCAAACTACCACCAAAGGTATATGTACCTGTGTGATTAGTTTTCATCCATGGGCAAAGCCAAGTCTTGAGTCCTGCTTTCGCTGCATATTGACAAAACATATAGTCTTCTGACAGATATCGTTTTGTTGCAGGGTCAATCACGGTATCAAAAAATGCCATGATCTCACGGCTACCATCAAAATGCTCCGTTCTGACATGATCAGGTAAGTAAAGCAGCTCTGGATAAGCAGCTTGATACTTCACGAATGTGTCACGCTTTATCATCATAAAGCCAGTACCACCTTCCATCACTTCCACAGGTTCATCAAGCCTGATGGTAGTACTATTGGAAGTTGGATTGAAGACGTAGTCGCCAACATAGTTTTCTAGCATATTTGGATTTTTGTCGGCAAACCCCTTATCAACAGCGCGCTTGATTTTCTCCCAAGAAATGCATTTCTTTGGATAAGGAGCACAAACGATGTCTTTATCTTCTTGATTTGCAATAACAGAAAGCGCAATAACATCATTAGCATCAAAGCCAATGTCGGCATCGATGAACATGAAGTGCGTGAACTTGCTGCGTAGAAACTCATCGACCAGATAATTTCTGGCTCTAGGAATCAGGCTTTCATTAAATAGAAAGAAGAAGTCGATATCCATACCATATTCTGTAGCTAGTCTTGCCAGATCAGACGTGGATTTTGCGAATTGTCCTGTGCAAGTGCCACCATACATTGGTGTGGCTACAAAAATCTTATTTTTATGAAGTTCTTCTATTGATACACTAATTTCAACTGACATACATCCTCCTCATATCGAACATGGAGCTATGTATTAGCTACATATGAAAGAATGGGCCGAGACTTGCTCTCGGCCCAAGTTTACCACAAACCCTCAAGAGATAGTAGTATATCAGGCAGAAGCAAGAGCCCGATAACCAGCCGCGATAACCTCACGGCGAGGAGCACCGAGGCGATACAGAGTCACCTCACGGTTATTGCCCATGGTCTTGCGGTTAGCATAAACCGCATAGCCCTTGAAGCGGAGCGCAGAAGCCGTCGCGCTCAGGTTCTGAATACCGAAGCGGCTACGAGCCTGGCCTTCGGTAATGTCGTTGCCTGACATCAGAAAGTCGAGCAAACGATCGGTCTTGGTACGCTTAGTAGTCATATTGAAGCACATCCTATATGTTGTGCGGTTGATCAAAACGGAATCTCGTCGCCTTGCAGGCGAGATGAATCCGCCTCTGGAGCAGGCTGCTCCGGAGCTTTGGGCAGGGTTGGGTCAACCTTGCGATAGAGGTCGAGGAAAGACTTCTTAGTCTCCTCATCAAACCGGTTGGTGCACATCTCGATGGCGCGAGTGCGATCTTCAAAAAGCTGATATGTGCGAATGATATGCACAAGGCGGCGAGTCGAGATAACCTCGTCGGAGGCGCCTTCGGCAAAGGAGCGACGAATAACGTCTGCCCAGGCCACAAGATGATCGATATAGCCCTGATGATCAGACGTCAAGTCATCAAACTGAGCCTGAAGAATCTTGGTCTCGATCTTAGTATTCGGGTAATCTTGCTCAATGGTGATAGGAAACCGCTCAAGCAGAGCGTCGTCAAGCATGGATGCTGCGACATACCGGCCATCATCAGAGCCGCGCCCCTTGGTATTCGCAGTCACAAAGATGTTGAAACCCTCAGCCGGGTGCACAATCTCGCCAGTCTTTTTGACGAAGTAGGGCTTGCCCTCAAGAATGCCTTGCAAACACATGATCTTGGTCGGGTCAGCACGGTCAGCCTCATCGAGAAGCATGATTGCACCGAGCTCCATGGCGCGAAGCACAGGGCCCTTGAGAAACTTGGTCTCACCGTCAATCAGACGAAAGCCACCAATCAAATCGTCCTCGTCAGTCTCGCGTGACATTTGAATGCGTAAAATCTGACGACCGGCGCGAGCGCAGGCTTGCTCAACCATGAAGGTCTTACCATTACCAGATAGACCAGAAATAAACACAGGAAAGAACTTGCGCGAGCGAATGATGCGCTCAACGTCTTTGAACTCACCAAAGGGAACGTAAGTCTTGTCCTTGTTTGGGACCATCACATAATGATGCTCGGATGTCGCATTAGGATCAAACTTCTTGGTTTGACTGGTCATCATCGGAATGACCTGTGCATATGCGACTGAAGGAATTTGATATTTACCACGGTCAGGTGACCATGCCGAGTTAAAAAACCAACGCGGCCGAGACATACCAAGCTCATTAGCCAGAGCCAAGATTTGCTTGCGCGTCACAATTGCGCTCTCGCCAAAACGGGAAATGGCAGTTTGAAGAAACATATCACGGCCACTCATAATCAAATTCTCCATTATGCTTGTGATAAGATCACTATATCAAATTTGAGCAGTCTTGTCAATGGCAACTTTGCGCGCTTTTCCGGCAATCATATCGATAAACTTGGTAAGCATTGCACGGCTTGTGGATCGCTTGGCATTAGCCTTAATGAAGGCTTTGGCTAGCTTACTATTGGTCACTTTAACCTCGCCGAAGTCCTCCATTTCCGCATCCTCGACATGGAGGTTCTTACCACCACCAATGGCAAAGAACTCAGTCGCGCCAAGTGCATCAGGAATAGCCACAAACTTATGCTTACGATATTCTGCGGCAATCCTGTTATATTCAAGAATATTATTACTGTATTCAGTAGCGTCACGCGCATTATCGACAATACGAAATACGGCCACATTGATACCAAGAGCGGATCTAAGATTTCTTACCAGAAAGCTGGTGGTATCTTTTCTATTAGTAATATATTCTTGGTGGCGAGTCCGCGGATCACGAAGCACAATATCATGGGTCATATAATTAGTATTGATAATCTCGCCATGATCGTCAACCTGCTTGATGATATTACCACAATCGGATTCGCCGTCAGTCAACAACACGGAATGGATAATATCTACCTTATTTCTATCGCGGAATTCCTTGATAATATTGTGGGCTAACACAATAGTTTGATTTAATGGTGTGGAACCAAGATTAATTATATTTGTATAATAAAATGAATGCTCATCTTTTGCATGTATTTTGCAAGTAGCGCCATATTCATGCAGGAACTTGCCCATTTCAATATATTCACGGCGAGACATCTTGTTGGTAAACAACTCAAGGAGTCGCAGGTCATCCTCGCGCACGGCCAATGTATCAGGCTTATGCTTGATATTAAACCGTTTTTCCGTATGACGAAATGAGCGCCAAGATGAGGTGAATGCATAGACCTCGTGACGAATATTAACACGACGACAAAACTCAACAAGTGAAAGAAGCTGTTGAATAGTGCCAGCCAAGTTACCACCCATTGACCCAGAGAAGTCAATAAACATCACCATACCATGGCTTTTACCTTCAGGCAAAGTTGTCAGACGACGAAAGATGTCCTCGGCATACCGATATGAATGAATCTTGTTAGGATTAATCACACCAGTCTTGGACTCGCGGGTCCGAGAATATGCATTGGCGGCTTTCTTCATCTCGAACTCTTTGACCATATAAGCAATGGCCTTATTATTACGAGACATGAACTCAAGGTATCGCTTTGAGATACCAGTAGTGATTTTTGCGCCAATACTTGGACCAGCCTTAGTTACATATCGAATAAAGTCATTATTTAGAGTTGTCAGAATGGTCTTATGGTCGATAATAAATTGACGCCATTCATCAATCTCAGGAACATTCACATAAGGAATATTCTTGATATGGCGAGAGTCGATATGGTGTTTGGTGATATTACGTTCCAAGACATTTTGAGTATTAGAATCAATATCATGGTAATTAAATTCACCACTTAGACTATCAGCGCCTTCGGAATCATCAGCATTTTTGGCACCACCTTTACGCCTGGGACCTTCACCTTTGTTGTCAAAGTTCCATTCATCGCCTTTACCAAATTCAAAGACAAGATCATTTGCCAATTCTTGCATTTCATCGTGGCGATCTTTGGCAAATTGCAAAATATCGCGAGCTAAAGCCACAACATCTTCAAAGGTGCTGGTAGTTTCCATGCGAAAGATAAACGGCCGCTCCTCATCAGAAAACGGAACGTTCACAATACTACCGACCTTGAAATGGATGTTCAAGCGGTCAATAAAAGAATAAGTGTGAAGATCCTTACCAGCCATTTCGAAAAAATCATATTCAACAAGATATACAGCTGATTCAGCATAGTCAGCACGACCACCAGGAAACTTAGCCTTCATCTTGCGGTCGATGCGTGCATCTTCTACCGCATTCACATAGCCAAGAAGATATTCTTCCTCATCCTTGACAACTTTTTCCCAGCCATCAATCGGAGTAAAAAGAGCATGTGCGGTCTCATGCAGTACCAACATATGATACAGCGATTCCTTCATATCTTTCCACATAGGTAAAATAAGAAGGCGAGTTTTCAAATCAAAAGAAGCCGTAGCCGTAGCGCGATGCTCGACCAGAATATCTTCCGTGGCTAGAAGCCGCGCAAAACTATCAAGGCTCCTAACTGCCTTAGCCAGGACCTTGGTATTAGGATTGTAGATTTTATGAGCGTTTGTCATGAGCACATTATACTATGCCCATAATTGTTTGTCAAGGGATAAATGTGGTTTTACTTAATGGCAATAAAGCCAGTGAATGCATGGTTTTGCCAGAAAGAATCCACGTGTTCAAAGCCAGCATTAGTTACCATATCAATTAGCTCACTGCGGGTATTTGGCTTCATCATGTGACGCAGGGTACGCTCCTTGTCCATGATGTCATCTGTGGTGAAAGATTCGCGCTTGAAATCATAATAGGTGAATGTGCGGATCTCATGAATGCGAGGAGACTCAGCCACAGTTTTTTCTGCAAAGATGAATGCGCCGCCTTTGTGCAGGCCATTATAGATGCAATCAATCACGTCCTGGCGATCACGTTGCGGCATAAACTGCAACGTGAAGATGGACGTGACAAGTGAGCAATTGTCAAAACGAAATGATCTGATATCAGTCTTTTCATAATGTAGATTTGGAATATCTCTTTCATCTTCATCAAGCACGTCATAAAAATCGGGCTCGACTTCGACACCGATATATGAGGCTGAAGGCGCAAATGTATTCTGTTCAATCATAGCCTTAAGTAGCTTACCAGTCGAGCAACCAATATCAATCACATTGGTATAGTCCTCGACGAAATACTGCGACATGGATAGCACGTCATTCCACAAATCAGAATAGTGTCTGATGGATTGATTAATGTGATTATCAAAGCCCTCATCGCGAGTGGCAAATGTGAATTTTGTCATGATGTAATTTCCTTGTATGGTTTCAATACTCGTTCATATACTCGATTGGCAATCTCTGCCATAACCTTTGGTGCAACCATGCGACCAATTCTCTCCGCTTTCTGATCGAAGGTTCCCGTCAGCTTGTAATCCTCTGGCAAACCCTGTAGTCTCATTAACTCGCGTATCGTGAATTTGCGATCCTCGGCCCAATGAAATAGACCCGCCCCAGACCTCTGTGATCCATTCGCAGTCAGGGTAGGACTTGGCATATCTGCACAAGTGCGTATCAAGGTAAAATAGTTCTCGTTCGGATTTAGCTCTTTCGAAATCTCTGGTGAGCATGGATTAACTCTCTTAGTTGGATTCTTTGGTAAAATTGATAGCCAGTATCTTTGATTCTCAGAATTATTCTGAATATAGTCTTTTAGCATTTCTATCTCATCAATGTCAAGGGCTACGTCAGCAAGTGCCTCGCGCATTGTGATATGATGTGATGTTGGTTTTGGAATAACTTCTATATTCAGATTAAACATGTGGAGACCAACCTTGTCTGCCACATCTTGTCGAATACATACAAAGAAAGTTCTAGGTCTTTCTTGTGGTACACCAAAATCGCAGGCACTCAATACTTGATATGTCACAAGATATCCAGGAGATACTCGTTCAAATTCCGATATAAACTTATTAAGCTTTGCAGTGGCTTTACCTGTTGTCAGACCGCGCACATTCTCAGCAATAATAATCTTAGGTTGAATGTCTGTAGCAATTCTAATATATTCTAGAAACAGGTCTTCGATATTCTCGACCTTTTTACCATCACTATACAGTTTTGTCTTATTCCAATTTTTATGGCGCTTACCCGCAGTTGAGAATGCGGAACAAGGAGGAGAACCGTCAAGTATATCAAGCTCACCCTGCTTGATTCCTACAGCATTCATTAAATCAAATCCAGATAGACCTTTGATATCACCAGGTATAATTTTAGTATTAGGAAAATTATGAGTGTAGGTACGAATGGCTTCTTCAATAAACTCATTCACGCACAATACATTACCTCCTGCAAGGCGGTATCCCAATGATGATCCACCACCACCCGCAAAAGTTGAGATCACATTGAACCTCTCGCGGGATGATAAATCCCACACATCTTGCATGGTATATGGTTGATATTTGATGATCATAAGCGATAGGGCTTTAATACATTTTCATAGATATTGCTTGCAAGTGCAGCCATCATCTTGGGTGCTACCATGCGTCCAATGCGTTCGGCCTGCTGGTCGAATGAACCAGTAAGCTGATAATCATCAGGTAACCCCATGACTCGTTTTAGTTCTGGCACTGTTAGCTTGCGGTTTTTTCCATAGTGTAATACACCAGATACACCGCGCTTCTGTCCAGCTTGCGTCACCGTGGGACTAGGTAAATGCGGAGCTGGGCGAATCATATTGAATAGCGAAGCTTTAGGATTTACATCACGAAACTCGGGCATTGAAGGCTTTGTATGCTTAGATGGGTTGAAAGGAAGCATCTCAACCCACTTCTTCTGCCAGCAATTCTGCACATAATCCTCAAGCATTTTCTCCTCTTCTGGATCATTAATAAGCCCATTGAAGGCATCATGAATAGAAATATGATTAGGTGTGATGGGATGAGGAAATACAATTTGATTTGCATTGAACATATGAATACCAACCTTGTCAGCAATATCATGACGAATGCAAACAAAGAATGTACGTTCACGGCCCTGTGGTGTACCAAAATCTGCGGCGCTCAATACTTTATATGTAACATGATATCCAGGTTTGATAGAGCTGAATGCATTTATAAATTCATTTAGCTTCTTGGTTGCCTCACCCATGGTGATGCCTTTGACATTTTCAGCCACAATAATCTTCGGTTGAAGCTCCTCGGCTATTCTGATAAACTCTAGAAATAAATCCTCAATATTCTCGACCTTTTTACCATCGCTATATGATTTCTCTTTATTCCAACCCTTCTCGCGTTTACCAGCGACGGAAAATGCAGAGCAAGGTGGTGATCCATCAAGTATATCAAGCTCGCCGACTTTTAATTCGGCAGTAGATAGAAAATCTCTACCTGTCAATAATTTGATATCACCCGCCAATACCTTAGTATCAGGAAAGTTTGTCGAATAGGTTTTGATTGCTTCTTCAACAAACTCATTTATGGCTATGACCTTTGCACCAGCAAGTCGATAACCAGTAGAGCTACCACCACCACCAGCAAAGGTGCTAACCACGGTAAAAAGCTCACGCGCGGAGCTTGCCTTTACATCATTGACTGTGTATGGCTGATATTTGGTCATGTTGAATATATTATACCTTTTTCTAGGTCTTGTCAAGGGCTAAGTTAAAAGATGAGCTAATGTAGGTATATCAGATGTATCTTTAATAGCCCAATCTCTACACATATCCATCACTCTAATTCTATCTCTATAGTTTATTCTAGGATTATGTAGTAGACTTTCAAATAAGGTATCAATACCAGCGCCTAGCTGCAAGTTAATATGCTTTTTGACTTTTCCTACACAATCAAATTCTGGCTTGAATGATTCGACAACATGATGCTTTTGATATGGCTTGTTTAACTGCTGCCAGTCCATAGTATAAAAGTAATTCTTGATCGGGTCTGTCAAATATGGTGTGATAAACTTCTTACCATTTAAATGTGCAATGCGATTGTGCCAGTTATATCCTGCGCGCGAATTGCCAGAGAAATATGCATCGCGAAACTCGTCAAACTTTTCTTTTGTTTGCGAATAATGTAGCACGGCCTTCTTGCTTACACCATAGTAACCGTCGGCCGCCCATCCACTTAATACCTCTTGTTCTTCTATTTGAGGATAAAGATGCAAAAATGGAAAGCAACATTCAAAGTGTGTTTTTTTCTCACACTTGATATGTCGAGCAAGATAGATGAAATCTTCTTCCAGATTATCTATTCTAATTTCAACCAATGTACATTTCCAGCCCATGATTTCGGCCACGTGCATGGCCTTGTCAGAGTCATAACTAGTCTGTCCAGATAGTCGAAATGTATAAGCGTGTAATTTCTTACCTAGTCTTTGTGCTGCGAAAGCCACCGATAAACTATCCACCCCACCAGACAGGAGAATAGCGCACTCATTATCATTAGAGGTTCCGTACCAGCTCATTACAAAGCAGCTTGTCTATCATTTGTTTTTCTCACTCGGTCCATCTTTAGCTTGCGACGTTTAGCTTGATCTAGATGATATCTATTAGCTCTATTCGTAAATAGAATACCATTAAGATGATCGACTTCATGAAGCGCAACTCTAGCAGTCATACCCTGAAAATTATGAGTTATCACATCTCCATCTAATCCTGAATAACGCATCCTAACTGTATTAGGTCTCTTGACCTTTAAGAAGAGACCGGGAAATGTAGAACATTGTTCCTCATATATCGTAATCTCATCACCAAAATTGACAATAGTGGGATTGAATAGTGGCATGATACTATCAGGGTCATCTGGATTTCCAAATACAAAAACGCGTGTCATTATACCTAGCTGGGGTGCGGATAATCCCAATGTTTTTAGTTTGCACATCTTGTCGCGAAGGAGTTCATAAAGATCCTCTGGCGACATGATTGGAGATGAGAAATCAAACTCATTACTTTGCATTTTAAGCTTAGGATCATTATGCATTAATAATTTCATTTCTATATTCCTCCACTAAGAGTTGAATTCCTTGCTCAAGAGTTATCTTTTGAGTCCATTTCAAACGATTTAGGTGATTAATATCAAGAAGTTTGTTGGGCATTCCGTCAGGTTTAGTGGAATCAAATCTTAATATACCATTCCATCCTACAATATCTGCAATCTTGGTAGCTAGAGCGGATATCTCAATATCTTTACCACTACCTATATTGATCTCGGCCGCATCAACGGATGTTGCGACAACTATTGCATCGGCCGCATCTGATGTATGCAAAAACTCTCTGCGAGATGCACCCGTACCCCATATAGTGACCATATCAGATTGAATACTGTGAGCATCACAAAACTTTTTGACCAAAGATGCTAATACATGACCATCTTCACCAAAAGTATCACCTGGACCAT
>Ga0194115_10005818_pt1 | contig 12677 bp, 20 predicted proteins | sample TA2MahsurfametaG_3_FD_148656 | JGI IMG/M metagenome (GOLD analysis project Ga0194115, IMG submission 148656) | Freshwater microbial communities from Lake Tanganyika, Tanzania - TA2015002 Mahale S4 surface | ecosystem: Environmental > Aquatic > Freshwater > Lake | place: Tanzania: Lake... | reverse complement strand
AACTGGCTCGTTGCGAAACCGCCGCGCAATCCACAGCTGCTTGGCCGTGACGATGCGGCGGTTGCGACTGCGGTCGTTCTGCTCGTGGATCTGCCGGGCGTTAAACCGCCACGCCGTGACGTCAGGGTGGTCCTCCGGCAGGTGCTTGGGGTAGGGCGGGATCTGGTATCCCTCCCGTGGCATTAGGCAACCAATGTCCAGGCTCTTGTCCCAGGCATGCTGCACCTGATCCAACATCCACCCGTTGATCTTGTAAGCGACGGTCTGCTGGTGGTTGGCAGCTACGACAAAGGCTTCGTTGCCTGTGCAGTGGGCCGCGGCGTCCTCGTTGCCGCTCTTCAACAAGGTGTTGAAGGGCACCTCGGTGAAGTAGCCGCCCTCGTAAGGGTTTAGCCAGTCCCGAGGTGGCACCACCATGGGCAGCGAGAAGGGGCACAGCTCCTTTTGCTTTTCCTCTGCTTGCCGTATCCAATCCATGCAGGCCGGGGTGGCCCGGACACAGCGGGTCTTGCGGCCAGCTGCTGCATCCAGGAACACTTCGATAAGGCCAGTGTGTTGGGCCACTAGCTGGATTAGGAACACGCCTACCGACAGGCGCTCTTGCGGTGTCCATGCCTCGGTGTTGCGCATGCGGCGTACATCCGCCTGCTTGCAGTTGAAGCGGCCACGCACCTGGTTGTGGTTTTTGCGTTCCCAGGTGGTAGCCCGGGCCAGCATGGTCTCCATCCACAGCATGTCGGCCAGGTGGTAGGCCAGGGCATGCAGCTTGGTGGTGTGGGTGATCTGATCCAGCACCACCCGCACGCCTACTGCAGCTGCCCGCTTGGGGGTGATCTGCCGCAGCGGGTTGAGGTAGGCGTAGGTGCGACCTGCCTTGCCGCGCTCTAGCTGACGTCGGTGGTGGGCCAAGACGCCTACCACCTTGTCGATGCCTACCACCGTAAGCACCTCGCCGTACTTGGAAAGGGACTCCATGCGGGCAGCACGCCGCATGTTGGTGATCAGCTCCTGCCGGTCAGCCCCCAGCTGAAACATCTCAGCTTCAAGGGCCAGCTGATCGGCGTCAGTCCTGCAACAAATGGGTGGCTGGGACTGAGAAACCTGGTGCTGCAACGCTTCCATTGCTCTTTTGTTTCATGGAGTTGCGTTCAGCGCCGGGGGCAGGGACCAAAACCGTCTTAAAATCCCTAGGCATATGCCATGCGGGTTCGACTCCCGCCCCGGGCACCAAACAAATCAAGCATTTACGGATGTGGCATGCCTCTTGCTTGCATCCAGCTCCGCAACAATGTTGCGGAGGTCCGCAACAGGTTGCGAGGCGGGGACCACTTTCCCTTGTAGTACGTCAATGGCTTCCCGCAGGTTGGACTGCGCAAGGTGTGCGTACTTTTGGGTGACGGTGATGGTGCTGTGGCCCAGCAGCTTTTGCACCACAAACAGGCTGACGCCTGCCTGCACCAGCCTGGTTGCACAGGTGTGACGTAAGGCGTGCGGCACAAACTGATCGTCGTCGTCCAGGTCCATCGCTGAACGCACGCGATCCCAGTAGTACCGCAGCACCTCTCGGTTCAGGTCAAAGAACACCAAGCCACGGCTGCGTTCGCAGCGTGCCTCAATGATCTGCCGAACACGATCAGTCATGGGGACAGAGCGGGGCAAGTCGCCCTTGTTCTGCCAGATGCTGATGATGTTCTCATTCAGGTCAACATCCCGCACTGCCAGCTTGAGCAGCTCACCAACCCGCATGCCGGTGTCAATCAGGGTGATGACTGTCTCCTTGATGGTGGTTTGCTGCCACTGCTGCAGCAGGGACAGCGCCATCATCTCCTCGTCGACTGCCAGGTAGCGGATGCGGTGCGTCGGCTCCGGCTGGCGGATGATGCGAGGGCGCCTGGTGCACCCCTCCCGTTCCATTGCGTCGGTGAACAGGGCAGACAGCGCAGCCAGCTTGCGGTTGATGGTGGCTGGTCCGTTCTTTGCCTTGTTCTTGAGGTGCGCCACGTACTGGTCGACGTCAGCGGTCTTGATCGTGTCAAGCCCACGGTCATCGCCAAAGAACTCAAGCGCCTCCTCAGCCGTAGCCTTGGCCTTGGTTTCGTTCTTGCTGTTAGTCCAGCGCACTGCCATTGAGGTGTTCAGTGCCATGCGTAAAGTCCAGCAGGCAGGGTCAGCTTGCTGTTGCTTTGCTACCCCGCTGCGCATATCGGCTTCAAGCTGAAGCCGCTTAATCCGTGCCTCGTCGTAGGTGTGGCAAGTGGCTGTGCGCCGTGTGCCGTTGACTTGGACATCCACCAACCAGCTGTTGCCGCGCTGACGGATGCCGTCCCTTTTGCCTGACATTGCAATTACTCCTCTCTTTGTGTTTCAAAGTTTTTTAGTCAGCAAATAATCCTGTGCCTTGCCTGTACATTTACCGTGTACGGCAATATTGTGCCCATAAAATAACTGGTTGACAAAGGGACTTGGGGAAAAAAGTTGTACAGTTGTACAAACTTATTCGTCAGCCTGGTAACCAGCCTCGTAGCCCAAGCGCAGTAACGTCCTGGCTGCAGGCTCAGCCTTGGGAAATGTCCGGCTGACCCATTTGTCAAAGGATCGGTCTAACCTTTCCGCCGGACTCTCCTGTGCTGGCGGGCATTCTGGAAGGTAAGTCCAGTGGGTCACATCGGGCATGTGCGACCTTGCGTAATAAGCAACATGCCATCCGACAGATAGGCTGTAGTACAACACTTGGCCTTTTTCATTGGCATCTTGCTTGCAGGGTTCTACATCTGTCAGCAAGTAGACATTCTCAGCGGGTAGCTCGTCCATTGAACTTGAAGTGGGTTGCATTGGGGTAGCGGTTCTTGGAAAATTTAAGGGCCTGGCTGTTGTTCTTTGCCAGGATTGTGGTGCGCATCACCCGGTTGCCCGGGAACATAACGTCGACAGACCAAAGCTTTGCTCCGCGCTCTGACGTCCTGCTGATGCCTTCACCCAGGACAGGCAGGGTTTCTTCCCTTGCCCACTCAATGGCGGACAGGATCTCCTTGATGGGCTTTACCATCCCCTGTCCTGGTACTTGACGTGTAGCCCTGTGTAGGTGCCCTTGAGTGGGTGCCCAGCAGGCAGGTGCTTGCGTCCGTCAAGAAAATACAGGCGCTCAAGGCGATCTGTGCGAGCCTCGTCCTCTTGGCGCCATTCCGGTTGGTAGGTCATAGGTCAATGGGTGTGGTTGGATTCACGCACCAGGCGGTCAGCCACCTCGTTGATGGCCAGGTGACAGATGCGTGCTTGCCCTTCGTCAGGTGCCCAGGTCCTGATTACAGCGGCCATCTCTTGCATGACAGCAGCCATGCGAGGGTGGCCGTCGATCAAGGCATGCCGGTCTTCCCAGTAAGCCTTCATCAGTTTGGTGCACAACGGATCAGAAGGGGTTTGCATTGCGACGTAAGCGGTCAGCGACAAGCGTGGCGTAGCCGGCGATGTCGTCCCAGCTGTCCACGTAATCCGGGTCGCCGTTCAGGATCCGTCCAATTTTGTGGCAGATCATGTCCAACGCCTCCTCTTGATCGCACTTCAGCCTGCGATCCCTGTCAGCACAGAAGCTACGGATCACGCTCTTCAGCTGCATCGTTACCTCTGCGTGGCCAAAGAACTCCCCGTACCGCTTGCCGCGTTCAGTCAACAGCTCCGCAATGCTGTTCATACAGCGTCCTTTGGTGGTTGATTAAGGAAACGTGCTGCCTGCTGCCTGTCCTGCCTGCCACGTTCAGTGACCGTGAAGCCACCTGATGCAGTACGCACCAGGCCAGCGTGTTGCAGGATGCCCAGCTGTTCGTTGACAGCATCGACAAACCAGGTTTGATCCCTTGTTAGGAACCTGCTCCTGCACTTGTCCATCAAGGCAGCACGGTCAAGCGAGGTGGGAAATGCGTGGTACATAGCAGTCAGCAGCTCGCTGCGCAGCACTGCCATGGCGTGCGTGTCACTCATCGACGGTGTTGTGGGTAGTGGTGTGCCGTACATGCCAAAGTTCGTAACGATGTCCATGGTTTTTAGTAGCTGTGGCTTGGCTGAACTGACCAGTCGGGCAGATGATGCCCCGGCTGACCAAGGCACGAGTCAGGCCGCCCCATGCGTTGGGATGGTGCGGCTGCACGCCGTGCTCAACGCAGGTCTTGCGCCATTGCTCAGCCAGCAACGTCTCACCTGCATGCAACGACTCGACCAGTACACAGGCACGGTCGACAAACACGTTGCCCGCACGCTCCAACACCAGCTGGATGCCGGTGTCTCGTGCGCTGCGTGCCACTGCTAGGTCAAACAGCGGCAGATCAGAGAGGTCGACCATTGGGCTTGCTCTCCATCTGCCTTGCACCCCAGCGTGCAGCACGGGTTGCTACGTCGTTGACCCAGTAGACAAGCTCTGGGTCGCTTGATGCCTGGGCATCCCGCCACCATTCCTTCACCAGTTCAAATGGTGGTGTGACTGCATGTGGATCAGTCATCTGCCTTGTCCTGGTACGTGGCCAACACATGGCGTGCAAAGGCCGCGGCGATGGTTGCGTTCTGTGCGTTAGGCACCACGCAGTAGCTGTCCTGCCACCAATCCCGATAAAGCTGGATCAGTTGCGTGTCAGTGGGTTCGGTTTTCATAGGGCTTTTGAAGTTGCGGGATGTTGGGGCCGAGTTGATTGGCTAATGCACCGAGGGACCAGACGACGATGGCCCATGTGCACAGATCAGAAATGCTCTTGCTCATCCAGGTCCTCAAGCACACTGCGTGCGCGGCCACACAGCTCCCGGTCCTCCTCTGGTGTCCACCGCTTGGCTAGCTGCCGGATGTCGGCGGCCAGACAGCCATGGCCGTCAGCAAACAGACGAAGAGATGCCTCAAGAAGAAGGCGGTGCGGTTGCTGCAAGGTGCGTGGCGGACCGGGCAGAGCATGCCGCTTTACCTGCCCATAGGCCGCTGCTGTTCATGGTTTGTTGCAATCCCGTTCCGACAGCTCCGCGGCCAGACGTTGATAGGTCCGTTGGCACTGGCGTATGTCGGCACGGATGGCCCCAATCTGCCCGTTGATCTGCAGCAGCTGACGGCTGGCGCCGTCCTTGCCGAGCTGTCGGGTCAGTCGGTCATGGGCCTCGTGGAGCTGGTGCAGGCGCACGGATAGCTGCGCCAGGTCTGATAGGTCTGCCATTGGTGGTGGGTGGGTAATGGGCCCCATTGCTGGGGCCCGTGGTGGTCAGGCAAGGGTGCTGGCGTGGCCCTTTAGCCAGGGCTCAAGGCCCAGTTTCACCAGCTCGTGGCTGTGCTTGTACTGGGCGGCCTGGTCGCTGTCGACCTGGGCCAGATCCTCAGCAGAGCAAAGCAAGGCGGCGCGGATGCGCAGCCAGTGCCCCTCTGTGAGAGTCATGGTGATTAGCTGGGTGTCGGTCATGGTGTGTTCTGTGGTGGGTGGGTAGTAGGCCCCATTGCTGGGGCCCGTGGTGGATCAGTAGTTGGGGGTGAGGAAAGCCACTGCGCAAGCGCCTATTGGTCGAAGCTCAAAGCCTTCCCCAAGGGACGACGTGCGGCAGCGTTCCCCAGTCATTCCAAGCGCGGCCTTACCTGCCGCAACGATCTGACGATCAGTGGCAGCGGTTGAAAGGGTGAAGGTTTCACGCTTGACCCAGGAGTAATTGGCCTCACCGCCGAACGTATCGGTCAGCTCAGCCGTCCAAGTTGTCAGGTTCATGGTGTGTTCTGTGGTGGGTGGTGCTGGTGAACCCAGCAGAGAGGCCCACAGGGGCCTCAGTGATGGGATCAGGGGCCTGGGTATTCCGTCACGGTGCGACGGTCCGGCAGTTGGTGGCTGGTGCTGACTGGGGCCTGGAGAATGACGCCCCAGGCCACCAGGATGGCGGCCAGGGCGAACGCTGCGGGGAAGTGGCGCATGGGTCAGGCCTTCACTAGTTCGGGAACGCCTGCAGCGTCTAGGGCATGGCGCCCCAGGCTGTACCAATCGACGTCTGAGGTGTCCAGCAGCTCCCACAGCAGCGGGAAGGTGGCGATGGCTGACATCTCCATCTGTTCCGCTAACAGCTCCCGGAATAGGTCCGTGGCTGCCTCTAGGTCGTCTGTGGTGCCCCAGCTCCCTAGGTCGTCGTTGATCCAACAAACCACGGTGTCCATTAGGTGAAGCCCAATGACCCACGTGGCGTGGTTGCGCCAACCGTTGTAGGTGGTGTCCATGTGTCTAGGTGCGTTGTGGTGGGCAGCGGTCAACCCAAGGCCGCCCGCTGTTCCCCCATCCTAGCCACTACCGCTAGGGGCGCACCGTTTCAGACCTGCTGCTGCCTGGCCTTGCCCTGGTGTTGCCTGGTGTTTCTTTGGTGTGGGGCGGCAAACAACAAACACGCAGGCCCGCAGCTGCCGCCCTGCTGCAGTCTGCGGACCGCCCCCCTGCCTGCCTTGGGATATGCAGTCCCCTGGGATCCCAGTTGTGCCAATGGGTTAGGGCCTTTTGTTGCGGCTGTTGTTGCAATGCACCCCCCACCCCCCTTGTCACAAACCCGCCGCCAGGGCCCCTAGGGGGGTGACAACGGCCAGAGGGGGACGCGTAAGCCCCTCACATTTTCGGAGCAAAAAAGCAAACCTGGACGACCAAGGGTTGAACAGGGTTTAACTAAGTACAACTTGGGTTGTATAGGGTACTTAGGTATACCTAAGTGAACTATGTATTGAATATTAGGGAGTACTAAGGACCTAATATTTAGTACTCCTTGTATCTATGGCTCAGAGGGGTTAGAGCCCTACGGGAGTAGATCCAGCCGGTGCAGCAGAGCTGCACCTATAACCATGGTGAACCATAGTTAACTATGGTTACCCCTTCCCCCCCCTTACCCCCCCTTCCCCTATTGCCCCTATTTCCCCCTATTCATTATTGCGCAGTACATGTGTTCTCGTCCCCAGTTGGCAGGTGAGGGGGTGATGGGGCTAGGGTGATGGGGTGCCTGTGGTGGGCACTGCTGAACAGGGAGGAGAGTTGCCGCTCTCCTCTCCACAAACCCAAAGGAGACAGCAGGAGGCCCTTATGGCCCGCAGTGACATCAACGAGCAGCTAGCTGACCTGCATGCAGGTTTGGCAATGCACCTGAAGGACAAGCTGGATGAGGGCACCATCACGGGCAGTGAGCTGAATGTCTTGCGGCAGTTCCTAAAGGACAACCAGATCAGTGCGCAGCCAGTTGAGGGCACGCCATTTGGTGACCTGGTGTCATCCCTGCCTGATCTGGACAAGGTGGTGCACATGGCACCACGTCGTAAATCGGCCTGATGGCCACCAAAACCAACTGGCAACCACTACCGGAGCCTTTCAGCAGCGACTTTCGGTACTTTCTGGTGGTGGTGTGGCGGCATCTGCAGCTACCAGATCCCACACCCATCCAGTTGGACATTGCTGGGTACATGCAAGAGGGCCCCAAGCGTCGGGTGATTGAGGCGTTTCGGGGGGTGGGTAAGTCATGGATGGCCGCGGCTTATGCCCTATGGCTGCTGCGCAACGACCCACAGAAAAAAATCATGGTGGTGTCGGCCTCCAAAACACGGGCTGATGACTTCGCCATGTTTTGCATCCGCCTGATCCGGGAGATGCCCCTGCTGCAATGCCTGGAACCAGACCGTGATGAACAACGGGCAGCTAGCAACCGGTTTGATGTACGGCCTGCTTTTCCTGATCAGTCACCGTCGTTGAAGTCAGTTGGCATTTTTGGTCAGCTCACCGGTAGCCGTGCTGACCTGATCCTTCCTGATGACGTAGAGACCCCTAACACCAGCTGGACCGTCGGTATGCGGGAGAAGCTGCTGGCTGCTGTTGGTGAGTTCCAGGCCATCCTCAAGCCCGGTGGGGACGTCATGTTCCTGGGCACTCCCCAGACTGAGGAAAGCCTGTACAACAAGCTGCAGCTACGGGGTTTCACAGCGCGTGTATGGCCCGCTCGATACCCCGAAAAGCCAGAGAAGTACGGCGAGGTCCTGGCACCAGTCATCTTTGAAGCGGACAAGGCCCTGGTCGGTAAGCCAACAGACCCGCGGCGGTTCTCTGAGATGGATCTCCTGGAACGGGAGACCAGCTACGGACGATCAGCGTTTGCCCTGCAGTTCCAGCTAGACACCACCCTGTCGGACTTGATGCGCTTTCCGCTGCGCCTCAATGACCTGATCGTCCTGGAGGTGTCAGACCACGCCCCAGAAAAGCTGGTGTGGTCCGGTGGGGCTGAATACCGCATCACCGACCTGCCAGCTGTTGGTTTCAGCGGTGACTTCTACCACCGTCCTGCCTTCATCCATGGCGATTGGTTGCCCTTCCAGGGCTGCGTCATGTTCATTGACCCCTCAGGTCGCGGTCAGGACGAAACCGCATACGCCATCGTCGCTCACCTCAACGGCAGCTTGTTCCTGCTAGAGGTCGGTGCCTACAAAGATGGCTACACCGATGAGGTGCTAGAAGGCCTGGCCCAGGCTGCTAAGCGCCGCAAGGTCAACCTGATCCTCCTGGAGGACCAATTTGGCCAAGGCATGCTTGAGAACTTGCTCAAGCCCTACCTGCAGATTCATCACCCCTGCACCATTGAGCCCGTCAGGTCGAACGTGCAGAAGGAACGACGGATCATCAACGCCCTGGAGCCCGTCATGAACCAGCACCGGCTGATAGTGAACCGCTCAGTCGTTGAGAACGACGCCAAGGGTCGGGAGGACGACGCCGTTGAACGGCGCCTTAGCTACCAGCTCTTTCACCAGCTCACCCACATCACCGTCGACAAGGGCTGCCTGCAACACGATGACCGCCTGGATGCCGTGGCAGGTGCCGTTGAGTACTGGAACGAAAGCCTTGCCATCGACGAGGACCGGGCGATCAAAGAACGTAAAGCTGAGCTGTGGGATCTGGAGCTTGAAGCTTTTATAGGCAACATAGAAGGAGCCCTTGACGCCCAGTTGCTCGGTGTCCCTCTTACGGATCTTCCAAAGGCTCCTGCAAATGGCTCATGGATCTCCCTGCGAAGATGAGCCGTTACGGCCAAAGGCTTACGTGATCCGCCTGCCGGGCGTGTTTATCGGCATTGATGGCCACAAGGAGCGCGGATCCTTCCAAACCATCGTCATGGCACCCAGCGAGGAGATGGCCTGGGACGTCGCCATCCAGCACGATGTCTGGGAACGGTTGCCGTTCAAGGTTTCCAACGTACAAATCTTCCTTAAAGACCCTGTGCTGACCCATGGCAAGCATCAAGCTGACTGACGCGGCTAAGCACTACAAGGAGCTACCCCATCAGATAGCGGCCTGGAACGCCCTGCAAGGCCTGTTGACCCCCGATCAGCTATCTGAGTTCGCTGAGGTCTATAGGGCGGCTCCTAGGCCCAAGGAGACGCCTCTCACGAACACTTGGGATGGCGTTACGACCCTTGCCCGTCAGGCTGGTGCCAAGTACCCCGAGCTGGTAGCAGCCCAATGGGCCCTTGAATCCGGCTGGGGCAAGCACTTCTCAGGCACCTGGAACGCATTTGGCCTGAAAGGCGTCGGTGCTGACGTTGAAACCAAAGAGTTCATCAACGGCAAGTGGGTCACCATCACTGCAGGCTTCATCAACTTCCCTGACCTAACCACTTGCGTTCAGTACCTGGTTGACCGCTGGTACAAAGATTTCAGAAATTTCCGTGGTGTTAACCACGCTTGGACGCGCAATGCCGCAGCCAAGCAGTTAGTTGACGAAGGCTACGCCACAGATCCGACCTACGCCGAAAAGCTCATCCGATTGATGGATGAGCAGGGGTCGCCTGCTGTCCAAATACAAAAATTCACACCGACGTCGCCGTTTTCTTTTCAGCTAACTCCCAACATCACCTACGGAGAGCTTGCTCTTCACTCTGAGGTTCGTCGTTTCAAGTGGCAACACCAATGCGACACCGCCATAGTGCTTGCGCAGTATGCCCAAAAGGCCCGCACTCACTTTGGCAAACCCATCGTCATCACCTCCGGCTACAGGCCTCCCAAGATCAACGCTCAAGTTGGTGGTGCTACCCGCTCTGAGCATCTCTACGACGCACCAGACACAGGTGCCATCGACTTCTACGTCGACGGCATGTCAGTGATAGAGCTACAGCGTTGGATGGACAAGCAATACCCGTATTCCCTTGGCTACGGCGCACCCAAGGGCTTTGTTCACATCGGCATGCGCCCTGGGCGGCCCCGTATTCGCTGGGATTACTGATGAAACGACTGTTGCCGCGGCCTGAATTGGCCAAGCTTGTTGCCCTTGTAGAACGACACAAGGACCAGGAGCCGTTCCTCCACCAATGGCTCACCATGGCCTATGAAGCCAACGGCGGATCCACGCTGTACCCGTTGCACAAGGACGGTGCTGTTGCACTTCAGTACCATTTGCGCGAATTTGACTAAGCTGTAACGACCCGGAGCAACACCATGAAAAAAGGCGGCAAGGGCGGCAAGGGTGGCGGCAAAAAGGGGTACTGACCGTGGCTCCTAAGAAAGGCCTCTACGCCAACATCCACGCCAAGCGCGAGCGCATTAAGGCTGGTTCTGGCGAAAGCATGCGCAAGCCAGGCGCTAAAGGCGCCCCTACGGCCAAGGCTTTCAAGGATTCAGCCAAGACAGCTAAGAAAAAGAAGTAGCCCTGGCGACGCGCAGGAAAAGGGCGGCTGTGCCGCCCGCCTAGCGCCCTCGGCTTCTGCGCAGCAGCTGCAAACCCTGGAACACCAGCTGGATAATGCTGTTGCTCTTCAGGCGGCTCATGCCAATCAGCTCACTGGCCGCGGCCACCACAATCCATGTGGCTGGGCTGTTGAGTACCGAATCAATCCCTTCCATCTGAAACTCCTTTGTTGTGTGTTGTTGTACCGCGAGAGGCCGTGTAGGCCTCTGCCAGGTTATCCGCGGCTTCCTTTGCTAGCCATTTGGCGATGGCCGACTGCTGATGCCACGCAGCGTTCAGTATCTCCGCTGCTTGCATCAGGTTGTCCCACTGTTGCTCTTCGTAAAACGACTGCAGTAGCCGTTGTATTGACTCTTTGCGGAGAGCCAGCTCCAGCGGCATCTCCGTCAGGCTCACTGGTGCGGCACCTCAAGCCGTGCCACCCGCTGCTCAAGGTTGTTAAGGCGAGAGAAGGTCTCCCTGCGATCTGCCTTAATGTCCACGTGCAACTGCTCAAGGCGTGCTGCCACGTTGTCCACGCTGGCTGCAAGGCGAATCACGGCGTCTCGGCCTTCGCGGTTACGGGAACCCATGGACCCCATGCCCATAGCGCCCACGGTGATCACTGCACCCGCAACCGCCGCCGCTACTTCGATCACTGGTCTTGTTCTTGTTCAGCCAAAGCGTATCGCGGACTGTCCAGACCCGCTTTAGCGGCCCTGACCAATCCGCTTCTTACGCCCAGGCTTTGCTTTGGTCCTTACAGAGTTGCCGATGCTGGTCTTTTTGTAGGCCGCACGAGAGACATGCTCGACTTTTGCAGCACCGGCTTTGCTTTTAGCAACCATCAGCCCCAGGGGACGCCGCTAGCCTTGGTGGGCTCACGCTGTTCCGAAAGCTGGGTCAGCAGTGCTTGAGCAACCTCTTGCACTTTCTCTTCCCCAAGGGCTGCTTGCACCCAGCCCACCACGATTTCCTCAGTAAGGTCGGCGTAAGGAATCAGGGTCTCAGGGCGCTCAAAGCCAATCGAGCCGTAGGCGCCGGCACGGTAGGTGCCGTCCTCTACGTCCACGGTGTAGTGAGCGGTGTAGACAAACCCGTCAGCGGTTTCCCGTTCAAGGTTTGCAATCTTCCAGGTTGGGGTGGGGTTTTCAGTGGTCATTGGTTTGGTCGTGTCAGGTGGAAATTAAAGGATACGGGAGGCGTTGCCAACCTCCCGACTAGAAGTGAAGGGGACTACAAGGCTGCAAGAACAAAAGCCAACAGCTCTTCGTATCGGATGCCAAGGCGAGTCTTTGGAATAGCACCTTCTGAATCTGCCGTATATGGAGTGCCGTCGCTGGCAACCCCGATTCCATCAACTTCGTACCAAGTGTCAGAACACCAAAGTCCGTACTTGGTTACATCAAGACCATGCTCTGCAAAAAGCTGCTGCACATCTTGGGCAATAACACCAACGTGAATACGGGCATTATCGCCCTTTTCAGCAACAGCGTGTTTCCACCTAAATGTCCTGAACAAGTTTCTAAGTTCTTTTGCTACCGCAAGTTCTGCGTCCGAAAGATTTTGAATGTCCTGCTTTTCGTTCGCATCTGATGTGTTGATTGTGCCAGTAGCGGCAAAAATTACACTCCAGCGATGTGAGGCAATACCCCATGATTCAGTGTTGTCGCTAACTGTACCATTTTCATTTGCTGGAATGCCAGCGTTTTCTGTAAAATGAATCCCACTGCCATGTGCGCCTTCGCGCCAAATAGAAGGAAATGTTCCACCGCCCAGATTTAGCGCATGTGAATAATTACCAGCATTTGCGATTCTGAGTTTACCAGATGAATCCAACTTCATCCGCTCCACCGGAACACTCTGCGTGTCTGGCGTAGTCGAGAACACTAACCTGCCGGGATAATCATTGCTTCCGCTGGCTGCATCGACCTGGCCAAGGATGTGAGCGAACAAACTTCCATTGCCATCTGCAAAACGGATGTAGGCAAGATCAGTATTGA
>Ga0194115_10005817_pt1 | contig 12680 bp, 11 predicted proteins | sample TA2MahsurfametaG_3_FD_148656 | JGI IMG/M metagenome (GOLD analysis project Ga0194115, IMG submission 148656) | Freshwater microbial communities from Lake Tanganyika, Tanzania - TA2015002 Mahale S4 surface | ecosystem: Environmental > Aquatic > Freshwater > Lake | place: Tanzania: Lake... | reverse complement strand
TCTTTACGGATGTATGAGCCATTAACTGCTTTCAGTGAAGAAGATCAAGCTCGGTGGAGCCATATATCAACCACAACTCCAACAGGTAGAGATGAGCAACGAAGAGCTCTTAGACGGACAATTGTTGCAGAACCACCTGCTCTTAAATCAGACGGTGCGCATATTTTAGAAATTGATAACAAAAAATACATAGCACCATGGTCCACAGCAGCTAGGTGCTGGGCAGCATTGGACGATTTTAAATCTTCAATACCATTTACAATAAGTAGTTTTTTTCTGCCCAAAGAGATTGAAAATGCACTTTCATTAAACTCTGAAAGTATTGAAGATAAGGTCTCTCACATAATTACTGCAACCTGGAGTATTCCTCCACGTTGGTTTTCACTCTTTGAGGCTTCAGAGCGAATCAGAGGCACTAATGATGATGGTGCTTACACAATTCTTCGCACCTCAATCTCAAATGCTAAACAAAGATGTTTATTTGCACATCAAGCAGTTGTCAATGCTTTTGGAAATGGACCCATAGAACAAGAGATTGCAGATTTGCTTGAATGGCTATCAATTTTTGATGCCAATTCAATTGTGGAGTGTGATTACGGAGGGTTAGCTATTTATCTAGAGAAATCACTTATTGAATCTGGCCAACCGGGCTTAAACGCGGATACCTCAATTGAGGATGTTGCTAGATCACTGGCTGGATTGGCAGCAGGAGATGGCGCACTAGCAGGACAGGGTTATGAGCGATTAGTAACCCGTTGGCGAAGGGTTGCAGCCTTTGAACAGGCAATGTAATTGGGTTACTTGTCATTTACTGACCCAAACCACGATACTTGCCTCATAAGGTTTAAAACGGACATACTCGCAAGATAACAAATAAGGACAACTGAAATGAATTCAGATCAAGAGGTCTTATTGACCCCGGCTGAGGTTGCCTCATTATTTAGAGTAGATCCAAAGACTGTCACCAGATGGGCAAAATCTGGCAAGTTAACCTCAATTAGAACCTTAGGCGGACATCGAAGATATAAAGAGTCTGAAGTAAAAGCACTTCTTTTGAAAACAACCAGCAACAGTTAAAGAATGGATAGAGATTAACTATGAGTGAAGAGAAAAATACTGGCGAGGATGTAAAAGCTAAAATGCTTGCAGCTCTTGCAAAGAAGCAAAAGGGTAGTAAATCTGGTAAGAGCGCAGGGCCTACTACAGGATCTAAGGTTGGTTCAGGGCAAACTGGTGGCTCTGCCCCAAAGATGCATAGACGCAAATCTGGTTCAGCTTAAATAACATCATTTAGCCCAATGGGAATTACAAACACGGAGTACTTCTTACTGTTTGTGGTCTCCTATTTACTAGTGGGTGTTCTTACACCAGTAATGAGAAGGATTGCTATTGCAACAGATGTAGTTGATAGACCTAACTCCTCCCACAAATCCCATAAGAAGCCAGTCCCTTATTTAGGTGGGGTAGCAATAATCATTGGGGTAATAACAGTTTCTTACTCAGCCTCCCTCTTTTCAGAGTTCACCTCAAGCACCTTCTGGCTTGCAACCTCCGTTCTTGGCCCAGCACTGTTGCTAGGGCTTATTGGTTTATGGGATGACATAAAGAACTTACCTCCATTGCCAAGATTTGTAGCCCAAACCTTTGCTGGTGTATTTACCGCTAGTGTTTTGATTACTACAAACAATATGGGTAATCCAACAGGATCCTCTATTTTTGATTCAATAATTACCGTTTTTTGGATTGTTGGAATTTGCAACTCTATAAATTTCTTTGACAATATAGATGGTGGTGCGGCAGGAACAGTTGCAATCTCATCCATTGTTTTGGCATATCTAGCCCTGTCAGGAGATCAATACCTAATTGCAGCCCTCTCCACAGTAACGGCAGGGGCTACCCTTGGGTTTTTAGTTTGGAATAAGAGTCCAGCCAAGATCTATATGGGTGATGCTGGAGCTTTATTTCTTGGGGTATTGCTTGCAACATTAACTGTTAGGTTCCAGCCAAATGCACAGACCCAGGTGGCCTCCTACCTAACTCCAATCTTTTTACTTGCTATGCCTATACTTGATACAACTGTTGCAGTCATCTCAAGAATTAAACGAGGTCTATCACCATTTCAAGGCGGTCAAGATCACCTATCTCATCGCTTAATTAGGGCTGGCTATGGCAGAAGGAGTGCTGCATTCTCGCTGTGGGGCCTATCAGCACTCTTTGGCGGCGTTGCAATCTTAATCTCACAAGTTGGCGGCGTTGCCGAATACTACCTTGCAGTAGTTGCAGCAAGTATTTGGATTATGATGTTTGTGTTATTTTTTAGAGCTAAGGATACTTAATCTCTCTTTTTGAATACTAATCTGTTTAATACAAAGTAATTGACTGGCACAATAAATATTAATGGAACTAATTTAGCAATCCTAGGATCTACACCTACGACAACCAAGCTTTTAATAATTGTGCTTGAAGTTATCCACCAAAAAGAGAGATTTAGTAGGTACTTAAGACCAGATCTTGAATGATTTTGATTACTTTTAAAGGTCCATCGGTGGTGGGTTAGGTAGTTAAAGGTGGTAGCCACGACTGCAGCCACTAAATTTGCTCCAAATATTGAGTTGGTTGGGCCATAGAGGGTAATAAATACTAGGTAATCAATTACTGTTGTAGTCACTCCCACCGCTGCCCAGCGGATCATGGAAGGATCAAAATACTTTTCTTTTAACTGCTTAAACCTTAACTTCATCGATTCCAATCTAACAGAAATATGCTGGTGGCTGAGGCCGGGATCGAACCGGCGACCTAACGATTTTCAGTCGTTCGCTCATGCCAACTGAGCTACTCAGCCGCGACCCAGACGGGACTTGAACCCGCGACCTCCGCCGTGACAGGGCGGCGCGCTAACCAACTGCGCTACTGGGCCTTACCTTCAAGGTTAGAAAAAGATCTAACTTTGACGCGTCCCCAACGGGATTTGAACCCGTGTTAACGCCGTGAAAGGGCGACGTCCTAGGCCACTAGACGATGGGGACTAGAAGCAGTTAAGGGTATCGGGGATCGACCTCATCTCAAAACTAAATAAATGAGATGATTTGATTATGGGACCTATTACGAATATGACCAACAACAATGTTAAAGTTGCGGCCCGAACGCTAAAAATGGGAAAACTCGTAGCGTTCCCGACCGAGACTGTATACGGGTTAGGGGCGGATGCGACAAACAGTGAAGCGGTTGCAAGAGTTTATAGCGTCAAGAACCGGCCTTTGCATCACCCACTTATTGTACATGTGTCTTCATTGAAGCAAGCTACCTTATGGGTAAATGAGATGCCAGAGTATGCACGAAAACTTGCTCTGGAATTTTGGCCGGGACCCATGACTTTAATTCTTTCCAGATCTAATCTTGCCCAAGGTTTTATAACTGGTAATCAGGCCACAGTTGCCATAAGAATTCCCTCACATCCAATTGCAATCGACTTGCTTATGGAGTTTGAATCCTTGGGTGGTGCGGGCGTGGCTGCACCTAGTGCTAATAAATTTGGAGCGGTTTCTCCAACCTCCTGTAATGATGTCTATGAAGAAATCGGAGTTGCGTTAAGCAATGAGGATTTAATTCTTGATGGAGGGAAATGTGATGTGGGAATTGAATCAACTATTATAGACTGTAGTTCAAATGTTCCCAGGATTTTGCGTCCAGGTGCAATAACTTATGAGGAAATCAGTCATGTTACTGAATTAAAATTTCCTAGAAAAATCACGAGCAGCCAAGTCAAGGCGCCAGGAACACTGGATTCACATTACGCACCAAAAGCTAGGGTTAAGCTAGACACAAAAGCTAAGCAAGGTGATGGGTTTATTGCAATGGCTGGAATTCCTACACCAGAGGGCGCAATTAGACTTTCGGCGCCACTAACATCCAAAGAATATGCTAGAGAACTTTACAGTGCGCTTCGATTAGGCGATCAGCAAAAACTAAAAACAATTGTAGTAATTCAACCTAAAGGAACTGGAATAGAAATTGGCATACGTGAGAGATTAATGAAGTCTGCGAATTATACAAATAAGTTAACATAAAAAGAGATAATTTTGGTTCGATGAACAAAGGATTTTCTTATATTGCAAATTAGACGTTTCATAATTCTTAAGTATAACGGCATAAAATCTATGAATTTAGGTAAAGATGTATCAGTGCATTAGACTTGTCCGAAGTGCATCTTGAGAGAAAACCCTATTTAGTTCAACTCCAAGGTGTTTAGGGCCTTTAGCTCAGTCGGTAGAGCAACGGACTTTTAATCCGTGGGTCGTCGGTTCGATCCCGACAGGGCCCACACTTTCTAATAAGATTTACCAAGCCACAAAATAAAATCAAAGGAAGGAAATCAAATTAAAAAACAAATTGTGAGAATAAAACTATATTTATCTGAGTCTAATTCTTTGTTTTATGCTTTTAAAAGAAAATTGTTACCAACCAAATTTCCTCGACTTTTAGTGAATCGAACCAATCCTAAGTTCTTCAATCATACCGCTAGACGAATTAATCGAATTATGCAGGGTAAAGATTATGATTACTTGGAAATTGGTGTAGCTGATGGAACGACTTTACAATCTGTAAGCTCTAAAAGAAAGCATGGAGTTGATCCTTTTCCCTTATTTAATTTGAAGCGCTTGCCTGAAGGAATCACATTTGATTTGGCCACTTCAAACGACTACTTTAATGAGCTCTACAATGATAAGAAATTTGATTTTATTTTTTTAGATGGACTACATGAGTATAGTCAATTAATGTCAGATTTGTTAAATGCACTCAAGCATATTTCAATTCCTGGTTGGATCCTGATAGATGATATTGTTCCAAGTGATTCAATTTCAGCGATTTCTAGTATGGAAAAGTCTTATCAGATTAGAGGGGTGTCTCAAAATGAAGGTTACCCATGGCATGGAGATTGTTATAAAATTTTGCCATTTATACAAGAGAGATTTCCTGAAATTGAATTGTTTTTAATAATTTATCCTGATAATCCACAATTACTCCTGAGGATTGATCAGCCACTAATTTTAGAAAGAATTCAAAATATACCTCAAAAACTAAATTTTGATTATTTTGAGGTATTCTCACCCAAAAAACTTCAAAGTTATCCAATTTTTATCGAGGAGGTATTAATCAAAGAGTTGACTGGACGCAGTTGGATAGCAAAAAGTGATTAATTTTTTGCATTCAAATTTTTCAAACCGTGATTGAAGTCTGATAAGTTAAAGATTTGCTTCCGGTGGTATGTCCAACTGCAAACTATGTGAAAACTCGTAGAGTGAACTAGCCTGAGAACATAGACAGTATTACCGATCTCTCAGCAATCATATTTGCAGTGGCTATTGGACAGCACTACTGATATCTTAAGCCTTAGGGCTCGAGATAAGCAAAGATAGGACAATTAAATCGTAAACATGATTTTTAAGTTTATTCAGTGGAAATTAAAATTTAGTAAAGTATGATTAAACTGAGATTTCGAGATTTCCCTGGCGAAAAATCCTATGGGCATTTTATCGAACTAGTTGAAATGGCTACAACCGATACTGTAAAAGTGTATCAAAATCCGAGTGCTAGAGTTGATCTCGAAATCACGGGCCCATATGGCGGAAATTATGATGATTATAAAACTCCTTTGTTAAGAAGACTTAAAAGATTTGGATATGCTTCATTTACCAGTGGTAGACATCTAACAAAAAAGAATCTTGCAACAGGTGTCCAGCCAAGAAAATCAGCTGTAAAAAGTATTTGGTATTCTGGTGAGAACGTAGCCCCACCTCAAGGCACTTGGGACGGGTATTTATCTTTTGATACATTTCTAGGTAAAGATGTAAGTGTTTATTTGCCGCTTTGGTACTTAACGTCTACAGATTTGTTTAAATCAACAACTGAAAGTTACTGGGGGGGCTCAGTCCCAAAGGTCCGTGAGTTATTAACTGGGCGTGAACTAACAATCAAAAAGAAAAAATTTGTTGTCGCATTTATTGGTAAAAGTTATCCTTTACGACTTCATACAATTGAAGCTATCTCAAAAATAGGAAGGATTGACGTTTTTGGTGAGTCTGCAAGAAATACAATCAAAAGCCCATCAAAAGTAGCAACAAACTACAGATTTGTGATGTGTTTTGAAAATGACTTATTCCCTGGATATGTCACTGAAAAACCAATCGAGGCATATTCGTGCGGCGCCATTCCATTGTATTGGGGACATGACGCATTGGGCTATTTAAACTCTAAAGCTATGATTAACCTGAACGAATTCAATAGTATCAAAGATTGGACAGAGCATGTTTCTAAAGTGATGTCAGATTTTCGTTTGTATAAAAAAATTTATGAACAACCAATATTGATAAAAAAACCGAGTTTAAAACCCGCCATAAGTTTGCTTCGAAAAGTGCTCGAGATCGATTTATGAGCAACTCTGTCCAGGTTGCAATTGCCCAGGCCAATACAGAGCCATGGGTTTCAATCTGGTTAAAAGGCCAAACTCCAACTTGGATTAAAGAAAGTATAATTGATCTAGATATAATCAATTACCGATCAATCGATGCTCCTTTTTTCATAAAAAAATTTGATGAATTTCATGAAAACAATAGATACAGAAAAAAAATTGGTTTATGGCAAGGACGACTTGATAAAATTTTTGCAAAATTGATTTCAAGAAAAATTCCAAAATATAAATATAATCAAGCAACTAAGACACTTACCGTAAATAGTTGGTCAACGTACTTTCTTCGTGGTCGCCGTAATATTGCGCTGTTTGACTGGTTTTTAAATTGTACAACTAAAGATTTTTTGTTTTTGACAACTACTTCAAGTTATATTAATCAAAGAAATCTTCTTCAATTGGCTAGGCAGTTCGATCCAAATGCATTAATTTATGCCGGTTATCTTTTACCTGAAGGAGAAATGAAACAATTTGTGAGCGGCGCTGGTACATTAATATCGAGAAGGTGTGTGGAACTGGTAAGGGATAATTGGAAGTTATATAAGCATGACACTTTGGAAGATGTGGATCTAGGAAGGCTAATGAGCAGGTTAGGGATACTCGCAACCCCACTCTCGAGGGTATCAGTACCAAGTCCTAATGAAGTGTCAAAGCTGCCTGAAGATGTCATTTTGGGTGAATTCCATTTTCGGTGTAAGAGCCAGGACATCCCGAGAAAAGATGCTGAGATAATGAGGCTTCTGCATGAGAGAATTACAAGGCTGAGTTAAATCATAATAAAACGTATAAGTAGGACAATTCACGAGGAGAAGTAGGATTGGAGAACAACATTTTCCTCTCTTCAGTGTCTTACTAAGTAGGGGGTCAAGACGTTGGCTCACCTGAAAGCGGGAAATCAAATGTCACTTCGAAAGAAGGCTAAGGCCCCAGCGACCGTTGCTGCGTGGTCTGTCTCTGACTTATCCGCACTTTATACCCAAAACCGCTCTTCACTTATCGCTCAAGCCCGCCGCATTCTTCGCAGCCATGCTGATGCAGCAGAGGTTGTCCAAGATGCCTTCCTTAAGTTTATCTTGGCAGCCCCAGAGCTAGAAACCGCAGATCGTGCTATGGCATACCTGCGCACCACAGTAAACAATCTGTGCCTAAATGTAATCCGTGCAACTGGATCTCGACCTAACCTAGTTGCGATTGATTCAGATACATCCCAAGAGCGTCTTGCCGAGATAGCAGTAGAGAATCACATCCCAATGGATTCCACATTGGCAGCAGCTGAAGATGCTTCAATTATTCGTGAAGCACTATCTCGTCTTTCTGAGACTCAACGAACAGCCCTTGTCATGTGGGAGGTTGAAGGTCGTACCACAAAAGAGATTGCTCAAGCAATTGGAACGAGCGAGAAAAATGTTCGCCATGTTGTGCAGCGTGCTCGTGCTTCATTTGTTCGGGTTCTTTCTGATTGGGTCGTAGATGAGAAAACTGGCTCTACCGCACTTGATGCGCTCTCTGGCACATATAAGAAGGCAGTCAAGTTTGCAAAGAAATCTTCAAAGGCAGTGCTCTCTTTACTTATTGTGATGGTGGCATTCCTTGGGTTTAACTCTGTAACTGGGAGTGAGTTCAACTCACCAAATGTGCTAACGACTTTGACACAAGAGGTGCCACCTCAGAATAATTCGGAAACACAAGTTAATGAAAACTCTGTTATAGATGAGCAAACTCTTTTTAGTCAAAAACTAATTGAGGACTACTCAGCTATTAATTTTCGAGTTTCTAAATCACTATTTGCTGGCTTAACAAATAATGGCCTGCCAACAGGTTTTTCAGTTTCTGATAACTCTGGCGTAGTTGGACTAGTAGGAGTTTCTGGTCAATTTACAATTACAAATCCAGATGGATATGTTCTAGTTTCATACCTGCAGTCTTATGGTGAGAACGTGGTCAATCTTCTAATGTCTCAATCAATTACAGTAGATGGTTCTGGTGTCTCTTATTATGCAACCCCATCAATCACAGTGGCAGGCTCTTGGTTCCCCCTTACTCAGGCCGGCTCTGCCTCTACGATTTCTCGCCTTTCAAACGGAAATTACCTCCTAACAGCGACCCTATATATTGATTCCACCGTGGATTCAGCCCTATTTGTGGCTGCTACTGGTGGGTTAGATGTCGATGCGATTCCAAGTGAGATAACTACCCGTATAATTTTGAACTCTAGTAAGAGCTCAATCCTTGCTCAGGCGGTCAATATTGGAGCCAAGGGAGTAATTTAAATGACTCCTAACAAACAGGTTTCTCCTGTGATCCGGATATCACGGGGGGAAAGAGATGCGTCAGCACGTGCGACTCATCTTAAAAGCCGCTACTGGGAAATTCCTGGTAACGACTAACGAAAGGAAACAAATGTCTACAAAGACAAACTTCAAGCGCATAGCGCTTGTTGCTGTTGCCGCTTTAGGAATGGGTGTACTTAGCTCAGTTCCTGCGCAAGCAACATTCACCGTGGCTACAACACTATCCACGGTTGCTGGTAGTCCTACAAAGGCTAAAGCAGATTCAACCAATGCTGGTTCCTTGACGTACCGCTTTTTTGCGGATGCAACAAGTGACACAGTTGCAATTACTGCTGCAGCAAAAACATTTCCAGGTACAACTGTTCCAAGACTGAACTTGTATTTTGGTGACACAGTTGGTTCAACTGTGGCGGTGACTGGTGCAGCAGCGGGTGGAACAGGCACTGGTTTTAGTCCAGGGGGTAATGGACATAACGGAAACGAGTCTGTATCAGCAACCGTAAATACAGGTGTTGCCGTTACAACCCTTGCTGGTTGGAATCAAGTTAAGTTGCTAGCCCAACTTGATACCACTCAAGCTCGTGCAGTTGGCTCATATGTGTTCACAATAGTTGCTACTCAACACACAGGTGGCTTAAAGAGCACTCAGGTATCAGCTGACCTAACTTTAACTGTGGCAGCATTGGATTCTGAATCCACAGTGGCTTCAGCTGGATCTTCATCTGCATTCCTACACAGCGCAGCTTCAGGTACTCCTACCGCAGATATCACATCAACTGTTCTTGCGACAGCTTCAACAACTGCGCGAGCATGGTTGTATGTAAATCTGGTCAATACTGGTAGTGGACAGGCCTCTGAATCTGTCACAATTACGACGACCATTGGAAACTTTGGCCCACATAATGGAACATCAACAGGTAAGCAACTTGTTGTTGAGTACGCATCTGGTGGCGCTAAGTACTATCCAATATTTGCCGATGGAACTGCAGGAACAGCGGTAATTACCGTTAAATCTGCTTCCGTTACATTCGCAAACAAGTCATTGACCTTCTATGCAGCTAACCCAACAACTTTGGTTGCTAGAGCACTTAACACAGTCCCAGGAGTAGGTACAAATACCAATGCTGTGGAGGTTGTTGCGAAAGATGCTAACGGTAATCTTTGGGGTGGCTCACTAGCTATCTACTCAGATACGGTAGCAACTATCTCTGATACTGGAACAGCATGTACTAATGCGAATTCAACAGTGGGTGCATTCCTCTGTCCGGTCACTGGTGTTGTTGCTGGAACAGCAAAGGTTAAAGCGTATGCCTCAGCTCAGACAGTGACTTCAAATGAGATCTCCTTAACTATCTCGCAGGCAACTGCAGCTACAGTTAAGTTGTCATGGGATAAAGCAAGTTATGCTCCAGGTGAGAAAGCAACCTTAAAGGTTGAGGCTCTTTCCTCAAGTGGAACTGCTGTACCAGCGGGCACATTTGCAAACTTGTTTGCAACAGGTGGTATCTCACTAAGTATTGCGGCTGGTAATGGTTCAGATACAGTAACTTCAGTATCTGTTACTACATCAACTGCAGCCCAGGATTACGTAGGAACCTCTACTACTCCTGCTAAGTTATACACTGTCTACATGCCAGCCTCTGGTGGAACCGTTACAGCCTCTGCAACAGGTGGAACCTCACTTCCTGCAGCTGGTCAAGTTAAAGTATCCGCATCAGCGACAGTTACCGATTCAGGTGCTGCTGCTCTAGCTGCTGTTAATGCACTTGCAACAACAGTTGCCTCTTTAAGAACCTTAATTACAACTCTTACAAACTTGGTTCTAAAGATTCAAAAGAAGGTTAAGGCTTAAAAACCTTTAATCTAACTGAAACTAACCCGGTTGCTTTTGCAACCGGGTTAGTTTTTTTACTGTAAGATTTTATTGTGAACAAAGTGGTTAAACTAAAAAATCCAAAGGACTACAAAGCCCAATGGATATTTGGTGGAACACTAGCTGTAACAATTTATTTTGATACCCAGGTTCAGGACCCATTCAATTCTCCAAAAATTTGGGTTTTGATGTTGGTTGCAGGAGTGTTGGCTTCATATGTAACAACAGGAAAAACTCATTTATTGGCAGAAAGCAAAAGAGTTTTTGCAATTACAAAAATCATCATAATTTTATTTGCTTTAACAATCTTGCTAATGGCCTCCCTATCTTATGATAAGCAAACAGCCTTACTGGGTGAATCATTTAGGAAAAACGGATTTATAACATACCTGGCATTCTCAATTTTATTTATTGCAGCTGTTAAATTTATAAGATATGAAAACATTTTTATCGGTTTGCGATATATGCTTTACGGAGGGCTAATAACGGGAGGATATGCACTAATTCAAATTTTGAATTTGGACTGGGTAGATTGGTCGGTTACAAATCAAGTTATTTCAACTTTTGGGAACACTAATTTTTCAGGAGTAGGAATGGCATTGTTTGCGATTGCAGCACTCGGAAATTTGATAATTAATTTAGGCAATTACCGCCTGGCATCTATAAATTTTGCAACTTTAGTAATTCTCATTTATGCAGTGTCTAAAACAAATGCTCGACAAGCAATTCTAATTCTTATTTTAGGAATTTTGGTTTGTTTGTCAATATACATTTATAGATTTAATAAAAATATATGGTGGCTTTTTGTTTCAATGTCCATTTTAACCTCAACATTTGTCGCTTTGGCTATTTTTAAGATTGGTCCTTTTGTAGATTTAATTTATAAGCAATCTCTAGCGGTTCGACAATATTATTGGCTTGCCGGTTGGGAAATGTTTAAAAAAAATCCGTGGACAGGTGTAGGAATTGATCACTATGGATTGTATTTCAAGGAATATCGTGAAGTGGGTTACCCATTAACTTTTGGTTGGGATATAACTAGTTCTAATGCTCATAATGTACCTATCCAAATGTTTGCGACCGGTGGAGTGTTTGTAGGTTTGCTATACTTGGCTATTCAACTTCTGGTAATTTATCGAGCAGTAAAACTAATAACAAGTTCCCTAGGAGTTAAGCAGTCTGTCAGCGTCTTGTTATTTGCTATCTGGCTGGCATATCAAGTCCAATCTCTTTTCTCTATTGAAATGCTAGGAATCTCAATGTGGGGTTGGGTGCTTGGCGGGTCAATTATCGGAATGTCTTTACAGGATGAGAATCAGGCGATTGAAAAATCTCGAAGAAGTATTGAGGTAAATTTGAAGCGTGTCGTTTCAGCGATAATACTTACTTTTTGCGTCTTGATCATGATTGTGCCTATGCGCCAAGCTGAAAAAACTACATTTAGATTACAGTTTGATATAGGTCCTGATAAAACTCAGCAAATAAAAAATTTTAATGAAAGTTTTGACTCGCTTTTTCAAAATAAGTTTGCTCAGGTAGATTATAAGAACTTGGCAATTTTTAGACTTTTAACTCTTGGTGAGAGTGTTAAAGGAAAAACTGAATTGGAAAAACTAATTGTAGATAACTATAGAAACTTGGATACACTTGCACTACTTGTTGAAGTATATGAAAAAACAGGTGATTTTGAGGCTGCAATTACCTATCGTCAACAGATTGCCAAGTACGATCCATGGAATGCAAAGAATTATTTGGGGCTAGCGCAACTTTATAAACAAGTCGGCAGGTACTCCGAAATGACAAGTATGGTTGAAAAAATATCCTCTTTTGCGCCAAATGATCCTATCGCAGAAGTTGCTCAAAAAGAGTTTCCAGCGATTGTGAATTAAATTTTTGAATCCAATTCAGGTGGCAGTCATAGGACAAGGTTATGTGGGTCTACCCCTTGCCTTAGCTGCCTCCGAGTCTGGTTTTAAAGTATTCGGAATAGATAACAATGAGTCTAGAATCAAAAAACTGTCTAGTGGTATCTCCGATGTCGAGGGCATAC
>Ga0194115_10005815_pt1 | contig 12684 bp, 11 predicted proteins | sample TA2MahsurfametaG_3_FD_148656 | JGI IMG/M metagenome (GOLD analysis project Ga0194115, IMG submission 148656) | Freshwater microbial communities from Lake Tanganyika, Tanzania - TA2015002 Mahale S4 surface | ecosystem: Environmental > Aquatic > Freshwater > Lake | place: Tanzania: Lake... | reverse complement strand
ATATCCGCAGATTCATACGAAGGATCTCCGTATGCTACAAAAATAGCAGCCGAGAACAAATTCTTTTGGACGAGTAAATGAACCTTTTCTGCCGTCTTCTTTTCTGTCAGCGTCACTAGAGATCCTCCCGAGGTGAAGACAATCGCCGATGATTTTCCATTCCGCAACGTACCATCGGCGGAACGGGTAGGAGAGGTCGTCACACCCGCAGCACGGACTGCCGAATGGCCTGGTGATAGGAGTAGATGAAAGGCGACCAATTTGTTGGTCGAATCATAAATATCCACCGCATCACGTCGTGACTTGAGATCGGTAGAGGCTACGAGAGCAAAGGTGGGACCGGCCTTACCCACCCCAGATGATTCTCGTCCTGGACCTGCACTTTCGGGAGGGGGTACTAGGCAGATGGCCAGCTTCGATCCATCAATCGGCGAGACGTCAACCTTTTGGGTTGTCGAGTAGGTGTACAGACCATCTGGTCGAGCTACGGTAAACATGACACCTTCGGGTGTCGTGACTGCCCCACACAAAGAAGAGGAAGGGACTTGTCGACCATCCAGATCATGTCGTGCCGAGGGAGCTGAAATCTGAGAAGGATTCGGACCCGGTAATGGCATATCAAAGCAGCTAATCCCTGCCGTCGAATTCCGGGGAGAGGATGATGCAGAAGAACGTCGATATCCAACAAACACACTTGCCTTGTCTGTTCCCATGGACAATTTACATGAAGCCACCATCACAGAGGAAGAATGAGGGGTAGGGATTGTCAAGTAGGGACGCAACACGTGCCGTCCGGCACCATAAGTAAAGACAAGGACACTACCCTTGTCTGTGCCTACTGCCACTATACCAGGAACGATATCCACAACTGTGGCATTACCATCCTTAATAATGTTCCATTCTGATCCATAATTGAAGGCCTGGGCCTCAAGCTTGTCGGGTGTTGCCAAAGGGCGTCGGCTGGACAGCAACAAAAAGCGATGAGGATTTTATGGTGTGAAAAAAGACAACATCAGCTACTGCGTACGCATGTATTCGGAATTAGACTCATCCCTTCTTCGAATGGAACGTACCAAGATAGGAACAAATGTGGATCGACGCATACCATTACATTCGTTTTGGTAATACACGCCAAATGCAAGGGTCTATGTCCGGACGTGGTTCGACAAGATGCAATATGTACAATCCCTTCAATCGGTTGTTGTTGCATATGTTCTGGAACGATACGATCTTCTAACGTCGTGATCCCCTCCCCCCCACCACCTGGTGTAGTAGTGGTTGTTGTTGTTGTCGTCGTCAACTGTCGTCGTTTAGTTTTGAATGGTGCAAAGTATCCTCTCCATCCATCCATATCTTCTAAATTCTCTGTACTACTGGCCGAATTGGTATTGCCTGTCGTCCCAGGTGTAGACGTCATCATCTCGGGTGGGTTACAACGAACGGTTAAATCAAAACAATGGACATAATCTGTATCTCGTGATGTTAGGAATGCCAAAACAAGTCCATCAACAGCCTTTTCTGATGACACCACGAAAACATTGGAATCATCTTCAAAATATTGTGCCTGACTGGGTAATCGAATGGAATTCGATCGTCCATTAAGATCATCATCTCCAAAATCTATCCCCTCAAGACCAGGTCCAGTACAGGCAGTCAAACTAGACCACATATCCTTCAAGGGTAGACCATCGTTGGGACTACTACTACTACTGTTGTTGTTGCTGTCATTGGTCGTTGGATTTCTCGGCGTACCCGCAGTAGGTCGTTTCGGTCTCGAATTCCATGGTAATGCGACCGTCGAAACGACTAAACTCACTGCTGAATCATTGTTGTGGGTTATATCAGAAGAGGTGATATTGGAATTTCCACGACTTTTTCGTCCTGTGGGGGTCGTACTACTATTGCTGGTCGTACCGTCGATGATGGGAATGACATCCTCCAAGACTTCCGACGCCAAATTGAGATTTTGACGATCAAAGAATGCAAAACGTTTCCAACGTGAGGATGCCATGGTATGTAGACGACAGTCGTTTGTTGTTTTTTTTCTACAAGATAGGACACGAAATTAGGGCGATTGTTCTTCGATATTACCACTCCTGTGTACGATACAGGAGAGAGGTTCGAATGACAGTGGCAAGTCTTGCTCGTATGGCAAAATCTATCGCAAAGTGGTCGTCCCAGCTTCCGCGGCGAAACTACAGGTAAACAGTTTCATAGGTACTATATAATACCTAGGTAACAGTGTTCGGTCTTCACCCCGGGGCATAAAATGACCCATTCGATGCTATTTTCATAGATAGGATATGCTATAGTCATAAGACATCCCCAAAAGGGGTGCGCATTACTGTTACGTGAATTTTCGATGGCGTCTGTCATGCTGTCGGGAGCGGATGATGAATGATGCGACGCGGACTTCCCGTCACAGTCATCCTCCTCCTCGTGCTGCCATCGGTTGGAGGGCGAACACAAGGACACGAGGAACAAGGGGGTTGACAAGCCTCTTCCCCCTCCCCCTTGTCCCCGGCTTCCACAAGGAAAGGTCACTACGGTACCCGGAATACCCCCGGGGCGCTCCTCACCCAAAAATCTCTTGACCCCATCCAATCTTTTCCTTGCTCAAAGGTTTTTTGGGGGACTGTGTTTGGTCCGGAATACTTAATTCACTCAACAAACCATGGAGCAAGCTCCAGTGCAGATTGGACAGTTTATTCTGGGGAAGAATCTCGGTATTGGAGCTTTTGGAAAGGTGCGAATGAAGGAAAAACCAGGAGTCTCTCTTCCAAGAGGGATGGATTGTTGACATCTCGTTGCATCTGTTGAGCCTGTGACACTTGACTGGGATTTTGTATGCTATTTTTCTCTACGTGACGTCACGTGTAGATGACACTCACGGTCTCTTTGTCTCTGTTGATCTTGTATCAACCCTTTCTCCCTTCCTCTATCATCATCATCGTCATCCCCCTGCCACCCGTATCATCATCATTATCATCGTCGTGTAGGTCAAACTAGCCACCCATGTCGTGACGGGGCACAAGGTAGCTGTGAAGATCTTGAACAAGGCAAAGATCAAGCAGCTGGGGATGGAAGAAAAAGTCCAACGTGAGATTAATATTTTACACTTGTGTACGCACCCTCACATTATCCGCCTATACGAGGTATTGGATACCCCCACGGATATCTTTTTGGTGAATGAATATGTGTCAGGAGGAGAGTTATTTGATTATATCGTATCTAAGGGGAGATTGTCGGCGGATGAGGCTAGGAATTTCTTTCATCAGATTATTTCGGGCGTAGAGTACTGTCACTTTCAAAAGATTGTACATAGAGATCTTAAGCCGGAGAACCTTTTACTCGATGCCAGTTTGAATATCAAAATTGCAGACTTTGGTCTTTCCAATTTGATGCGGGATGGAGATTTTCTCAGAACATCTTGCGGGTCTCCCAACTACGCAGCGCCCGAGGTTATCAGTGGGCATCTGTACGCTGGACCGGAAGTCGATGTATGGTCTTGTGGGGTTATCCTCTACGCATTGTTGTGTGGATCACTACCCTTTGATGATGAGTCTATTCCAAGTCTCTTCAAAAAGATCAAGAGCGGGATGTATAGTCTACCTACTCATCTTTCGCAGTTGGCTAAGAACCTTATCCCGAGAATGCTTGAGGTAGATCCAATGAAGCGAATTACGATTCCAGAAATTCGGCTGCATCCATGGTTCCAGCACAAACTTCCTCCGTATCTACGACACCCGCCGGAGCTTATGGAGAAGCAAGAAAGAATTGTGGATGCAGAAGTTATTGATGAAGTTATGAGGCTCCCCTTCCACAAGGCCTACGGAGGAAGCTTTCAGAATGGTTCAAGTCACATGATGAATGGGAACATGCCTCATCAATTACTTTCGGTTTCAAGAGAACTCGTCGAACGAGCGGCTGCTCTAGAAGATAGTCGAGACTCGGATACACCGAAGCTTCTACGAGATCTGCGGTGTGCGTATGAACTCATCCTTGACCACAAACATACGCGTCTTCGAGTAATGGAAGTAGCTCGTGCCATCAAGGAGGCGGCGAGTTCCACACCTCCGGCATTTAGCCCTGGAGGATCACGTGGGACCACACCAGGCGGTTCACACTATGGTGGTTCCCGCTATGGGGGACCATCCAGTGGAGGCAATGGTCATGGTGCCTTCTATGGTTCTGGACATCAATATTCACAATCCCAGTCACCCAACATGCTGCAAGGAAACTCTCCGTCAAATCAAGCTCGATTAGCAGAGGAAGCCACGCGGGCCCTTATGCAACCACCTTCGAGTGTAGGTGGTGTGGGGGGGCATCCTGTCGTACAGATGACCTCGTCCATTCCGGGCAATACTGGTATGATTGCACAGCACCAACACGGTCGAAGAACGCGAAGATGGTACCTTGGCATTCAGTCGAAGAAAGATCCAGCTCATGTCATGACAGAGGTATACAAGGCCCTTATGGCTCTGGGGTGTGAATGGTTGCAACTCTCCTCGTATAGAATCAAATGCAAGTGGCGACCGAATGCTGGTCAACACGCTGGGTATGGTAGCATACCTTCTGCTGGTGGTCCAACGGCAGATGCTGCCTTTGCTGGAGGGATGGAAGCTGACGGCGATGTAGCCATGGACGAGGGTAAGGTTAAACGAAGGGGTACACCCTTGACCACGCACGGCTACATGAAAGTTGTTGCAGGAGACGATGGCCACTCGGTGCCTGTACCGAATCTGGCGACATCTGATTATTCCATCAAGATTGGATTGACGTTATACAAGGTTCAACAAAATATCTACCTCCTTGACTTTCAAAAGAAGACTGGGGACGCCTTCTGCTTTATGACTCTTTGTGCGAACATCATTACGGAGCTCAAGACACTAAGTGCTGCAAGCAAGCAACAAGCTGCGTTAGCACAACAGCAAGCTGTGGCGGCCGCAAACCAGCAGCAGAGTATGGCAGCTTACTCGAGTTAGTATGATACTCAGAAAGTAGGATTTACACTTTTTTGATGGATAGAGTACATGCTATACCTCGTTTTTATGGCATTCATTATTCATCATTTCATTCTTCGTAAACAAAGTCAAAATGCTCTCGAAAGGCCTTCAAATCTTGTCCGAAACATAACGGCAACAAATCCCATCGTTCTGCGGATGACAATGACATGCGTAAATAGGCCCAACAATGTTTTGCCGCTGGATTCAAGGTCAAGGTTTGTAGGTAACAACGTGCAGCCTCATTGTGATCATTCAGATTACTATGTGATATCGCCATATTCAGCCATGCACGAGCATATTTGGGTTTGATAGCCAGCGCCCGATGATAGGCAGGAAGAGCTTCCTCACTTCGACTCCCGTTGGCCAAGGTCGCACCTAACTTATTCCATAGTTGATAATCGTCCGGCCGGGTCTCTAACGCAGTCCGTAATGACGTCGCAGCGGCTTCATAATCCTTAATGACATTATATACGACACCCAATGCCTCATGGACATCTCCCGCATCAGATGCATCAAAAGCAAGGGCAGATAGAAGGAGTTGTTTCACTTCTTCAAATGCTGACGTCCTTTCCATCGTTTCTCCATCCCCATACAAGTCCGTTGGAAGTTCAAGACCCGCATATTTGGGATTATGTGTAAACCATGCCTTCATATTCTCTAATGCACGTTGACTATCCAGTTCATTCACATAACTGGATCCCAATGCCAATAGGGTTTCGGGTGAATACGGATCACGATCGACTGCCATTTCCAAACATCGTATGGCTTCTGGATCCATATCATTCTCAGCATGACATTTTCCTAACATCCTCCATGCTGCAGCGTTGTTCGGATCACGTTGTTGCAATTCCATCTCAAAGGAACGGATAGCCTCCTTCATATTCCCACTTCGAAACTGTCTCATCCCTTCATCCATCCAATCTCGTTGCTGACTCGGCTGATTCTCTTCTTCTTCCACTTTGTTGATGAATTCGTATGGTCGCGTCTGAGTACCACCTTGATACATATTCGCTAAATCATCATCATACGAGTCAGTTTCGGCTAATCGTTCGTATTCCGCTTCGGCTTCTGCCCACGCCGCTGCTAATTCTTCAATCGAAGCCCCATTTGCAGTGCCATCGAAACCAAGATAGTCTTCCTCATGATTGTTCTCAGTTTCGGCCCAAGCCGTTTCCAATTCTTCGTCGATGACTCTTCTCTGCCAATCCCCATCAGTCCGGTTGGCTTCTGTCCAGGCGGCAGATAGTTCTTCTATAGATGCTCCGTGTACAACACCCTCATGACCCATATTCTGAGTATTTCCATCTTGCACAACGGTTTTTGTTTGTGTCGACATTTGTGGCGATTGTTGTTTAACGCTATTCATTGCTTGCGCGTTTTGAGCTGCCATGATTTGAAGTTGGTGATGCATAATTTGTTGTTGCTGTTGCTGCTGATGGAAAGCAGCCTGGTACGCCATCGCATTCTGATTCATGATCGACAGTTGATGATGATTGGTGGGAACCATCATCTGGTGCATATGTTGTGGATGTTGATGTGGAGGAGGATATATCAGTTGGGGGATATCGTGTTCGAATCCAAGTGGTTGAATATCTCCACTCGAGGTTATTGTAGACGCCGGTCGTGAAGCGATCCCTGGTAATGTCAAATGTTCTGGTGCAGAAATGGGCATTGTCGTACCACCATGTTGTTGTTGTTGTCCAGCTAGCATACCAGCATGCCGTAGAAGTGCACCAGCATGTTTTTCTTGGTGAGCCGCGACTCCTAACACTGCCCGTGCGGCTCGATCGATCGTCGTTCCTACTGCACTACAATCTGCCATCTTGATTCCTCCAAAAATAGAGCAAAAGTATCGGGAAGTAACCGTAGGATCAAGGAACAATCGAGAAGTGTCGGAATGAAACGTATGGCGTCAAGTTAACTAGTTTTATGGTTGGCACGAGCAAATTGCGACTTTACTCGAATTAGTCAAGGATGGGAATATCGGTGACAGTGACACATGTGAAAACAACAACCAAAGATCGACCATAGGATATCATCGGATAAACCGGTTTAGGAGACGATAGCTTTGTCGACCACCAGCAATTTTCAAGAATAGACTTCGGGCTTTACTTCCGATCATGGGAAGATCGAATGAGAAATCTGTCGTGGATGATGTGACTTTTGATGAACTGATGAAGGCGTTGGAAGATAGTCCCCCATCAACGAAGGCGTCGACGGAGCGCCTACAAAGGGCTGGGATGGTCGTTGCCTCTTCTATTGCTATCATTCTTGGCTTTACTGCACCATTTGTTTTCGTTCGGTCACCACTCCCCTATATGGCGACACCAGGACCAAAGATCAAAGAAGCCCTGACGTTTCTTGGTAAGGCAAAAGACCCGACACGGAACACCTTTGTAGATTTGGGTTCCGGAGATGGCGAAGCGGTATATCAAGCAGCGCGGTTGGGGTATCGGGCCATAGGACTGGAATTGAACTTTACTATGTGGGCCTTTAGTAGTATGCGTAGGCATATCTTCTGGTCGAAAGAAGAGAAAGCCAATAGTCAAATACTATGGAAGAATTTTTTCGACTATGACATTGGACATGCCAACACGGTCATGATTTTCGGTGTCACACCCCTAATGAAGCCATTGAGTGAAAAGATTGCCAAGGAATGTAGGGTGGGTACAGATGTACTGTCCTATCGATTCGGTCTTCCACTTGCACATCCCCAACGGCCAGAGACCTCCCAACTTCTTAAGGCTAGAATCGTGTACGATCAGCAGGAGATGAGAATATATCGGTATGAGAAATAGTACCCATTTCGGCGACAAGGAGATTCTAACTGCTATAGAGGAAGTTGCGTATCTATTTTTCACTAACACAATTAAAAAAGGTGGACATGACTATGGTTTCATTCGTCATCATCCTCTTCGTCCTCATCCTCCTCATCATCATCATCTTCCGTTTTCTGACGTTTCGATACTGGTTCATCCTCATCATAGTCCTCGTCTTCCTCCTCGTCTTCGTCTTCATCTTCTGATTCGTCTTCGTCACCATCAGGAATGAAGTCCTGAGAAAAACACAGACCGTTTAGTACCTGACCCAGATTAAAACTGTTTCGGCCAAGCTCCTCAGCGATCACTTACCACAGCTGCATCTGCTTGATCATCTTCTATGGGAGGCCCCAGTAGTGATGCGGTACCCAACGCTTCATCCCCGTCATTCTCTGAGTCATCGTCCTGTGGATAGGATAAATGGGTGAGAAAAAGAAACATGCAGCGATCAAGTTTCTTGTAGATTTCACTTACGTCTGCCTCATCTTCATCTTCATCATCATCCTGCAGACGTAGAATATAAGCGTTAATGAGACGACCAATTCAGGGATCAGCGCTATGGGAGAAAGAACTTACATCTTCCTGATCGTCATCTTCGTCGCCTTCCCCGTCATCATTTTCATCTTTGTCTCCCTCCTGCGATTTTGAAAGAAGGCAGAAAATTAGATCAAGTTTCATTTCAAGAGCAGACATGACCCAAATAGGGTCTACGTACATCATCCTCTTCTTCGCTGTCCTGTGAGCCTAGCTCAATCTCAGCTTCTTCGTCATCATCATCATCGTCGTCGTCGCCATCCTCATCGTCTTCCCCTGCGTCGAATTCGCCCTCCACATTTCCATCGTCGTCGTCGTCGTCAGGCATGCCCCCTTCGGCGCCATCAAACTCATAATCAAGGTCGTCTTCAACGTCGGACATCTAAGGCAAAGGATAACATGACCGTAAGCAATTAGGACAGGACTGAAAAATACACGATACCCGAAAGGTACTGAAGAAGTCACGAACGGAATAGAAGAGAACGAGGTCACGGGGGCTAACGGGACTGAAAGATCACGAGTCATCAGACCGGAAACGAACCCTCCCGCGCCAGCCAGGCGCGGTAACACAAATAAGGGAGGATTCTGACGACATGACGGAAGGAACGCTCAACAAGATTCGAACTCTGGCACGATATCCCGTAACCGTCGTACGTGACGACCGTAGAAACAGTACTGACATGATCACGCTACCTCGCATGGCTGGAGTACGGGCGACGAGGGGGCTGGAGAGCGCTCATCGTCAAACGGTGTGTATAGCCCGAGCAAGTGGAGGGCATGGAAAAGTCAAGTGGCCGTCGTTGATCCTCGCGCCAAGACACGAAAAATCAACTTGAAAATCCGTCGTGTGGGGGGCATGACCTAGATCAGCATATCAACGACACCACCATCATCAACCAAACTTCACGCTCCGTCTCCAATATCCATATGGAAAACGGCAGTGTACTTGTCTTTCTCCGAAGCCCGCCGAGGAAAAAGTTACTCCAGACCACACAGTCTCACATTTTGATCGAAATCGGAATGATTTTCGTTCCCAGAGTAACCATTTCTTCGTTTGCTCAAGCCTGACCTGGGAAGGTATGCCGTCGTCTCAATTGTAGAGTTGCGCACGAAAAACTTACGTTGGGATTCGGTTTGTGTCTTGAGATATCCTTGAAAAGGTCCAAACTGAATAAGTTGTGAGAGCTCAAAAAGTGGGCCGAAGCGATCTGATGTGATTTCACTCTGTCGCCTCATACTCACGTGGATCTACGTACCCACAGTACCAGAACACGATTGGCCGTACATTCTCCTGTACAGAGAGAAAAACTGATCCTCGCACGCAGTGAAAATTCGGGGGCGCGAAGTCGATTCGAGCGCTCGATTGGGCGTACGTGCCAGTTGTCCGATCGCGGTCGGTAGTACTGGCGAAACAGGAACACCCCGGGAACCAGGCGATGTCCGCCTTCATCTGCGATTTTTGTCGATGTCATCTAGAGGAATACCTTGTTCGGCGGCCGGCCGCTGCTTTACAGGACCGGACCGTTACCCGTCAATCACCTGCTTCCATGCTTCCGGTGATATATGCGAATACTTGAAATTCTTAACATACAAAATAAAATTCACACAATAGTGTGATATGCCCTGAGAGTCGAGGCTTATGTTTCGAAGTGCGATATAATTACAGAAATATGCGGCACATACAATACCTCCGACCATACTCGTCTCGTCCCATATGTTCTCTAAGTACGATACATCCCGAGCATTTGAAAAGTTCGATCGCAGAAACCACGTACGACGCACGGTTCCTTCTCCCAATCGAAAACAAACGCAATCGTCACGCCAACTTGCGGTCTTTGAATTTCTTGACACTTGCGTCAGCGCATGATCTTTTGTTCCGGTTCGGTGAAGCCTCGAGACAGCGTTTCGTCGAAATGCGGTTGCTCATGCTGGGCTCCCTCCTGCTTTTCTGGTAATCCGTGTCAAGCATCTTTCGTGTATTGATACTTTCTCTCCTCAAGAAGATGCCCTCATCGAAACGAACTTTGTTGGGTTGGGTATGCCTTCTTTCGGCAGTAGGCCCCCTTGTGAGCGCGTTTCAACAATGGTCTGGCACGTCTATTCCGATTTCGCGTAGCAGGGTCAAGCCCCAAAGCCGGGTAATCTTGAATGATTTTCGTCGTAGAAACCCTCAGAGCTACTATCCCGACGAGCGTGAGTACTCCGTGATCGACACGCGAGCTTACGAGGATGGGCGTGGTTACGATGACCGAATAGGCCGTGACGGCTATGGCGCCCCAGGAGGCTACTACGGTGGTGATATAGACTTTATCGAGGGTGAAGATATTGCTAGACATTTGTGGATCGTTGTGTGGGCGACGTGTTGGTGGTATGTCTACAATGGCTTGAATATAGTGGCGCATCCTCCTCCAACGGATGCGAAGGCTCCCTTTTTCTTCAAGATGGACAAGGAGACGATGCAATTGTACGGGGCCGCCTTGGCCTTCTTGCCCGTACCCATTTACGGGGCGTTGGGTCGTCTCTCCAAGTCGTATACTCTTCGAGAAGCGCAAATCGCCGCGACGTTTCTAGCGCTCGTTGCGGTCCCAGCATATTCCATCATTAGTATCTTTAATCCCTTGCACAACCGGAGCTGGGGCGCTCTCGGACTCTTCGGCACGACCATGTTTCTGGGTGCTTTCATCGCTCATCACCTACGCCAGGCTTCCATCCGGGAAGGCCCACGACCTACTGAAGAGTCCATCAGATTTGAGAGTGCAGAAATAGCATCGGAAGCACTGGAAGACTATAGGCCCCCCTTGTACTACCAGTCGACTCAGGTAGCTGCAAAGCTTGCAAGGGATATGGTATCCTTTCATGTCGCCGTCAGTGCTGTTACAGCCATTTTGATCAATAACAAGCAGACATTTTTTGATCTCTTCCCTTTCAATCAAGATTGCTGGGCGTGGATGTTGGTTATGATTCACATGGGACACAACTGTATGATTACGGCTCTATTTCCAGGTGCACAGCTCTCTCGTTTCCGCACCTACGTCCTTGCCGATTCGGCCTTGTACGCAGTTCACATTTACGCTGCTCTGTCTTCGACAATCGTCCAGCAATGGTTGAGCAACCCTGAAGGAAATGTTGCAAAAGGACCTCATGCAGTCCTCGGTGATCAAATTCTTGTCCTCTGGTTTGTGGCGGACGCATCGATGCAACTAATCGGACCGTTGGGGAAGATCTTGCAGTCGATTGATTTCGATGAAAAGTTTTCCCTCTCACCGTCACGCGATGGGGTTTACTTCAACGAGGGCTACGACCGGTATCTACCTCCTGGACCACCAAGACAATAGAATGGCACAATAGAATGGCACACCATGGCAATACGCGAACATCCAGCGCATAGAGAGATTACATGGGGAAGTATTTTCGAAGTCATTCATGAGATGAACCGTGAGATGGTTTACAACACGGAATAACCAAGCCACCTCTTTCGTGGGTTATTTTTGAATAATCCTGCAAGCTTGCGCAGGGGAAGAATAAGGAGAATCAACCTGCACGCAGCTAGCAATAATGACATTTCTTACATATTGCTACAGTATTGTACCTTTCCATACGAACACAGTTGTGCGTTAGCGTTAACTTGGACTCGGAACAACCGCTTCCTTGCATAAAGTATGCATGGGCCATTCCTTCCAACTAGGTCGAGTGGTTTGATGTTGTTCATCATGACTGTGACAGAGTGATATCGTACACCAAGTCGGTTGCAGTTACAGTACTGTCATTCCGAGCACCCGTACCTATGTTATCATGCGTATAGATATGTATGTCAAAGATTTATGTACGCCATCATACGTATATCGAATAGTGACGATGACGTGAGTCCACGTGGCGATAGTACACCTTTGACTACCGTACGACAAGGTTTCGTTCCAACCACCGATCGTTGTCTCTATGGATATGGGAGAGCCGACGGCTTCCGAAATCCATCATCTCAACCTCGTGGACCTATTCCAACCCGAGTCTACTTCGTTGTCTATTCCTTGTATTATCCAACAACCAAGCCTCTAATTTTATCCCCCTTCTACGAAGCCGTCAGAATGAAGATCTCAAGTGCTCTCGTTCTCATGTCCCTTGGTCTTTCGGACGCTTGGGTGCCTTCAGTACCTCGTGGTACAACGAGTTCTCGACTCCCCAACACCGAACTGAGAATGGCACTTAATTACAACGATCCTGCAGTGGCTGAGGAGTTCGCAAAGGTACAACCCATGTCTTATGAAGATGTGGAGGATGAGCTTCGAGAATCTGGTGTTCGACCAGGACCTACTATGAATGATATGGAA
>Ga0194115_10005812_pt1 | contig 12687 bp, 27 predicted proteins | sample TA2MahsurfametaG_3_FD_148656 | JGI IMG/M metagenome (GOLD analysis project Ga0194115, IMG submission 148656) | Freshwater microbial communities from Lake Tanganyika, Tanzania - TA2015002 Mahale S4 surface | ecosystem: Environmental > Aquatic > Freshwater > Lake | place: Tanzania: Lake... | reverse complement strand
AAGCCATGATTTTGATCGTCTCCCGGCGTTCCGTTCCGAAGGCTGAAATTTCGGTTACTTGCCCGAGCAGATGTAGCGCTTTCAATTGCTGGGCCGGCGGTATCTCGGGATCGATCGCCTTTTCCGTTAGCTTATCGATTACCAGCGCCCGCAAAGCTGCGGGGGTGGTGTATTTCTGCCTCTCCAGCGCCACCCTCATCGCATCGACTTGCGCTGATACTGCGCCTTTTTTTGCTAGTTCCTGCCCGCGTCGGCTGGCTGTCCGCGGTGATCCCTTCGAATCGTATGCTTTCCGATAAGCGCCCGCCTTCGTTTCGCCCTTCGCGATTTCCTCGGCGAAGCGCTTTTGCTTCGCGGTCAATCTTATCCCCGCGGGATTCCCAGCGCCTAGCAATACGGTCTCAATTGGTACCGCCTGCAGCCCTTCAGCTATTTCCCGCCTTGATAGTTTACGCATGGGTATTTTCGGAGTCTTGATAGCTTCCCTATATGGGGCGAATGATAGAGCCATACAGGATCAAAATGCAAGCTGTCGCCCTTCGGGCTATTTGCCGGCCGACGGCCGATAATCGCGGTCTATCAATTCCCCGGAATCGATAAAAATAAATGTATTGACTTTCAATTATTGACTGTCAACAATCGCGTCTATCGATTCGTTTTCATCGATACGGACCGCGCCGATCCGCGGGAATTTCAAAAGGGGTTTAACAATGAGTAAGAAAATGTCTGCATTCGATTCAGTCTTTTTAGATCACGAATCGCACCCGTTCCGAGTCCGGAATACGATCACTTGCTGGGGGATTCGCTTTGCGTACTGGAATCTCCGCAATCTAGGCGCTTCGCGCTATCAAGCGGCCCGGTCGATTTTTTTTGCGCTGGGGGTGAAATAATGAGCGCCAATTATACGCCCGGTCCATGGGACGCCCGCGAACTTTTCGACGACGGAGACGACGCGCAATCCCTGGGCCTTTTTATTTACAAAAACCACGACGCCACCGCGCACCGCAACCCCCTGGCGAGCCTGCCTGGGATCGGCCGCGAGGATTTTGCAAACGCCCAACTTATCGCAGCTGCGCCCGATCTACTCGCGGCCTGCGAAGCTGCCCTTTTAAGAGACGACATTGCGTCTGATGAACTGGGCGAACTTATTCGAAATGCAGTCAATCAAGCAAAAGGGATTAAATAGAATGAACAAGTACGAACGAGAAAACCGCCTGCGGACCTACAACACCCTCCAGGGGCTCGGCTTTACTTTTGACGAATGCGAGCAACTCCGGCGCATATCTATGACCCTGCGACGCTGGCATGAACTGGAATGCGGCAACGGAGACGACCATGCTGACTGGGCCATCGAACGCGACCAAGACGGAGACGGCCCGCCGTTCATGGTCACGCACATTCACCCGCGCAAGGGTAACCCGGCGCGGATCATTCGCACCCGAATCGCAGACCGCGAAACAGGAGCCCAGAAACGCCTCGCCAAAATTCTCGAATCAAAGCCCGGACTTTCCGCTTATATCCAGGGAGACCCGCGAGGGGCTGCGCTCTACATACTCCGGCCCGGAGATATCCCGGAGGGATCGGAACCGATGAATTATTACCACCGCGGCATCTGCATTTATTAACCACGAGGAAACTATGCAAAAACTAACCACGCAAAAACAAATTCGCGCCCTTTTTTGGCAGGCATTCCCGGAACTGCCACGCCGGAAAATCCGCGACTATTCGGGCAGCGGGACAATGTATCCGACAGACACCCGCTGCGCTTTCTGCGACTTTTTAGACGGCCTGCACCGCGACGGAATGATCTCCGACGCCCTGGCAGACCGCGCCACCTTGTAAGGGGCCCGCCATGCTCTACCAATACAAACCCACGCCCGCCGATCCCCAGGCCGCTGCGCTGCCCTATGGCCTGCGCCTGCGGGTCATCCCAGGCACCCGCCGGGGGCAGACCGAGAACGGGATTTTTTTCACGACTGTCCAGGTTCAGGACACGGCCGGAAACCCCCTCGGCCGGGTTTTATTTCAATCGCTGGAGGTCCTACGATGAACGATTACACGGACGCCATTGAAGGGGCCTATTCATTCAAACGGCCCGCCTACATCGTCGGGCAGGCACTCATGCAGGGAATGATCGCCGGAGGGCTGACGGAGGCCGAGGCACTTTCCCTGCTCTACTCGAAGGCGTATCGGTGGGCCCTAGATTTTGGCCTGGAGGATTCGCTGCGCCGCCTCGCAATTGCAGAGGGTGAGAGATTGGCCCGCGAATACCACGGCCACGAATGGACCCGCTACGAATTACCACAACACGCGCTTGTGCGTGAACTGAAGGAGCCCGCAGCATGACCAAAGACCGCACCCATCATTACGCATTTGCCCGAGGTTACTACGACGCCCTGGTCCACGGGGTAAACCGCAACCCTTGGAGAGACCACGCCGACCCGCTGCCTGAAATATCGGAGATTTTTAGGATAGACCGCCTGCGGGCCCTGTATTCGGACGGCTACGAATGGGGCATTTCGGACTACTGCGCCGAACATCACCCCGAGGAGGTGAATCGATGAACCGCCGCGACATTGACGCCATGCGCCGACGGCTGGCCGCGCGAACAGCATCAGAGGGTGAGGATCACCCCGCCACGCTGGCCGTCGTCACGCTGCTATTTTTGGCCGTTTTTTTCCTAGCGTTTTTTATTTGAGGAGGTGAGAGAGATGGAAATTATCGAGGTAGAAATCTACGGATTCGAGGAACTCGACGACGATGCAAAGGAAAAAGCCCGCGAGTGGTGGAGGCAAGACCTACATTACCCCTGGTTCTCAGAATCTATGGATTCAATCAAGACATTTGCCCGGCATTTCGGGGTGACTGTTATGGACTGGTCCCTAGGTAGTGGCAGCGGCCGAGACTACATCAAGACCGACGCCACTAATTCCAATTTCCGGGGTCTGGAACTTGCCAATATTGATCGGGACCAAATGCCGACGGGGTATTGCCTGGACTGCGACCTTTGGCACGAATTCCACGATCAATTCAAACGGACGGGTGACGCTAAGTATTCATTCGAGCAGGCCCTGGAGGCAGCAATAATCGCCGTCCAGCGTGACATTGACTACCAATACTCGGACGAATCAGTAGACGAGTGCCTGACGATTAACGACTACAAATTTACAAAGGAAGGGAGGGTATGGGGATGAAGGGGAAAGAAATGCTCAGTAGGTGGGAGAAAGCAGCCCGATTACAACTACTGAATAAAAAGATCGTCGATGTTAGATACATGACGGAAAAAGAAGTAGACGAACTCGGCTGGTATTCAAGATGCGTAGTCATTCAACTAGATGACGGAAACCTTGTATTCCCGGCCGCTGATGACGAAGGAAACGATGCAGGAGCAATTTTCACAACCAACGAGGCAGACCCAGTTTTGCCCGTCTTACCTAAGGAGATTTGAAAATGGGATTCTTTTCTAAGTGTTGCGCCAAGACCAATCTGCCAGTTATCCATCATGGATATGGCGATGATTGGCATAAAAAATACCCTGAGTTTTACGAAGTAGTGGTGCTTTACCCGGACGGCCGCAAGATCGAGGGAACCTATGACGGCTACGGCAGAGTCGATGGGGTGCCAATTTGTGGGGAGGGTTACGACCACGATATATGGCTGAGTGTTAAATTTGTCTTGAAAAAATACTACGCAGGGGAGTCTTATGGCGATCTCAAAAAATCACACGACGAACTTGCCCAGGGGCATTTCATGGCCGAGAACTTTATTTTTTACTGCAAGATGCTAGCCCCTAACGGATTCAAAGACCGGGCTGCCTATAAACGGGCATTCGCTAAACACGCTGGCTGGTAAAACAATCATGAACAGAGAACAGATGATCGAATGGCTGATTGATAACGACATGGAATACATCAACACGGCCGGGGGTGTGGAGTGGCTGAGAATTATCCTCGGCTATGGATTCGGAGGGTATGAGAACGATACCGACGATGAACTCAGGACCGAAATTAAATCAAGACAAGGAGAGACAAATGCCTAACTGGTGCGATAACACTTTGACCATTTCACATCCGGATCCAGCCGTGATGGAGAGAGCAGCGGCCGCCTGGAACGCGAGCAGATTCCTCGCAGAATTTGTGCCCGAGCCCGACTATCCGGGGTATGACGACTGCCAAATCAAAGACGGCAATATGCCCGCATGGTGGACATGGCGGGTCAATAACTGGGGAACCAAGTGGGACATTGGTTTTGATGCCGACCTTGGAAATAGAGTCGAAGTGGTAGAGGGAGAGATCTCTGTTGGGTTTGTGAGTGCATGGGCCCCGCCGATCTACGCATACGACTCGCTGGTGGAGCAGGGATTCTCGATCCTCGCCTATTACTTTGAACCTGGCTGCGATTTCTGCGGCCGATATGAAGACGGCATCGACGACTGTTATACAGCGAGTGAGGGAGGGATCCCGAAGGATATAGACCGGGAAATGGGGGTGTCTGACACCATGCGGGAATACGAGGAGAGATAAATGAAATTGTCAGACGAGCAAATCTACGAGTATCAGAAAATCATTTTAGACATGGAGGATCTATTCTCCGGCAAGAGTCTCGATACGATTATCCCGGCCGTCGTAGCGTATTTTGCGGCAGCCGGGGCATTTTCAGGAGTGGAGAAAAAGGCTTTTATATCCTACATCGTGGCCCAGGTTGATAGTGCCTACGAGGAATTTGAACGGAGGAAAGAGTGAATATCGCCCTGACCAACGGCAAGATCCCGATCCAGACGGGCGACGAGAGGCACCCGATCATGCTGGTAGACCCCCCGGAGAGGGGGTTGTTTGATTCCCTTTTTTACCGAGGAGTGCCGGCCGCCCGCAAGGATGTCTACTGGCGGGTATTACACGCTAGACTGGACGGCAAGACGATGAGAGAAGTGGGTGAGGCATATGGAATCTCAAGAGAGAGGGTGAGACAGATGGAGGCTAAGATGCTGCGGATGCTATCAGTCCATTACCAATCAGTGCTTGCTTTAGAGATTGACTCGCTCGAAACAGTCCGACCCTTGCATGATAATCGTTGAAATCCTCCCCGACTGCGGGGGAAATCCAATAAGGTTTGCCTGTTTTCTTAGCGGTTTCCTCCCCCGTCCTGCTGCTGTCATTGTCGGCGATGATGAGGCCCCCGTGGATCTTCCGCGCTATGAACTCCATGTTCGCTGCGGAAAAGCATACATGAATGGTGTATCGAATTTTTACAGCCTTCATAGCCGATCGGACGGAGAGCGCGGTAGCATACCCCTCGACGAAGATGGGCACCCCTTTTGCGTCCATCGTAAAGGTTGCGCACTTTGTAATCTGACCACTCAAGAACTTCTTTTCCCCCTTGTCATCGACGAGTTGGCACCCTACAAGACGACCATCAATCCGCATCGGGATCACTAACAGTAGGCCGTTGTCAGTCATCCAAACCCGGCCTTCTTCCTCCGGGAATCCCTTCCCCGTGAGATAGGGGTGGAACCCCTGGCGAGATTGATGCAGGATCCATCCAGCCTTGGCCGCGGCTTTATCGGCCGCCTCTTTTCGTTCCTTGTCAGCCTTGAATTTCGCCTGCCTAACTTGAGTGGGGGTGAGAGAGACCGACTTCCCTTTCCATATAGCAGGGGAGGACATCGTGGCCCAGTTCTGGACCCAGCCGTGGTCTCCCATGTATTTGTATCGGCCGTTGCGTTTGCGCGGGTGATCCTCTGTCGGTGTTGCTACCCATTTCCCTGTCTCGACGCTGTTGATAATCAGCCCGTGTGACCTTGCAAACTCTTCAAATCTCATTGATCCCCCCGATCCCGTGTGCTTTCTCTATTGCCCTGGCGAACTCAAGGTCCGTCTTGGGCGACTTGGCTAACTGCCTGATCTCTTCTTCTGTAAGTGGGCGAAATACAGTCGGTAGCCAGCATGGCCGTGTGTCCGAATGGATAACCCCCAAGACTGTGGAATCCCCGCAGTGGCAGGCACCACGCAGTTGTCGGTGCTGCTCTAACTGCCAGTAAAGATCCCCGATCTCAATCACCCTCTAGCCCTCTGCTGCTTCTTGGCCCAGGCGATGTTCTTATGTTTGATCCAGTTGTAGGTCTTGATTGTCGGAGTGGCCGGCACTTCTTGAAGGCCGCGAGGCCAGCCGCCATACTTAGCCTTAAACTTATGTGCGGCCCACCCGGTGTTGTAATTCCTACTGATAGCAATGTAGATGAGTTCAGAGTAAAACGCCTGCTTCTCTTCTCGCATCCCGGCCCCTGATCCGCTTAGTTCATGCAGTTCACCCGCCACATTCTCGACCATGCTACGCCGCTGCCAGACATGGCCGCATGATGGACAGATGTCGGTGGCTTTGGGCCATAGATGCCCGCACGATGGGCACTTGGCTTCTTTCTTAATACGCTCGGTGGGTTCCTTCTTGGCCTTCTCAATCTTCTCATCTAACTTCTTGACGCCATCCTCGTAGATCTCATCCCAGTCTTCTCGGAAACGCAGGAAATTACCCGAGTGATCCAGCCACACGGCGAAGTCTTTCCCCTCGTTGGGTCGCATGATCCTGCCCATCTGCTGAATATGGGAGGAGAGTGACTTACTGAATGGCCTAGCGGACACGCCGATCATCACATCAGGCACATCGAATCCCCTGGTCAGGATGTCGGTGGCAATCAGCCCGTGGATCTCGGTGTCGGGTTTAGCGAAGTCCTCGATGGCCGCCTTTTTGAAGTCGTCGTTATCCTTATACGAAATGGATACGAAGTTGTATCCCTTGGCCGCAAACTGCTCCACCAAGTCTGCCCCGTGGGCGACACCAGAGCAAAACACAATCGTCTTACGGGGCCTGCCGAATATCTCGTGGGTCTTTTTGATCCACTCGTCTACAATGTCGCCGGTCAATTTCATGCCGCGCTCGGTCACCACATCCTGGGCCCACTCGCCTGCCACCTTCTTGGCCCCGGTCATGTCGATTTCTTTAGCGATATACACCCGCATCGGGGTCAGCCACTTGTTAGTCACCAGCCATTCGTTTGTAGCACCACACGCCACATTGTTGTAGATGTCTCCGAGGCCCTTGGTAAAAGGCGTGGCTGTGAGACCGATGACCTTCACATCTGGGTTTGCTTTGATGAAGTCTGTGGTCTGCTTCCTGGCGATATGACATTCATCCACCACCAGCAAATCAATCTTGGGAAAGTCTTGCCTGCGCTCTAGCGTCTGGGCGGAGCAGACTTGGATTCGCGCAGCCGGGTCCCACTTCCAATGGCCGGACTGATACACGCCGTGATCTAATCCATACTTTGTGAGACGCAGACTTGTTTGATCCACCAGGACGAGACGATCCAGAATGATCGCTGCCCGGTTAAACTTTTCTGCTGTGGCCTTCATAAGGTAGATCGCTACCTCAGTCTTACCGAACCCCGTCGGGGCATACAGCAGTTGTGATCTGTGACCTTTCTTGAACCCCTCGCGGAGAAGTTCTATCACCCTGAGTTGATGCTCTCTCAGGTCTAACCCCATACCAATCTCCTTGTAACGGCCGGGATCCGCCCGGTGTCGGCTAGTCTTACGACTTCTTCATTTCTTTTATTGCGTATACCAACTCACTCGGCTGATACGAATGTGCGTATCTGCGTAGTCCATCACTTCTCCAACTTCTTAAGTTTTGCCTGCAACGATTTTACTGTGCGAGTCAGTTCAGCGTTGCGATTCATTTGCATATCCCTGCTTTCCTTCAGGGACTTGTTCTCAATCTCTAGCAATCTTATCTGCTCTCGTAGATTTTTGATTGTTTCTTCTGCATCAATCTTCTCAATCTCGGTGGCATCCCACTGCTCGATTGCAATCTTATCTTTCAGCAGCGTGTTCTCTTCGGACAGCGAGGTGATCGTATCAGTTAGTTCTCTGACCAAATCATCAGGTGGCTCGACTTCGGGTGCCTTGGGTAGGTCTTTCTTCTTGGTCTTGCCAATCTTACTGACATCCATCTCCGACTTATTGCCGTGTTTGTCGATGTATTGTTTCTTGGTTGATTTCTCAATCTTATTGTTCTTTGCCAGACGATCTATGATTCGGCCGACTGTGGAGGTTGAGACGCCAATGTGCTTTGCAATCTTCCCGTTGGACCAGTCTTTTGATAACGGATGCTCCAGCATACGGGTTACCATGCTATCGTTATCTAACTTGGTCATCGGCAGGCCGCGCTTGCCGTTTACTGTAAACGATTCAAGGATCGCTTCTTCGTGGGTGCCTTCATACCACTCAACCTCGACTTCGAGATTGCCGTTTGCTTTGTGAGCAAAGTATCGGTGATATCCATCGACCAGCCAGTTCTTCTCGCCGTAAACAATTAACGGACCAAGATTAACTTTGTCCTTCAGCAGTTCGCTGAGATGCTCGATGTGTTTGGGATCCATCTTGACACGGGCCTGTGTGCCCCCGTCGATGCAAATATCTTGCAACTTGAGTTTGATCTTCTTCATTTTATTTTCCTAGCAGGGAACAAAAATACTACGACTTTTTTCTCATGTGTGCAACAGTTATTCTGGTGCTTATAAATCTAATTACTTCTCTGGCTCGTGTCAGATCGTCTCGGCTGATCTCATTTGTTAACACGCTGGCATTTGCAAACGGGACTAACGCATCAAACGCCATCTCAAACAACTCATCGTCAGTGGGTGGCGGACTTATCTCATACTTGTTCATCGTCTCTCCTCATCCTATAAAACTTAGCGTTGCCTATCTTGAATGACACAGCCATGCCGCTGCGTTCAAGTAACGCGAGTGCTTGGTATGCCTTGCTTTGGCTGATTATGAATTTCTTGGCTAAGGTGCCCGCTGTGACCGGGGTCTTGTGCTCTTTCAGGTAATTCCAAATCTTCTGCTCGGCCGATGTTAGGGCCGGTTCCTTATCATCTGTTGCCACGAAACTCCTCTCATCTGATGATTCGTCAGTTAACTCTTCCCCAAGGGGTGGCAGCGGAGCCTTTTCCCGCCCCAGGCCACTATAGGTGTGGCCCTAGGCAACCCGAAGGCAGCGATTCATTCACACAGGAGTCTTGTCCCACCACTTACCTCCTGGCTACTCTGGTCCCTCGCTAACAGGCCAGAACCCAAGCACGGGTGTCGTTGCTGGGTGTCTTTTCTGACGGGCGGTCGATTCAAACCCACATCTAACGGGCGTCTTGCCGGCCCAAGAAAAGAAAAACCCCATTACGGCTGGGTTCTAGGCTTCGATGGAAGTGAGCAGGCGGGATTGCTCTCGACAACCAAAACCCATGCGTAATGAGGTTCGTTCCCGACATTCACCCTTCCAAGGTGGCCTGATTTTTTTCTCAGACAAGAGGGAGACTACCACAGTCCAAAGAAGTTCCGCAAGAGGCGGGAGGCAAATTTAGTGGGTGGGGCGGGTTGTGTACGAACAACCGAATCCCACATTGCGGAATCCTTAGTTCCCCGCCCCGATTGTAGGCTACGACAGGGCTACCTGAATGTCCATAAAAAAAGCCCCCTAGGTGTCCAGTCTAGGGGGCAAGGCACGAGGAAAGTGCCGATCAGTGTCCGCTGCTAGGAGGCCAAAGATCTAGCCAAGGAGATGGCTGGATCTGAATATAGGGTTTCCTAGTATTGGTGTCAACTACCACCTTATGCCATGCCACATTTCTACTGCTCGGCCAAAGTCTTTCCCAAGACCACACTTGATCCACATCTGCTTCATTTCTTCGGCAGGCATGGGCTTAAGTTTTTCACTTGATTCCCTAAGTTCTCGCCTTCCATAGACCCATGCCAGTTGCCAGATTGCATAGAACTGACGCCTATCTGAGTCGGTAATCTTCTTTTTGTATTTGAGCAAACTTCGCTTGGACTTATTTTCCATCCACTTTTCAAAACTTTCCTTGCAACTCATTTGACCTCCAGGTTTCCAGATTCAAACAACCAGCCGATAGTCTTCCTATGGGCATCCTCCCACATTTCGACCCTTCCCTCCCTGGTTAGGCCGGAGCCCTGGTCCAGGTCGTAATGGCACTGATAGCAAAGCGCAGCGATCCGGTAGTCATGGGCCTTGATCGAGCGGCCCTTGCCATCACGAAGTTGATTGGAGTGGGCTGCTACCACCGTCCCATTCTTGGCCCCGCACGACTGACAAGGGGACTCTCTGACCATCTCAAGAAGTTTCTTATTTCGGTAGTTCATATCAATCGCCACAGAAACAAGAAATAGAGTCGTCAAACATATCTACTTGTCGATTCACAAAGTTAGTTATCTGAGCGTAGGGAGGTCTGTCATTCCGAAACAAATGCCCGGACCCACCTTTGTTCACAATCTCTGGGAGTGACTCCATCTTTGCCCACCACACAGCACGTTCTGGCTCATGTTTTATAAGAGATAAAATTTTGTGAAAAGATTTTAAAAAGCACAAATCACAATTTCCACCAATGGTTTCTCCATTGACTACAGGTAGCCCAAGGTCAAAATCATTTGCTGCCCAAAAATTAAGAACTTCTTGACGGGTCACCTTTGAGTCAAATAAAGGCATCTTAGTGTCCTGAATTTTTAATCTTGGACGCATCTTCGCCGCTCTGTTTGGTTCGTCGTATCTTATTCCTACAAAATTTGTGTGGTCTGTCCAACCAAGGCTTTTGATGTAGCGCAACATGGTATCTATTTTCATCTCTTGAGTGCAAAACCTTGCTCTAACATTTGGCAACATTCCGCGCTCTTTGATGATGATCTCAAACGGCTCACCATTTCGGCTTGCTGTTTCATAATTGACTAATTCAAAAGTTTTACCTTTGCGATACTCAACCCAGTTTACCGGGAAGTTCCACCTAGTAGAACACTCTTGAATAAAATCTAAAGTGGCCTGATGTTCCTTACCCGTGTTTGCAAACAAAACCTTGGCATCCTCTGGCAGACCATCATTAGACTGTAAGACCCGCCATAGCATATAAGCCGAGGTTCTGCCCCCGGAAAAACTAATTACAGTGGGCTCGGTTATTTTGAAATAGTCCAATAGATTATCCAGTCTAACGCCACAGTGTGGGCAGTAAAACTTTCTTGCCGTTCCTAGTTACTTCTTGATCAATGTCGGTAAACTCTATAAGCATCTTCTTCATTTCGGCCAACATTTCATGGGCCCCCTGTAACGCTTTGAGATTGGACGAAATCTCCCGGTCTAGGTTACGGAGTTCCTTGGCCGCCCTAATCATCTGGACATGCTCGTCTTGAAAATTCATGTGCTTGGCGTTGGCCTCTAGCCATGCGGCCAGTCTGAGAGTTTGATTCATTTCTCTTTCCTGATCTGACGCCAGATGTCCACGGCGATTAGCAGGACAATAAACCCGACAAACTGGGCCGTGTTGATTGCCTGGATATGTAATGGGTCAATCATTTGTCTTCTCCTCTAGTTCGTAAACAAGGTCTCCGTCGCAGCAGTGAGATACCCACTGCCAGTTGTTTTGGGATCCGGTGGCACCCCAAAACTCATAGGCCCCGATGCCAAAGTTACGCCGGGCTTCCTTGCAGGGCTTTTTGCACTCCGAGCAGATAGGATCCATTACTTGCTCCTTAGTTCTTTTATCTCTAGTTCTGCTGCCTCAAGGTCCGTCCGCAGCATCTGGACACTGGTGACTAGGCTACTGATCTCAGACGCCTTGGTGGCTAGTATCAGGTCTGCAAACTTACACAGATAGTCCGTCTCGCGGAACATCCACTTGCCAAAGTCGTCTTGATAGCCGCCGGCCAGTTCGGCCAGGTCCTCGATCTGACTGATGCTTATTTCGTCTTTAACCATTTATCGTTTGCCTTTTTGTTTTGTTCCCCGACCCATAGCCCCGCACATGCAATTTCAAGTTCTTCGCTTGGCGGGTTGGTATTTAGTGCCGTGCCACGGCCTTCTGCAAAGCCTCGGTTGTATTGACGGTCAAGGGCGTTATCTATTAATAAGTATCCAAGTCCAATAATTACACCAACTAATATGACTTTCATTTTTTACTTTCATTTAACAGGTGGGATGTTAGCTACTAAGAAACTCACTTGCTCTCCTTTAGTTTTTTCTTTTCCCGAGAACAACGTACGCAATGCCCATTAAGTTTTTTTATGGAGTAATGACCCATAAAACATGGTCGATCATCGTAGTAAAACTTTTTACCTTTTAGTTTTGCTTGTTCTTTAGATTTCGGGCAACCACCATCAAATAACTCTAATAAACCCGGCATAATTGCATCTAACAAATCAGATCGACTGATCGCCACTATTTTTCTCCTTTAGTTTGGCTTCAATTAGTCTAACATCTACTGCACCAAGGGATAACTTCCAAAGCAGAGCATCCACTTCCTGATCCGTCAGCCCAACCCATTCTTTCTTTGGTGGTGCGGTGTAGAGTGGATCTTTGTATTCCTCGTTTTGAAATGACGCAACGTACCCGTACTTGTTCATCCAAACCAATGGTTCATGTTCCGGCTGCGCTAGTGCTTGGCGTAGTAATCTTATATGCCCTGCCATGTCCCCTGTGCAATTTTGGAACTCGCCAACCTCCCAATGTTTTATCAGTGCTTCTGCTGCTTTGCGTAGGTCGCTCATCTCACCCTCGGCTGACAGTTATACGCCTGCGCTCCATCGCGGAACGATCCCACGAATCGGCAGTCCTCAGTAATCAATTTTTCTTCCA
>Ga0194115_10005811_pt1 | contig 12689 bp, 10 predicted proteins | sample TA2MahsurfametaG_3_FD_148656 | JGI IMG/M metagenome (GOLD analysis project Ga0194115, IMG submission 148656) | Freshwater microbial communities from Lake Tanganyika, Tanzania - TA2015002 Mahale S4 surface | ecosystem: Environmental > Aquatic > Freshwater > Lake | place: Tanzania: Lake... | reverse complement strand
AAAGGCTTCTGATCCTGTCCAAAATATAGGTTCATTACGTAAGCCTCGTTGCAAATATTCATAATAAATACTTTCGCTCTTATTGAATTTTCTCATCAGAAAAGACACTATATGTTTCAGTATTTTTGGTATAGGCAGCTTGTTAAGCTTGTGTACTTGAAGTATTCTACCCCAACCCTTGTACCCAAAAAACAATTCGTCTGCACCTTCACCTACCTGGCAAACTGTAACTCCATTTCTACGTGCCAACTCAGAAACATAATATACAGGAATACAAACAGGATCTGCCAAAGGTTCATCCTGTAAGTCTACCATCTCTGGAAGAAAATCAATAAGATCTTTTTCATTTAAAATGCGTTCATGGTATTCTGCATGAAAGCGATCTGCAACTAAACGAGCATATTCCAATTCATTTGAGTACGTTTTATAGTCAGTGTCGTAGCCTATTGAGAAAGTACGCACTGAATCGCTATTTTCGGAGAACAAGGCCGTATTTGTGCTTGAGTCTATACCTCCACTTAAAAATACACCAACCGGAACATCGCTTACTTGACGATAATGCACTGCTTTCCTTAATTCTTGCAAAATTTGATTCGAAACCTCCTCATCATCCAAGGCATTCACAACACGGTCAGTATGGTCTAAGACATCATAGTACCTAACTTCGGTCTTAACTCCATCCTTAGAAAACTTTAAATAGGTTCCGGCTGCTAGTTTAAAAATCCCTTCAAATAAGGTTTCAGGAGCCTGTACCGTTAAAAAAGTCAAATAGTGAAAAAGCCCCTTTTCATTTACTTTTCTAGGAACCTCTTTGTCTTCTAAGATGGCCTTAATCTCTGAGGCAAATATTAACCTGTCGTTAATTAATGTATAATACAAAGGTTTAACGCCAACGCGATCCCTGATTAAATACAATCCTTCGGTGCGCGTATCCCATAAGCCTATAGCAAAATCGCCCCTGAGTTTATGTATAAAGTCTATTCCCCAATACTCATAAGCATTTACAATTACTTCGGTATCTGAGTGAGATGTCTTCCACGAATTTATCCCTAAGTTTATCAGTTCATTTCTTATCTCAGCATGGTTGTAGATTTCACCGTTAAATACGACAAATATTGTTTCACTTTTGTTGCAAAAAGGCTGATTTGCGGCTTCCGATAAATCAATAATTGATAATCTTCGGTGCCCCAGTCCCACCTTTCTATCCAATGAAATCCATAAATCACCTCCATCTGGCCCTCGTTTCACCATGGTATCGCGGGCACTAATAATGTACTCTTCTGTTACCTTAAATTTTGATGACCTATAAGCTAAACAACCGACTATTCCGCACATGTTATTGAATTATAAATTTCGATTAATCGATTTAAGTTGGTTACCCTATCATGTCTCTTTTCCGCAGCAACAATTGCATTTTGCGAAAGATGAGCGGTCAGTTCGTGATTGGTGAATACTTCGCGAATATAATTTGCAAGCATCTCCACCTCTTCGAAGCGGTAAAGTAACCCAGTTACATTGTGCGTTACCATATCGGGCGTGCCCCCCACATAAGAAGCAATTACCGGTGTACCTATAATTTGAGCTTCACCAACTGAATTAGGACTGTTTTCTATACTTGACGGGCATATAAATACATGGGCATTTTGATACTCTTTTATCATTGCTTCAGCTTCAAGAAGGCCAAGAAACTTCACATAGTCAAAAAGATTATATTTACGCAGGAGGGATTTGATATACTTGCCATAACCACCCATTCTAATTCTATCCATTAATGAATTATTTGCAATAATGTTTTTACCGCCTATTCTAATTATTAAGTCAGGAAATTCATCCTTAATTAGTTGAATTGCTTCAAGGACTTTATGTAAACCCTTTATCGGTGTTCCTGCCTGTGAAAGGAAAATGGAATGTTTTGTGCATGCTCCATATTTCCATTTATTCGATATATAGAATTCATTCCTAAGGCTTTCGTTACAAAACTGATAGTCACAGGTTTTATTAATAGCTATTGCTCGAGCATAATCCCAATTAGTTCTCCCGATAATAATATCCGCATTTTTGTAATATTCCTTTTCTAACTTGCCCATCTTTTCCCATATCGTTTGAGTAAGAAACATGGTATCGGCTCTCAGGATATCGCGGCATGTTATGTTTTTCCATTGTTCTATTAATGAAATTCCACCCGTTACATAGCGAGAGTACGGGCCTGTCATACCCTGAATAGAAACTATGTATTTAGAATCAGAATAAATATTAATACAGGCTAATGCCCTTGGATATTCTGTACCGTGAATGTGAATAATATCTGGCTTAAACTCTTCACAAATGGATTTCCAGTAGGGTTCAAGCTCCTTTGGATAACGGTTGTGGTTTTTAAGCGGAATGAGGTAGTAAGTTATGCCTTCAATAATATCTTTTCTTACGCCTTTACCAGAATAGCAAGACGCAACTGCAAGTTCAATATTACTCTGCCTAGCTACCTGCTCGGCAAGGCCATACATCCAGCCACCAAAAACAGGAGGGTTTAATCCCATCGCAAGCGATGGAGCGGGGAAGATTAAGTTAGTAATCCAGAGGATCTTCATTTAAATTTAAAAGAAATAAATATGTAAAGAAAAAGATAAACAACATTATTCTAGTTAACTAAAACTTCTTGAGTTCTTTTTCCTATAATTTTCCATGAATAATTATTATTGACATGGTTAATTAATCTTTGGTGCCTAAACAAGTCCTGATTATTTAAATAATATTGAATTCTTTCTAAAACAAAATTGTGATCCATCTTAACTATCTCAATAAAATCTTTAGAAAAATAAGAATTATTGGTAATATCCGATTTAGTGGCGATAAGTACTGCTGAACCACTAGCAGTAGCTTCTAAAAGAGCATTGTTCGCAGTAAATTCCAATAATGGGAAAAAAACTAAAAAAGACTTCCTATAAAAATCTCTTAACTCCAAATCTGTAATATTATTATATAATTCTACATCTAATTCCTTAAAAAAAGAAAAATTTTCCTTAAGTGTAACAATCCTAATTTTGATATTTGGTAAAAGCATATTTACACTTTTAAATATTTCTGCTGCAAATTTGAAATCTCGTAACCAGTTGCCAACCATAAGAAGAGAATCTTTAACATAATAATTAGATAAATTATAGAAATTAGTATTTATACCATGAGGGATAAAAAAAATATTATTTTTTTTTGTTAATAATTTAAATAATTCAATTTCCCTATTATCTACCAAGATAATTTTATCTAAATTTTTAAAAATCTCTTTATAAAAATTATTGTTTTCAAAAGATGAAAAGGGTTGATGAAAAGTGCAAATAATTTTATTTGATTTATTTTTAAACTTATGAACCCATTTATAAGTATTTTCCGCATATATAAAATGAAATATTCTATTTTTGAAAAAAAAAGCCAAGAAACAACAATAGATGATGTTTAATGGAACACCTTCTCCAAAAATCATAATATAAGTCTTTCTAAAAATTCGAAAAAAAATATTTCTAAAACTAATTTGCATTAAATCATATTCCCACTGAACATCTATAATTTTATCATACTTAACAAAATTTTTAATATGATGGTAACCTCCTTGAGAATTTCTATGATGTTTAAAAGCAAACCCTATGTATATAACTTTCAATATAAATATATTTAATTTACTAACTAATAAATGCTGAATTCAACTAATAAGGGCAATTTATTAAAATAAACGGTAAAAAGGCCTCTGAGGGACTTTTATACCGTTTGAACGAGCGGCACAATATTTACATTGCAGATGAAAAACCCTACACTCAGCTCATTTTGGAACAAAGCTATAAATTTGAGACCCTCCTTCAGGCCGGAAGGAGTCAAAAAGAAATCGCCGAACACAAGCCGATGTGTTATCAAACTTTTCTCAATCAAGATAAATAGATGAATTTAAATAATCACCAATTTGATCGAATCCACTGTACTTATCATGATGTCTGATTGTAAAACATACATACGCCAAATCTTATTCCATATTATCTGTCATTTCATCATTTGAAATTATTGTGTTTCAAAATGCTCGTATAAACTAAAAAGTCTAAATTCTATTAAATTTTAGTCTTGACACAATAGCTTGTCCCTTAATGTTACGATTTTTAATAATTTTTGCAGAATCCATGAATTTATTACGTATAAAGCCAGAAAATACAAGATAGCAATTAACCTTACTGAAAACAATAATTAGTTGAAATTTCGCAAGTTGCCGCAAGATAGATAGTATATAAGCTGATTTAGAAATCGACCAAATTAAATACTCTGATGCCAGCAAATCTAATTTTCTTAACGCAAATGCACTTTTATTTTGTGCTGCGAATTGTTTAACTGCGAGCTCCGGGTTAAAACGCGAGTTTTGCATATAGTGACCTAACAATAACTCGGCGGAATACCACAGTTTAAAATCTGATATAATATGCCAAAGACATATCTCGACATCTTCGCCTGAAGACAAATCCATTCCTTTCCTGCCTGTGGTCAAATGTGAAAATGTCATATACATTTTCAGCATTACATCACGCCTTAAGACCATGCCTGCACCCCAGACCCATTTTCTTGTAGTTACATCACCTGATTCCATTGCTAAGACGCCACAAGCGTACCAGCCATAATAAGTGTAAAACCAAGTTGGAATCTCAATATCAGATACCGCTCTCGATTGACCTGCTAAAACTCCAATTGATGCATCATTTTGCATAATTTCAAATGCCGTTTTTATATATTCCTTGTCTAACCAATTATCGTCATCACAAAATACAATAATTTCGCCTTGAGCAGCCAATACACCGCACTTACGCGCAAACGAAAGTCCTGGCTGTTTTTCTTCAATTACTTTTAATTCAAAGGGATTTCCTATTGAATTCCAAGTTTTATTTGCTATTTCTACAGTTGAATCATTACAATTATTATCAACTAAAATAACTTCACAACTTATGTTAACTAAATTTTGCTTGGCCAAGTGTTCTAATGTAGGAACTATCCTATTTTCACTATTGTAGCAGCAAATGATTATAGAAATATCAATTTTATTTAACAGCATTATTATAAATATCCTTGTAAGAGTTAAAATTTATTTTTGTTAAAACTTGATTTCTTGCTTCTATACCCATCCCTTGCCATTTATTTCTTTCCTGCCACGCTTTCTCAATAGTCAAATCACATTGTTTTACGTTCGATGCAGGAATTATATATCCATTAAAAGAGTCTTCAATTAGTTCAGAATTCCCCCCAACATCAGTAACAATAGCTGGCCTACCGCAAACCATTGCCTCTATTAGAGATAGTGGAGTTCCTTCGGCAAGAGACGGTAGAATTAGGATGTGGTTATCCACCCAGATATTGTCGACATTTTTTACATGGCCATGAAAAGTTACTCGAGAATTTAGCCTATAAAAATCAACCAATTCCTTTAAATATTCCAAATCTTTACCTTCACCATAGAAATTTAATTTCCAATCTCTTTTTATCCATTTATCTTTTCCTAAAACGGACAACAATATGTCCTGAGCCTTAAACATACAATCTAATCTGGCTACGCAAGCAAAGTTTATCTGATCCATTTGTTGTGGAAATGGTATTAATTCCATTTCTGATAAATTTGCTGGATTAGAAATTATACTCGCATTTTCTAATTTCATACAAATACTTCTTTCTGTTACCTCTAAATTTCGCTTTGATACAAAATAAGAATTAATGGCTTTCGAATAAAACAATTTAACAATTCTTCTGTCGTATTCATTATAAGTGATGTTTTCAAAATTAAATTGCTGAATAACAGAATAATTAAACTTATTGTTTTGGAGTATCTGAAAAAGTTCTGGATGACTTAAAAAATCATGAGGGCCTCCTAAACTTATAATTATATGATTTGAAGTTTCATTTTCAAGCCATAACCAGTCTTTCGACTTGACAGGTCCGAAAATCTTAATCCTGATTTTTAAAAGAATGCGAAAAAGTAACTTATTCTCACCTCTGTTTTTTCTTTCTGTAATTTTAGCACCTAAAATTCTAAGCTCTTCGATTTTATGATGTCTTAAATCCCAATGTTTAATATTTACCAAAACGATATTTTGATTCTCTAAAGAAAATTTAGCAACTCTATACCAAAGTTCCTCGCTACCGCCCCAGGGGGAGCCCTCCATTAAGGATATAAAAATCATTTTTTTATTCTTGTTGTCTATCAAAAATTTTGAAATACTAGTTTGAATAATAAATTTTTTTAAATTGAATCGCTAACAAGTTTTTTATTTCTCTACAATGAAGTACAAACCAGAATACAGGGAATTTTGCCAATCGTCAAATTCCTTGTTTGGTTTATCACTTTTCACCAAGTATCTATATAAGAGAAAAACTGGGTATTTTAAATATCTTTTAAACCTAAATTGAGAAATAGAAAACCATAATCCAATAAATTGAGCAAATGCTGCATTTTTTCCTCCAAGAGAATGAACCGAATTTTTTTTATACCCAGCTTTTTCAAAGTGTTTTTTTAGTGAAAATGGTGTAAATCTATATTCATCAAAAGGAATCTCGTGTAAATTCCAAATGAATGGGACTGTTCCAAAAATTATTCCTCCGGGTTTAAGTACTCTTTTAATTTCAGTAAGTATATGACCTGTGTCGAAATAGTGTTCTAAAAACTCGGTTATAACAACACAATCAATACTCTCATCTTCAAGTGGAATGTGTACCCCATCCCAATAAAGGTCAGGTTTTTTATTATGATAATCATTAAAATCAATATCAATTCCTATATAAGCTTCAACTTGATTGTTTGATTGAATTAGTTCTTTATACGGTTGTGTTCCACAACCTAAATCCAAAACCTTTCCTTTTAACATATTAACATTTATCAAAAAAGCCCTTTCAATGGCTGTTCTAACCTGAAAATATAACATGTTTTCAGGATTTAGTTTTAAGTTTAGAAATTCATTTGGCATGATGACTTTTTAATTATTCGCAGATGAGAGTTAACTATAATTCTTTTATCAAATTAATGATATTAGTGACAAATCTATTTATTCGATTGACAAACCAAATTTTTCAATGTAATAGCAAGCATTTTTTTGCCAACCCCATTCATTAAGCATCTCTCCCATAATCACTTCAAAATGGAATATTTCGTCAGCTGTATCATAAATTATTTTCCCTCTTGGATCTGACAGATTAAAACCGAAATAATAATTGCCTTTATATAGTCTTAATTCTGGAATAGAGAGAGTTAATTTTACCTTGCCTTTTCTTCCAACTATACTTAAAAGCTCCTTTGAAGTTGTTACCCAATTATATATGATTGGCTTACCATTAATTTCAAAAATTTGAAAAGAACACTCCAAATTCTTAATTTCAAATGATGAATGAATAATAATTTCTATTAATATCTCACTACCAAAGGTCCAAATTTTCCCTGATTCGATGTTTAAAAGTTTAATACTTTCAAACTGAACATCCTTAGTGATTTTTTTTCTAAAAATAGTTTCATATTCATTCGGTTGATTAATTTTCGAATAGTTCAATATCGTATTTTCAGCCAATCCTGTGAATTGTACATTCCCATTCACAAGAAGGATCCCACTATTACATAAGCTTTGTACAGCATCCATATTATGGCTCACAAACAACACCGTTCTTCCTTCTCCCTTGCTCACCTCGCCCATTTTACCCAAACACTTTTTTTGGAACTCGGCGTCGCCTACGGCTAGCACCTCGTCGACGATCAGAATTTCGGATTCCAAGTGTGCGGCGACGGCGAAGGCGAGGCGGACGTACATGCCTGAGGAGTAGCGTTTGACCGGGGTGTCTATGTAGCGTTCGACGCCGGAGAAGTCGATGATTTCGTCTAGCTTGCGGTCGATTTCGCGTTTGCGCATGCCGAGGATGGCGCCGTTCAAATAAATATTCTCCCTTCCAGTTAACTCGGGGTGGAAGCCGGTGCCTACTTCGAGCAGGGAGGCTACGCGACCTTTGATGTTGAGGCGGCCGGTGGTGGGGGTGGTTACCCTTGATAAGATTTTGAGTAGAGTGCTTTTGCCGGCGCCGTTTCGGCCAATGATGCCGACGGTGTCGCCCTGTTGGATTTCGAAATTGATGTCTTGGAGGCTATAGACGATGTCTGAACTGCCTTTGTTAGCGCGGTCATTGGTTTCGCCAATTTTCAGGAAGGGGTCTTCTTGTTTGAGGACTTTCGTTTTGAACCAACGCTCCATGTCCCTGGAGATTGTGCCGGTTCCGATTTCGCCGAGGCGGTAAATCTTAGAAAGGTTTTCGATTTTGATGGCAATTTGGCTCATCCTAAGCGATTTTTGAGGTGTTCATTTCGTTGTAGACAGCTGCATACTGTTTTGCAATAGCCTTACTGTCAAATCGGGTTGCATTTTGATAGCCTTTCAAAATTAATTGTTGAACGTAATCCGGGTTTTCGATTGCATTCAAAAATCCATTACGAATACTCTGAACATTGTAAGGATCAACCAATATTGCAGCATCCCCTGCTACTTCAGGATTTGAATACAAAATGGAAGTTACCACTTCTCGTCCTACTTTTTGGGCTTCAAAAATTGGCATTCCAAATCCTTCCAAGGTGGAAACGAAAGCTAATATATCACATTGAATATACTCCTTAAACATCTCCACGTCACTGAATTTCCAATTTTTGTGAACGAATTTGATTCCCCTTTTTTCTAAATGCTCCAATAAATCCATTGATAATTGGCATACAATGGTCAAGGCCACATCCAGCCCGTGCAAAGCATCGACCAAACGAACAATGTTCTTGTTTGGCGCAGTTCCAATTTGGAGTATTCGTTTGGAAGTCGTATCATTCGGACAAGGCCCAGACTTCTCGTAAATATCAGGGGCACAAACGTAAATTGGTCTGATTTTGGTGGTATCTAAATTAATATGCCGAAATAGGGATTTCTTGGTGGCCTCCGAATTAGTGGTTATAAAATTAACCTTTCTTAAAGGCAAGGTAAACCAGAAGCACTTTAATATCTTTTTCTTGAGTCGCTTACTAAATTCAATCATACCACAGTCGTGTACCGTTAACAAGGTTCTGCGTTTATCCAAAAAGGCCGCTACGTAATGAATATCACCTTTAATGTAGTTAAGATCGCCTTGTCTAAAGGCACAATAAAGCACATTGAACGTTCACGGCAAAATTCCCTTACTGGGATAAGACCTTTGCACTTGATCAATAAGATAGTCCTGACCCAATGGTTCAGCCACCTTTTGAAAATACGATTCCAAACTAAAATTCCCCATTGCTTGAGATTTTCTAAAAAAAAGAACCACTTTTATTTTTTTTGAACAAAACTTGGTTGAAGTTCTTTAAAAATTTTATTCTTCAAACCGTATCGACAAAAGTTTTTTCGGTCTTGTTAAAAACCACCACTCCCAAACCCAAAACAACCAGGGTAAATAGAGTAGAATATCCCAGCAACTCAACAGAAAAAGTCCCACTTCCCAAAAAACCAAAACGAAATGCTTCGATAATCCCCGTCATTGGATTGAACTCAATCCAACTACGGTATTGTTCTGGAGCAGCACTCAACGGATAGATTACGGTGGTAGCATACATCAAAAGCTGAACGCCAAAAGTCACCAAAAATGCCAAATCTCGGTATTTGGTGGTCATCGCCGTAATCAAAAGTCCTAAACCCAAACCCAATAAGGCCATTAACACAACAAGAACAGGAAACAACAGAATTACAAAGTTTGGTGAAAAGTCTGCGCCACGAAAAGCAAAAAATAACATCATCACTACAAAAAGCAGGAACTGAACTCCAAAGCGCACCAAGTTACTAATCACAATACTTAAGGGCATGATTAGCCTTGGGAAATAAACCTTCCCAAATATAGCCGCATTATCCCGAAAAACTGTGGATGTCTTGGTCAGGCACTCGGCAAAATAGTTCCAGGCCGTTATACCTGCCATGTAAAAAAGCACATGCGGTAGGCCATCCGTGCTCAACCCAGCCAAACTTCCAAAAACAAAAGTGTAAATAATGGTCGTAAATAAGGGTTGAATAAAAAACCAAAGAGGGCCAAAAATCGTTTGTTTGTAAAAGGAAACAAAATCTCTTTTAACAAGTAGCCATAACAAATCCCTATAACGCCATACATCGTCCAAATGTAGATCTAACAAGGAATTCTGGGGCTCAATAATCAAATCCCATGAAGCCTCTGATTTTGGATTAGTATTCATTCTTGTTAATTAAAAATTATGAAAGTTCAAGTGAATAGTGCGATTTTTTCTTGCTTGGTTAGGAGTTTTGTATTTTAATTTCCTTCCAGATCTGTTGTTAAGGAATTCTTCAAGTTGTCGGACACGGTGATGGGATATTTCACGAAAGTCGGCCTTTTGGAGAAGAAATCGTCGGATTTGGCCAATTCGAATTTTGATGGTCCCTTTATCTTGGCTAGTATAGGGTCTGGTAATTAGGTTTTAAGGCCCAAGGCCTGTCTTATAGGCTTACCATTTTTAGATTAATTCAGTTCAACAGAGGCGAACTAAATATTGATTTATATTCTAAGAAATAGGGTGAATAAACCTCTGACTGCCAAAATATAAAGTTTACATAAATAAAGTAGGCCCCAATAAAAAGGGTCAAAAAATTAGAGTAAATGACGGAGGATTCGTCATCCATTTCTTTAATTTTGTTCAGGGTATACGTGTATGCGCAGACAACACATGGAAAAATATAAAAGCTTAACCTTGAGGCCATTGGTACTGCTATGGATATACCTACCAAAAAGAGCGCAAAAATGGTCATTTTTATTATATTGTACCGATCCATGTTGTCATAAGCCTCCCTGTTGATAATTAATATAAATAAATACATAAAAATATTTAGCGCGAAACCAAATCCCATTTTTGTCTTTTCAAATCCGGTTTCTGAATAATATGAATAATCTACAACCCCCTGTGATTCTAGCAAAAGGTTAATCAATTTAAAAAATTCACCGGCATTGCTCATTAACACCAAAAACAAAGCGAATGTAAAAAAAATAAAGGGAATATGAATTTTCCAATTTACAAAATTTACCAAGATAAGGACTAAAAAAAACAAGACCGAAGAGTGAAATAAAGAAGCCAATAGAATTCCTGCGGTGTATTGAACATATCTTTTTTCGATTAAAGAATCAATATTCAACAGAAATATTCCCACGGCGATTGATTGCCTCATGGCCGAACATAAAACTAAAATATTATTGGGTTCAAACAACAATAAAGCGATACTTAAAGCATAGTATTCTGGTGATATGTATTTTATAGTAAATCGATATAGCACAAAACATGTAAATGCTGCCATGCCTGCAAGCATAAATGAAAACCTAAATCTCCAAATATACTTTTGTATAAGTAATTTAAAAACAGCCAACCAACTTCATTACCTTTAAAATATAGCTCTGATCTATCTAGCCTTTGAAGTCCTAGATAATCTTCCAAATATGGCATATAATCATTCCCAAAATCATACCTCAGTGACAAGAATAGAAATATTAGAAAATAGGAAATCTTAAGGCCGTTTTCGATAGCTCCTATTTGCTGAAGCCAAGTAAAAAAAATACATAAGACAGCTAATACGATAAAGACAATCATTAACTTAAAAAATGTGTGCGTTAATGCTCAAAGGGTGAGTCTCGCTAGGATGCCAGTTCCTAAGTTTGAATAATGAGTTGTACTCCGTTACAATTCAATGAACTTCTCCCCACCAGTTCTTGGCCAACAACCATGCAGATACAAGAGTTGTAACTAAAAAACACCCCAGTACTGCGGTTAATATCCGCTTTTGACCTGTTTTTTTGAGGGGCATTGTCGGGGTATCTATAACCTGAATCACTGGCTCCTCCCTTTGCAAGGCAAACTTGTTTAATTCTAAGGTCTTAACCAATTCAGCCTGCATGGCCGAAAGAATTTGTATTTGCATTTGTTTTTTTGCTGCTGGTACCTTTGACTGCATACTTACCAAAGCCTTACTTTGATCGGTTTCTACAGCTGCAGCGCTGATAAGGCCGTCAAGTGTTCTCCTAACCGAATCGAGCCTGCTTTCCAATACCCCTATGGTTCGACTAGTTTTACCAACTTTCAAATCAAGGTACAAATCGGTTGCTTTTTTGATAATTAGTTTACTCATCAAAAATGCCCATTGTTCATTGACATCGGTTAAGGTTAGATTAATGATTGATGCCTTTTTATCGAGTTTGTTCACTGCAATAGATTTTTGTATATCTATCACCACCTCGGCTAAGATGCTGTCCTTATCTCGGCCAAAGGCATTCCTTTGCATATTTATTTTATACAACTTTATTTTTTTCTTTTGCAAAGCCTTGGGATAGTGGTTATGTAAATAGTTATTAAGCAGATGGTCGTTATTCAATTCTGGCAAAGGTTCTAACAATGCGCTTTCGATGATTTTTTGAGAGCGCAACATCAACATTAGGTTGTCGGATGAAAATAAGTCACCTCCACCTCCACTTAAATCGAGTCCAAACTGAGATGCCAGACCCATAAAGCCGCCCAATCCACTCGTTTTTTCTTCAATCATGAAAGTCAACCGGCTGGTATAAGTTGCCTTGATAAAATAATGCGCACAACCAAAGCCAATGACACCACCCAACAAACCCATGAGGAGTAGGCGCTGCCTGTAGTT
>Ga0194115_10005808_pt1 | contig 12690 bp, 9 predicted proteins | sample TA2MahsurfametaG_3_FD_148656 | JGI IMG/M metagenome (GOLD analysis project Ga0194115, IMG submission 148656) | Freshwater microbial communities from Lake Tanganyika, Tanzania - TA2015002 Mahale S4 surface | ecosystem: Environmental > Aquatic > Freshwater > Lake | place: Tanzania: Lake Tanganyika... | reverse complement strand
TGGGGACACCTTCGCGGCCGTATTTTTGCAGGGCAGCGGTGATGGCGGGATCGCGGCGGGTCCAGTCGGCCACGAGAAAGGCGACATTTTTTTCGCGAAACGCGGTCTGAATTTCTGGACGTGACAGCACGACCCTTTCGTTGACCTGGCAGGTGAGGCACCAGGCGGCGGTAAAGTCGATGAAGACGGTGCGACCGGCGGCGAGTTGGCGGGTCACTTCCTCCTCCGACCAGGCCAGGCGATCGGGGTATCGGGAGACCAGGTTGGTCGTGGCAGTTTTCAAGGCGGTGGCAGGGATGACGGCGGCCAGAAGAACCAAGGCGAGACCGCTCCAGCGGAGGCTGGGCTTGGGCGGGAAAACCGTCTGGCTGCGTCCGTACAGGAAAAGCCCGGCGGCGAGGACCGCACCGCCCACCAACATGGGCCAGAAGGCGGCCGTTCCGGAAATACGGAATTGCACCCAAGCCAGCCAGCCAACGGCCAGAAACATCGGCAGAGCCAGGATTTTCTTAAAGTGATTCATCCAGGCACCGGGCTTGGGGAGGATTGAGAGGGCTGCTGGGAAGAAGGAAAGCAGCAGAATGGGCAGGGCGAAGCCGAGGGCGAGCGCGGTAAAGACGGCGAGAGTCCCGATGGCCGGCAGGGCGAAAGCAGCGGCGAGAGCGACGCCCATGAAGGGGGCCGTACAAGGGGAAGCCACGGCGACGGCGAGCAGGCCGGAGGCGAAAGATCCGCTCCCGCCTTGCCGGGAACCATGGCCGGAAAGGTTGCCGAACAGGACGTTGAATTCAAAATAGCCCAGCAGATTGAGGGAAAGGGCAAGAAAAAGGGCCAAGAGCAGCCAGACGACCGGAGGCGATTGCAGTTGGAATCCCCAGCCGAGAGCTTGGCCGGAAGCGCGGAGAACAAGAAGGAGAGTGGCTAGGGCAAGAAGGGAGAGAAGAACGCCGGCGGTGTAGGCGATACCTTCGGCCCGGGCGGAGTTCCGTTTTTCGCCGGAAAGTTGGACGAGGTGCAGGGCCTTCAGAGAGAGAACCGGCAAGACGCAGGGCATAACATTGAGGATCAGGCCACCGAGAAAAGCAAAGAAGAACGTTATCGGGAGGTGGAAGGTGGTGAGGAACTGATAAGGAGCGTTCAAATCGATTGAAAATTCCAAGGCACGGTGGCCGGAGGAATCCCAGGCGTTTTCGGCGACGAGGATCCCGGAGATGGTTCCGGGAACCGTGGCTTTTTCCTTGAGCGGAATTCGCAGGACCGAGGTGTTGCCAGAAAGCTCCGTTTTCGCGGGTTTGAATTCATCCACGTAGTCCCCCTCATTTGGGAAGAAAGAGAGGGTGCCGGGTCCGGTTGCCCCGGTGACTTTCAAGGCCAGAAAACCGCTGGAAAGTTTGCCCTGCACGGAAATGCCGGGAACTTGGACCGGCAGCTCGCGGCGGATTTCGTCAAAAAGGCCCTGCAGATCGATGTTGTCTTTGGGTTGGGAGGAGACGTTGAGATCGAGGCTGGCTTTGCCGGGCAGGCAGATCTCCTTGCAGACGAGCCAGTCGAGATCCGCTCCGATCTTGATTTTGGCCGGGAGAGGTTGTTCGGCGGGCGGGGTGATTTCCGTAAGGATGAGGGTTTCCATCTCGTAGCCGTAGGTGACCAGCGGGGGAGCGAGGATTTTTTCCGGCAGAGGGAACTGCAGGGGACCGGCGGTGTAGCCTGCGGGCAATTGCCACTGAACCGTGGGCGCCATGCCGGAGTCTCCCGGATTCTTCCAGTAGATGTGCCAGCCGGGTGCGGGTCGAAAGCGGAGGCCAACGGTGAAAGGTTTTCCGGGTTCGATGGGTTTGGGCTCAGCGAGGAGGTCGACGGTCAGCTGGGCATCCTTAAAAAGAGGGCCGGCCGAAAGAGGGCTGGCGCCGGCCAAAGCCAGAAGCCCCACAAGCAGGACAGGCAGGGTTGGGCACGCCATGAGGTTAGGTTAAGATTATTTCGGGCCATGGAAACCGTTTCCGCCGATCTGACCAAGCAACTGCGGGATCTGCCGCATCGGCCGGGGGTCTACCTTTTCCGGGACCGGTTTCACCGGGTGATTTATGTGGGCAAGGCGCGGGATCTGCACCGGCGGGTGAACCAGTACTTTCACCCTTCGCGAAGGTTCGGAGCCGACCTCAAGACGCGGGCGTTGCTGCAGAGCATCGCGGAGCTGGAGACCCACGTGGTGCGGAGCGAGCCCGAATCGATCCTGCTGGAGGGGCGGCTGATCAAGGAGTACCGGCCGCGCTACAATGTGAGCTTTCGGGATGACAAAAGGTTCCTGATGGTGCGGGTGGATCTGGACGAGCCGTTTCCGAAATTCCAGCTGACCCGGGCCAAAAAGGAGGACAAGGCGCGTTACTTTGGCCCGTTCGCCCACGCGGGGGCGCTGCGGCAGACCCTTTCGCTGATGCGGAAAAAGTTCGGCCTGCGTTCCTGCCGCCCGGAGATCCCCGCAGAACGGGACTACCGACACTGTCTGGACCACGTGATCCAGAACTGCAGCGCGCCGTGCATCGGCAAAATCACGCGGGCGGGGTACGCAGACCGGGTGCGGCAGGCGTGCGAGTTTCTGGAGGGGCACACCATCGAAATGCGGGAGTCGCTCAAGGAGCAGATGAAAAAGGCGGCCGGGCGGCAGGACTTCGAAAAGGCGGCCTCGCTGCGGAACCTCCTGGAGGACTTGAAGAAGACGACCCGGCCGGCGCGGAAATTTTTCCGGTCGCTGCCCAGCACGGTGGTGCCGGAGAAGGAGCTGGAGGCCTTGCGGGATGTGCTGCGGTTGGCGTCGGTACCGGCGCGGATTGAGTGTTTCGACATCTCCAACATCTCCGACACCCATAGCGTGGCCTCGATGGTGGTGTTCCGGAACGGGCGGCCGTCCAAGCCGGCCTACCGCCGGTACCGGATCCAGGGCGTGATCGGGCAGGACGATGTGGGATGCATGGCGGAGGTCATCCGGCGGCGTTGCCGGCGCCTGAAGGCGGAGGGGGTGGAACCGCCGGACCTTTTGGTGGTGGATGGAGGCAAGGGACAGCTCGGGGCGGCGGTGCGGGAGTTGAAAGAAGCGGGCTGGGCGGAGGTGCCGGCGATCGGTCTGGCGAAGCAGAACGAGGAGATTTTCCGACCGGGGCGGCCCGACCCGATCGCGCTTCCCCAGGAGCATCCGGCGGTGCGGTTGCTCCAACGGGTGCGAGATGAAGCCCACCGGGTGGCCAATGGCTACCATCAATTGCTGATGAAACAGCGGATGGAAAAGAGCGAGCTGGACGAGGTGCCCGGGGTGAGCGCGGTGCGGAAGCGGGCGTTGTTGCGCGAGTTTGGATCCGTGGAAAGGGTGGCGCAGGCTTCGGAGGGGGAGTTGGCCAAAGTGGAGGGGGTGGGGGCCAAGACCGCGAAAGAGATTGCGGATTACTTCCGAAATTCGTCCCGCCAGGAGGGTTGAGGCAGAAAGTTGGGTGAAAATTCGGTGGGATCGTAACTGCGATTCCACAGCGGGGTGGTGGAGCCCGACAGGGGAGGAACGAGCCAATCCCAGCGGCCGAACACCTTCCGGCCGGCCCGGGCCTCCGCCTGCTCAAAAGCCAAATGGGATTGGGCGGCGGAGTGGTGGTCAATCAGCCGAACGCCCGCCTGCTGGAAGGAATGGATTACCGCGCGGTTGAGTTCAACGAGGGCGCGGTCCTTCCACAGGGAACCCAGGCGGGAACGATCCAGCCGGAATCGGCGGGCCACTTCCGGCAGCAGGTTGTAACGCTCCGGATCCGCAAGGTTCCGCGCGCCGATTTCCGTTTCCATATACCAACCGCTGAAGGGGGCCGCGGGGAACCGGAGGCCGGCCATTTCCAAAAGCAGGCTGGAAACGGCGGGAACCGCAACCCAGCGCAGATCCAGCCCATCCAGGTAGGCGCCGTCGGGATGGCGGATGGGAATTTGCACGGTATCCGCCACGGGCGGCGGGAACAGGCGGGGCGGCCGGCCCGGCAGGGAAATCACCAACGGCAGCAAATCGAAGGCGGATTTCCGGCGGGGCGGTTTCCAGCCGAGGTGGAGGCAAAAATCGGTAAACTTCGCCTCCATGGGGTCACCGAGAATTTTCCCGGTCTTGGTGCGATAGCCGGCGTAGCGGGAAAGCTGGTAATTCCAGATTCTGGGCCCACGTCCGTCCGCTCCGGCGGCGGGAAACACCGTCACGGTGGAGCGGATAGCCCCGCCATGGAAGGCGTGCCGGAGGTGCTGGAGGCATCCGGCGTAGATCTCCTCTTCGCCGACGGCGGTGCGGAGGTCGAGCAGGTCCAGCTGCTTCCAAAAATGCCGGCCGATGCAACGAACGCTGTTGCGCCAGGCCAGCTGGCAACCGGTTTTTAATTCCGAGCGGGTGAGTTCAAACCCTCCCCGGCAACGGAGGTCCCGGAGGACCCGGGCTTTCCGCGTGGCGGAGGGCCGGAGGGAGCGGGCCTCTTGGCCCAGCAGGTCAAAAAAGGCGCGGGCGGATTGGGCCGGCGAGGGCGGGTGGGTGCGACCGGTGAGGCGCAACACGGAACGCCAGCGGGAAAAGGGACAACCGGACATCTCGGGAGGTTAAATTAGGTTCCGAAGATGTCCAAGGGGGGGCGGCCTCCCAAAGAATGCTTTTGCGCGAGGTTGGCTTTGGGAAGAGTGAGTCGCGATGAAGGAGCAACTTTCCGTGCTGGTGGTCGGGAGCGGGGGACGGGAGCACGCCTTGGGCTGGTCGTTGGCCCGGGATCCCCGGGTGAAAAAAATCTGGTTTGCCCCGGGCAATGCGGGAACGGCGGCCTTGGGGGAAAACCTGGATCTAGCGGCGACCGATCTCGAGGAAGTCGCCGGGTGGGCGGCCAAGGAAAAGCCGGGCTTGGTGGTGGTGGGGCCGGAGGCACCGCTGTGTGCCGGGTTGGCGGACCGGTTGCGGGAGCTGGGCCTGCGGGTGTTTGGGCCGGGAAAAAAAGGGGCCCAACTGGAGGGAAGTAAGTCGTTCTGCAAGGAGCTGTTGGTCCGCCAGCGAATCCCCACCGCCAAGGCGGGAAGTTTTCAAAAAGCGGAGGACGCGGTCCGATTCAGCGAGTCGCTGCCCTGCCCGCAGGTGGTGAAGGCGGATGGGTTGGCCGCGGGCAAAGGGGTGGTCATCGCGGAATCCCACGCTGAGGCGGCCACGGCCATCCGGCAGATGATGGCAGAGAAGGTATTCGGCGAGGCCGGGGCCACGGTGTTGATTGAGGAGTTTCTCGAGGGTGAGGAACTGAGCCTGCATGCGGTGACGGATGGAAAGAATCTGGTGATTTTGCCCGGGGCGCAGGATCACAAACGGGTTGGGGAGGGAGACACGGGACTGAACACCGGGGGCATGGGCGCGTATGCTCCGGCGCCCAAAGCCACGCCGGATCTGATCCGGGAGGTGAAGGACCGGATTTTGGTTCCCACTTTGCAAGGGTTGGCCCAGCAAGGGATCGAATACCGCGGGGTGCTTTATGCGGGGCTGATGCTCACGAAGAGCGGCCCGAAGGTGCTCGAGTACAACTGCCGATTCGGCGACCCCGAGACGGAGGTTCTGCTGCCGCTGATCGAGACTCCGCTTTGGGATCTGCTGGGGGCGGCGGCGGACGGGAATCTCTCCGGTTTGGCGGTGAAGATCCGCTCCGGGGCGGCGATGACGGTGGTGTTGGCGGCGCCGGGATATCCCGCCCAGCCGGTGCTGGGGCAGGCGATCCAAACGGGCAGGGATTTGCCGGACTCCTGTCTCTTTCATGCGGGCACAAAACGGGGAGCCAAGGGAATCGAGGTGGCCGGGGGTCGGGTAGTGGCGGCCACGGGTTGGGGGAAGGATTTAAAAACTGCCAAGGAAAGGGCCTATGCGCGGGCCGCGGAGGTTGATTTTGACGGAATCCAGTACCGGCGGGACATTGGCCACCGGGCCTTGGGGACGACCCAGTGAGAGTGGGATCGCAGGAAATGGCGGGAAGATATAAGGTAAAGATTCCCCGATGAAGACCCTGCGAATTCTGCTGCTACTGTTTCTGGGAATCGGGATCGGGGTGGGCGTGGCGCCTTTTCTTCCCAACCTCCAAGCGAAACTGGCTGGAAACCTAGCCAAAGTTCTCAATCGGGAGGAACGGAAGGCGGGCGCCCAGGAATCCGCGCCTGCCCGTCCGGCGGCGGTGCCAGCCCCCAAACCAGTCAGCCCGCTCAGACCGGGCGAGGCGGCGGAGATTGCGAAATTGGTCGGCTCTGACCCGGCGGCGGCAGAGGCCAATCCGGCGGCGATGACCAGGACGCTGGATCAGTCGGCGGGGAGGATGGCGATTGGCGGAGGAACGAAACTGGCCTCCCCGGACCGGCCGTGGGTGGCGGAACTTTTACCCGGACCGATTGCGTACTGGCGGGTGCGGACGATGGGGGCAACGTTGGCGGAGGCGATCGGGCGGGACTGGGCGGCGTGGCGGCAAAAAAACCCCCTGGGTGCGGTGCTGGATCTGCGGGAATGTCTGCCGGCGCAGAGTCTCGAGGCAGCCGCCGAACTGTGTGCGCTTTTTGTGACCCCCGGAGAGGTGTTGTTTTCCTGGCGGGATGGGGCGGGGAAGGAAAAGGTTTTCCGTTCGGATCGCCAGCCGCTGGGTTTGAATCCGGTCACGCCGTTGGTGGTGTTGGTGGGGCCCAGCCTGCGCGGGGCGGGCGAGCTGGTGGCCACCATCTTGCAGGAACGGGCGGGGGCGATCTTGTTGGGGCAGGCAACGGCGGGACAAACGGGGTGGCTGGCCGAATCGCGCCTTTCCACGGGCCGCTCCCTGTTTCGCCTGAGGGGCGAAATCCTTTTGCCAGGCGGGCGGGCAGGGGCGGGTCGGCCTCTGCCGCCGGACGTGGTCTTAAACGGGGCAAACTACCCGGATGTGGAGATCTGGACGGGCGGCGAGATGACGATCGCCAGCACGATCGCGGAAGTTCCCCCCATCAAGCGGACGAGGGAAGCAACCTTGCTCAACGAGGACGAGGGAGGCGGCGGAGAAACCATGTCTTTATCGTTGCCGGAGAAGGATTTAAAGGACAAGCGTCCGCCCCAAGACCGGGGTCTGCAAAGGGCTGGGGACCTGCTCCGGGCCCTTCGCAAAATGCCCCCAAGCCGGCAGGCATAGGTTGACCCGCAGGATTTTCGGGATCATTTTTTTCAGCTAGTCTTTCCCCGTGAAACGAATCGTTTTTGTCTGCACCGGAAACGTGTGCCGCAGCCCCATGGCGGAGGAACTCTGCCGCCGGGAACTGAACGGGGAGCGGGCGATTGAGGTGGAGTCGGCCGGGATTGGTGCCGTGACGGGGCAAACCCCCAGCCCGCACGCGGTGGAAGTGATGCGGGAACTGGGCAGCGACATTTCCCGGTTGCGCAGCAAGCCGATCAGTGCCGAACAGGTCCGCCGCGCCGACCATATTTTTGTGATGACCTACGGGCATCTCGACTCGCTGTTGCTGCTTTATCCGAACGCGGCCGATAAGATCTTCCTTTTGCGGGAATTTGAGCCGGGCCTCTCTCCCGAAGAGCGGGAACTGGATGATCCCATCGGCCACTCCAAGGAAATCTACCGCGCCTGCCGGGACCAGATCCGCGAATCCATTCCCCATATTTTGGAGGTGGTCCGGAACGGCAAGTTGCCGGCGGCTGCCGGCAGCAGCGCAGCCCGGCTGACGGTGGGCTTGGGGGGCGATGCCACGGCCCGGATTCTTTTGGCGGAGGCGACCGAGGTGCTTCGCCGGGAGGGTTGCGCGACCCTGAGCCTCCCCGCCAATGATGTGGCCGAGTATCCGGAAATTGCCAAAGCGGCCGCGGAGGCGATCACCGAGGGCAGGATCCAGGGCGCGGTGCTGGTGGGGCGGACGGGGATCGGGCTGGCGATGGCGGCGAACCGTTTTCCCAAGGTGCGGGCGGTTTCCGCCGACACACCCGAAGCGGCGCGGAAGGGCCGGGAACGGTACGATGCGAATGTGCTTTGCCTGGGGGCGGATGATCTCGGCGCCTCGGATGCGCGGGCCTGTGTGCAGGCCTGGATCACCGGCTCCTTCTCGGCCGGACGGTTTCAGGGACGGGTGGAACGGTTGGCTGCTTTGGGCGGGCCCGGTCGGGGCGAGGCGGTCGGGCCGGATTTGGCGCGGACCGACCCCGCGGTGGCCGAGGCGGTGCGGCGGGAACATCGGCGGCAGGCGGAGAACATTGAGCTGATCGCCTCGGAAAACTTCACCAGTCCGGCGGTGATGCAGGCGCAGGGCAGCTGTCTGACCAACAAGTATGCGGAGGGGTATCCGGGCCGGCGCTGGTACGGGGGCTGCGAGCATGTTGACGGGGTGGAGCAGGCGGCCATCGACCGGGCCAAGGAGCTTTTCGGTGCGGAACATGCCAATGTGCAGCCCCATTCCGGGGCGACGGCCAACTCGGCGGTCTACTTCGCCTTCCTCAAGCACGGGGACAAGATCCTGACGATGGATCTGGCCCACGGCGGGCATCTGACCCACGGCCATCCCAAGAACTTCTCGGGGATGTTCTACACCGTCCGGCATTACGGGGTGCAGGAGAAGACGGAGTTGGTGGATTACGATTCGTTGGAAAAGGCGGCGCAAGAGTTCCAGCCGAAAATGATCACGGTGGGGGCCTCGGCCTACCCGCGCATTCTGGATTTCGCGCGGATGCGGGAGATCGCCGACAAGGTCGGAGCGCTGCTGTTTGCGGATATTGCGCACATTTCCGGCCTGGTGGCGGGCGGGGTGCATCCGAGCCCCGTCCCCTTTGCGGATTTTGTGACGACGACGACCCACAAAGGCCTGCGCGGGCCACGGGGTGGGATCATCCTGTGCAAGGCGAAGTACGCCAAAGAAATTGATTCGATGGTGTTCCCGGGAGTGCAGGGTGGGCCGCTCATGCACGTGATCGCGGCCAAGGCGGTCTGTTTCCTGGAGGCGCTCAAGCCGGAATTCAAAGCGTACCAGGCGCAGGTGGTGCGGAACGCGCGGGCCCTGGCGGAAGGGCTGAAAAAAAACGGCTACCGGATTGTATCCGGAGGAACGGACAACCATCTGATGTTGGTGGATCTGCGGCCGGCGGGGATGGACGGCAAGGTGGCGCAAGAGGCGCTCGACCATGCCGGGATCACCGCCAACAAAAACTCCATCCCCTTCGACACCGCCTCGCCGATGCGGCCCTCGGGCATCCGGCTGGGGACGCCCGCAATGACGACACGCGGAATGCGGGAGTCGGAGATGTTCGACATTGCCAACCTGATCCACCAAGCGCTCCAGCAGCGCAACGACCCGGCGGGGCTGGAGGCGGTGCGGGGCGAAGTCCGGAAGCTGACGGCCCGTTTCCCGTTGCCGGCCTGAGGCGGGCCGGTTGCAGGCGCCCGCGGATCTGCAGGTCATCGGCGCCGAGCTGGCGATCCGCTGGCCGGATGGAAAAGAGAGTTACCTGGCGCTGGAGGAGTTGCGCAAACGGTGCCCGTGTGCGGCGTGCTGCGGGGAGCCGGGGCTGACAAAACCAATTCCTGGGGCAGGGGACAGGTTGAAGGTGGAAAGTTTCCGGCTGAAGGGAATGCAGACGGTGGGCGGATACGCGATCCAGCCCACGTGGGAGGATGGGCACGGGACGGGGATTTATTCGTGGGAATACTTAAGAAAAATCACGGCCTCCGGGTAAGGAGCCTGGTTTTTCGTGAACGTGAACGTGAAGGTGAAGGAAAGTTCAGCCGCGGCGGGGAGGGGGGAGATTTTTGCGTGGTGTTGGTATGATTTTTCCAACAGCGCGTTTGTGACGGTGGTGGTGACGGTGGTGGGAGGGGTGTTTTTCACCCAACTGGTCTGCGGTGGCAAGAAGGGGGCGGAATTTCTCTGGGGGACCGCGCTTTCAACCGCGGCCGCCGTGGCGATGGTGGCAGGTCCGCTGTTGGGAAGATGGGCGGACCGCAAGGCGGCCAAGAAACCGCTGCTGGTGGGATTGACCTTGGTCTGTGTGGCGGCGACCTCGTTGATGGGGTTGCCCGTTTGGGGCGTGGCGGCGGTGATTGGACTGGTCGTGGTGGCGAATGCCGCCTTTCTGCTGGGAGAAAATCTGGTGGCGGCCTTCTTGCCGGAGCTGGCCCCGCCGGGAAAGAGGGGAAAGATTTCGGCGTACGGTTGGGGATTTGGGTATGTGGGCGGGTTGGCCTCGCTGGGGCTGGCGCTCTGGATCCTGAGCGGGGCGGAGGGATCGGCGCGGAAGGTGTTTCCGGCCGTGGCGGGATTCATGTTGCTGGCAGCTTTGCCGACGATCCTTTTTTTGAAGGAGCGGGCGAAGCCAGGCCGGGGTGCGGCCACCGAACCGGACGGGCGGGCGGTGTGGAATACGATCCGGGAACGGCCGGAGCTGCGGCGCTTGTTGTTGGGGCTGGGGGCTTCGCTGACGGGGCTGAGCGCGGTGGTGGGTTTCGCTTCGATTTACGCCACCCAGGAGATTGGATTTTCCTTGGAGGACACGGTGAAGCTGTTTGTGGTGTTGCAGGTGGCGGCGGTGGTGGGGGCGTTGGTGACGGGTCCTTGGCAGGACCGGAACGGAGCAAGGCCGGTCTTGTTGTCGGCGTTGGGGCTATGGGTGCTGGTGAGCGCTGGGGCTTGGCTGAGTCGGTCGGCCGGATCCTTTTATGCGGTGGCGGCGTTGGCGGGGTTGGGGATGGGGTGGTTGCAGTCGGCAGGCCGGGCGGCGGTCGCGGAGATCACGCCGCAGGGTCGGCAGGGGGAGGTGTTTGGACTGTGGGGTTTTGCGGGGAAGTTAGCGGGGATCGTGGGGCCGCTGGCGTTCGGGGCGTTGGCGGGAGTCGTTGGTCTAAGGGAAGCCGTTTTGGTCAACGGGGCATGGTTCTTCTTGGGAGCTTGGATTCTCTCGAGGAGATGAGGATGAAGATTTGGTTGGATTGTTAAAGGGACATTCGGAGGTTGTTTGGGTGGTCCAGGGGAAGCGGTGGGCAGGGTGGGGCGGGGAGGTAGAAAAGAGTCATGAGCCCGAGGCCGTGGGAGCAGGACAGCAGCACCAAGAAGAAGGAGATGGTCTCCTACAAGATTTTGGGGTTGGGCAGGGAGATGAAGTCGAAGCGCCGGCGGACGGCGGCGGAGGATGCGGGGCTGTACCGGTATATCGGGGAGGGAACGGCGGAGAGGCCGTGGCTGAAGGTGACCAGGATCGATTACCTGGTGACGAGGCGGATGGTGATGGTGGAGCTTTTGGGGAAGAGGCCGGCCGGGGATGCGGACCGGCTAAAGATTGAGAGAAAAACCTATGATTTGATGGCGCGGAAGCACGAGGCGGCGGTCGGGTTGCAGGAGTCGTTCCGACAGGCGCATGGGCGCGGGATGACACCGCGGGAGCTGGAGATGTACAGCCGGGCGGGCGGAATGGAGGGGAGGCCTCCGGACCCGCAGACGATGGCGAACGGAATCCGCAAGCGGTTGTTGGCCGAGGTGGTGGAAAAAGTGGAGAATCGGGCAAGAGGTGGAAAGATGCGGTTGCAGGAGGCGTGGGCGGCCGCGGCGGGGGAGGAGGCGGCGCAGGAGGCGATTTTGGACGGAGTGGATGGACTACGGGGCGTGGCTTACATCCGGTGCCTGAGTTCCACCCGGAGGCATCAGCTGGCGAGGAAGGATGATTTGAAGGCGAAGCTTTCGGAAAAGCTGGGGGTGAAAATTAACCGGCTGGCGTTTCGGTAAAGGGAATGGTTTGGGCGCCGGGGCCTGCGACCCTCCGGGAATTGCGAACTAGTATTTCACACCACAACCGTAGGGCTGCGTCTTCGGTGTGGGGACGGGTTTTCCGGCGAGGGCGGCGTCGAGGGCCTGACGGACGTGGTTCTCGGCCTTGGCGATGTCGGCGGAGTCGGCAGATTTGATGCTATCGATGGCGCCGGCGTAGATGACTTTGCCTTCCTGATTGACGACGAACATTTCGGGCGTGGTTTTGGCGCCGTACTTTTGGCCGACTTCGCCGGCGGGGTCGAGAAGGACAGCGGTGGGGGCGGCGTTCTTGTCCTTGGTGTCGACGTCGGCCTGGGGGCCGGTGCGATGGCCCTGTTTACCCGGCGCGGAGGAGATAATGGAGAGCCAGACGACGCCCTTGGCGGTGTACTCCTTCTGGAGCTTCTGCATATCCCCGCCGGAGTAGTGCTTTTTCACGAAAGGGCATTCGTGGTTGAGCCATTCGAGAACGACGAGTTTGCCGCGGAAGTCGGACAGTTTGTGGGAGGTGCCCTGGGAGTCGGTAAGGGTGAATTCGGGGGCGGCCTCGCCGGGCTCCACGGCGGAAAGGACGCAATGGTTGAGGGCGAGGGTCAGGAGGGGAAGAAGAATGAGGGTTTTCATCATTCCAAGATTCCATATTGCGTCGGATGGTCAAGCGGCAGGGGATCAAGAGAAAGGGGGTGAAAGGAGGCAGGCGGGAGGCGGAAAAAGCGAAAAATTTAGGGTTTGGGGTCAGAGGTCATCCAAAGCATTGGGGAGCAGAGGGTTCCAAGGCGAAAAAAACGGCTTTGGGGTCAGAGGTCATATTCGTGAACGTGAACGGGGATTTTGGTAGCGGGTAGCGGGTAGCGGGTAGCGGGTGACGGGTGGCGAGTGGCGGGTGTGTTAAAAATCGGAAAGCGGGAAAAACCGGGA
>Ga0194115_10005807_pt1 | contig 12690 bp, 3 predicted proteins | sample TA2MahsurfametaG_3_FD_148656 | JGI IMG/M metagenome (GOLD analysis project Ga0194115, IMG submission 148656) | Freshwater microbial communities from Lake Tanganyika, Tanzania - TA2015002 Mahale S4 surface | ecosystem: Environmental > Aquatic > Freshwater > Lake | place: Tanzania: Lake Tanganyika... | reverse complement strand
TTTTGAAAATCATATATTTGAATGATACATTTGAAGACAGACTATCACTTATTTACAAAAGTCCACCCTTAAATCTTTTTGCCGCTTTCAGTATTATCAAAATTGACCCGAATGGTTTCATTCATATTTATCTTAGGGTCATCAATGGGAGGCATTTATAATTTTCTATTGAAAACGTCCTGCCAGTTCACGCCTTTAAAAAACTAGTGTTCCTTTATTTACTCAGAATCTTTTACAGCTCCAAGTCTTTTTCTTGGATCACGGCAAAGCAACTTCTTTATCAGATCCTTAGCCTAGTTCGACATTGTCTTTGGAATTTTCAAAGGCCCTCTAGATTAGTTTATGTTTACCTTTTGATGTTTTCGAACAAGATTTATTTTTTAGAGTTGTAGTAGGGAGGAAGTCCAACAATTAACTCGTAAAGTAATAGTCCTAAGAGATACCAATCTACAGTTCTTGAGTGACCTTGTTTGGATAATATTTCTGGGGCTAGATAAGCCACTGACCCACAAAAACTTCCAGTAGTGTTATTATATATGCCTTATTTAGAGAGGCCGAAATCAGTGAGAATGCAGTGTCCTTCGAAATCCAATACTACATTATCAGGCTTCAAATCTCGAAAAACAATCATGTTCTTATGCAGGGCTTCAAAAGCCAAAACTAATTAGCAAATATACTTTTTGGCTTCAGCTTATGGAATAGATCTTTTTTTCGTGACTAGCTTTCCCAAATCGCCTCCAGGGTAGTAGTCCATGACTAAAAATAATTTGGTTGAAGATTGAAAGGCGTAGTTGAGTTTGACCATGAAAGGATGGTTGATTACGCTCATGACGTTTCTTTCAGTAAGGGCGTATCTTTTGAGATTTTTAGTCATGATCTTATCCTTGCTGAGCACTTTCATAGCCATAGGTTTCTTGCTTGGATCATCTTTCTTGTGGACTAAGAAGACCTCTCCAAAAGATCCTTTTCCTAAAAACTTATGAAAAACAAAGTCTTCAGTGGTGATATTGGCTGAAGAATTGAGGACAGCTCGTTGTATCTTGTTTATGTTATTAGTCTTGTCTCCGACAAATTCCTAATACTTGTCACCTTCTTTGAATCCGTACTGAAGGAAAATCTTTTTGAAAGTCTCATCGCAGCAATCGTCAATCGGAGTAAGTCCTTCTTTGTTCTTCCTTATCACACAATTGTTGTCCAGCAAATAAACAATGATCTCTTTGTAGCCATTTTAGGCCGCAAAGTGCAGAGCAGTGTTTCCATCAGTATCGTAATCATCCTTCAATATCTTATTTTCGATCAGCACCTTCACTATCTATATGTTTCCCCGGAGAGTTGCAATATGAAGTCCATTTCTGTTGTATATATTCTTTGCATTTATGTTTGCGTTGTTCTTACAAAGCAGCTCAACGATATCATCGTGGCCTTAGTAGCATGCATAGTGCATAGGCGTCCAGTCATCCAGACCTTTGTAATCTATTTCAACCGGGTAACCATTTTAACCATGCTCTATGAGCTTTTTAGCCTCGTCATAATGACCATCCTCGCAGTAAAGTCTCAATTTCTCATTATTTTTCTTTACATTGACCCAAAAGTCTTTCCAGTTGTACTAAAAGTCATGTATATCTACATAATAAGCAGTTTACCGTTCCTCCCCTGCGATAACTTTTGCACAAGAATTTCTTCCTATTCTTAATTAGTTATTTACTATTCTTCTCCAGTATCTAAATTTTTTATTTTGAACTTAAAAACCTCCTCAGTTTCTGTAAGATCCTCCTATTAATCTTCGTGAATAACGGGATCTAACATGTTTTGATTATTTTTTTGATATTTGTTAAAAATGGCTTAACTTACTGTATTTTTGACAGGAACTTCAAAATCTTCTTCCTAAGATTCTTCATAAGACTAATCAGATTATAAACTCTCTTTATTTCGATTGTTTTCCGTGCTATTTTATTATGTGTTTTCCATACCAGATTTACTTATTATAATAAATTAACATGAATTGATATAAGAGATAAATTATCTTTTTATCATTTATTCATTTATTGACATTTATTTTTTGGTTAGCACATATATGAATCTTTATCTTAATCTGAATATGATAAAACCTATCAATATATTACCACCTTTTTTGTTTAAATATTCTTTATAACATAAATACTATAAAATTTCATGGAATCTACAAGCTAAAAGCAACAATAAAAAATATAAAAGATTTGTCAATTACCTTTGAAGAAAACATGGATCTTACAGAGAACTTTAAAAGCTGTTGAATACTACAAAAATAATAAATTATAGGACCTCAAACATGCTAAATAAAAATTCTTTTAAAAGATAAACTAAAGAAAGTAGGCTGAATCGATCTCTGAAAAAAATTAAATAAAAAAAATGAAAAAGAAGAAAAGGAAGAGGAAAACCTCTGAAGGCACAAGAAAGTCCTAGAGAAGTTTAAGCAAAAAATCATTGAATTAATAAACAGTTCGATAAGATCTATCGATAATTGACGTTGACTAGCAGCTAGTGGAGGAACAAGTTAACAATTAGGCTGATAGTTGTTTGTCTGAGGAGGGTAAATATGAACTAAAATAAATTCATTATTGCATCTTGTAATTTCAAAAAATAATCGATGCCTACCTCGACTACCAGTTTTCAGTGAGAAAAAGGATCAGCTTGACATAAGCTTAATTGTCTAAATATTTAAAAACAACCCAATACGGTTACTTTTCTCAGAAATACCTGGGCTACCTGTAATTTTACAATAAGGACCTGTACTTCTGGGATGAATAAAACATTTTTTGCTGGGCTATTTCAGCTTAAATGATCAAGTAAAGATACGATCAAACTAAGACCTTGATGACTCGCAAGTATTCAATCTAAATGAACTTGCTTTTTAATTGATGTATTTAGCTTTTATGTTTTTGAAAATTAAAGTAACTGAATATCATATTAATGTTTGGTGAATCAGCATTCGCATTTTTTAGCCGGCTTATAGGAAATATCATCCTTTTTGATTATTATACTACTTATCTTTTTCAATAGGATTTGTTTTGCAGCCTACTTAAAAGCTATCTACACATTTTCACTGGTCTTCGATGAAGTCTAGAACATAAAAGACAGATCTTTATCCTTCATAAATTTTTATGCCATCGATATCGGAACTTGTCGACTAGGTCAAATCATAATTACTCATTTTATCTGTCTTTCTGAGCCCCAATCAAAGCAAAGACAGCCTACTTTGAACAATTTTCAATAGCTTCCGTATACCAATGTTAAAGCTACTGGAAAGAACTCATGCTAAATACTTTTTGATGTACCTGGTGATGTTATAAACTAAGAATACAGCAGCTGAGCTTCTATAAAAAGTTTTGATTATCGATCGGAAAGATTCTTGTCCTGCAGTGTCCCAAATTTGCATCTTGATACTTGTGTCCTGGTCAATAACTATTTCTTTTGAGAAAAACTAAACCCCTAAGGTCGCAGTGTATCCTTCTTTGAACTAATCCTTAGTAAATCTATTGAGGATACTGCTTTTTCCAACACCTGCTTCTCCGATTATTATCATTTTAAAAGTTTTTTATTCCTCCTTTTTCATTTATACAGCAAATTATAAGTATTTGTTATAAAATAAATAAAATCTAATATTATGAATATTGATCAAAAATAGTTGAAATAGACTCGATAAAAATCACAGGGCATCAAAAGCTTCTAGAAGAAGAATCTTATTGAGTTGTTGCATTAGTATTTGTACTCTATTGTTGAAAGAGCTTATATTTGAGCATGTTTTTGGATATTTATTTGAAGGACCAAACGAGTTCTTTTTATGATTTTAGACCGCATACAATTACCTTTCCCGAACGATGAATGATCGATTTCTTGAGTTACTGGGTTGAGCCATAACGATAAAGAACCCCACTCATGTTATCATTCTTCACTGACATTCTGTCTTACGCTAATTTGCCGATATTTATCTCAAAGCCTAAATTAATCAATATCTACCTAATTCGTAAACGGCCATGATGTTTGTAATCATAAACTATTGAATCCTTATTTTTTTGATGTCTAAAATTTTGCATAGCTATTTGGCCAATTTTCTTGTAGTATTCTCGACGGCTTTGCAGTTTTAGGCCCCAATGATAAGGCCTCTACCTGTTCTGAAGAGCAAGATCGTAGATTTATAAGGGCTTTTTCTTATGATAAGAGCTGGAAATCTTTTCTTATTGTATGTGACATTATTCATTTTTTGAGATAGTTGCAACAGGTTGATGTTTCTTTCAGAAAGAGTGAATTTGCCGCAGACATTGTAGACACAAACTGCTCCTTCTGGATTAGGCTAGGATTATAGACGAGATCGTCTATTTATGTTTTTTAAGTCAATCATCGAATATACTAATTAATATGCACATTAATATCTGATTACATTATTTGTGTTCAAACAGGCAAAAACAAATTAAATATAACATTAATCAGCACAAAAACTTATTGATTTTTAGTTTAATTGTCTGTTCTAAGATTTTTAGAGTGTTTCTTTAACAATAAACTTTTCAATTATGTTTAATCTCAAAAGAACTAAAAACTATGTAAGTTATAAAATTTCATAATAGAAAAGGGAATAAATTGTTTCTTGAATTGTAATTAAACGTATAAACCATGAAGAAAAAGATAGTGATTGTATATTTATGGCATTAGTATATCGTATTTTATTTGTTACTTGTTGATAAAAAACTATTACATTCATTTAATGATAAATATAATATTCATATTATTATTTTCTTATCGATCGAATTGTCATTTTTATTGAACTTATGATGAATTTGAGACACAAAAAACCAATAAATTCTTACAAAGGACAGACCAACAATGATAGAAGTGTATTTTTTGATTAATTTTAAGGAATTCAATGATGACGATTTCAAACAGCAAGGATCTCCCAACAAAAAAGTAAAAAGATCAATCAATATAGAATACTACAAGCTCCACTGAACAAATTTATAAGTATGCGAAAATTTTATCAAAATTTACAAAAATAATCAATGAAGGTACATTATGCCAAATAAAACTTAGATTACCGCAATTTCGACCCTTCCAACGCAGATCTCCGATAGCAGGACCTTCACTCGAAGAGATTTGAGAAAAATATGATGGAATAATAAAATTAGTTGTCTTTGAGTTATGGAAAAACTGAATAAAATAAATATATTAAATAAATAGCAAAATTATAATAAAGGCTTTAAATTAAATCCAGTAATAAATTGAACAAAGCGGCCCGCAGACCTAAAGAAGAACTACCGAATCCTAGTGTTTCAAAGATCTCTCAAAATAAGACTCTTGAATCTACACAGATCCCGACAGATAAGAAGAAACCAAATGATCTAAGAGAAACTCAGGTATCAGGTTCATCTATTGACAAATACAAAAAAGATAGTGCCAATACAAATTTTGCAAGGAATCAGCCAAATATGAATCCTCCGAAGGACAAAAGCCAGATGCTCCCTAAGACTGATGGTAATAATCCGTCTCAGGCCTCTATGAATTATATGAATAGCGGCCTTCTCAATTATTACAACATCTCAGGGATGCCTGGCATGCTTCCTTCAAATGTCTACAATAACGGAATCCCTTTTTTCGGAGTCAACCAGATGAATATCAATCAGCTTCTGGCGCAATATTCAGGTCAAAATAATATGAGTAGCATGATAAGAGATCCTTCAATGGCGCTGAACTTAGGAGTAATGGCAGCTAATGGACTCGGGTTGAGTGCCAATCAGCTTTTCCCCAAACCGATTCAAAATTTGTTCACTTAGCAAGTAATTAAGTATAAAACTAATATACAGCCCAACGGCTAAGTTACTCAATAATCTGACAAGTCTTACGCTAAAAAAGTTTATCCATTGACTCGAAACGCCTATCACGTGACTATCGCCTATAAGATATATCTTGACAAGCTTAAGAAAGACGGAGTAAACCTATAAAACCTTTAGTAAATTGATCCAACAAGAAACGCCCGTCGCATCAAAAATAGCCAGGCTGCTAAAAGCAATGGCAAATAGGCCATAAAGAAAAAGAAATGATAATCAATATACAATTTTCATATTTTCAACTCTAATTATCTTTAATTATTTTCCATATAATACATTCCAATTATTATATTTTCTATTAGAATGTCGAAATCTGAGCTAAAGCATAATTTATGGTAAAAGTTGAAGTACAAAATGATATAAATCACTCAGTAGAAATAACCGAGCTATGTTGTTGACGGCATCTTTGATGATAATGATTAAAAATACTCATCAAACACCCTCAAAAAAATAAAGACCAGTCAAAATATTTTGAAAGATAAATCGGTTAAATTCATAAATAAACCTTTGACAAGCTTATAGGAAAAATAGTTGAGAGAAAACTTCAATTCAAAAAAAGTGCTTTTTAAACAAAACCTCACATAAATACTTTAGGACAAAACGAACAATCAATTGTTTGCAAGGAATTAAAGAAAACTTGCAAGGAAAAGTATGTCAAGAAAATGTTCCATTAATATCAAAAGCCCTTCGAATTCAAAAAATACGTCGAATAAATACATGAGCACTTTGTTTTGCATTAAAACTATGGCTAAAAATTTAAGTAAAAAATTTATGCCGACTTCAAGAAGCTCTAGGTCCAGCAAATCTTTCTAAGCTGAGTTTCAGCTTCAGAAACAATAAATTAAATAATATTTGTGCAAAATAGCTATTTTTAAATCTTCGAAATTTACTGAGAAACAATTGACGTAATGGCTTCAGTAGTATTGCAAAAATTAGAAAGTAATTTTATTCAGTTTTCTTTTGAATTCAATAGTTTCAATGAAGAAAGGCAAGCGAATAATAAAGGAGTGGGAAATGGAAAGTGATTACGAAGCTTTATTGACTAAACTTTAAAAGAAACAAATAGATCGTTATTTATGCATAAAACGATATATAAAGACTGCTGAATTAAAAGCCCTAAATATATATCTTTAGACTTTGTACAAGTAGAAAAATAGGTCGAAAATGAGATAGTTTGAAGAGCAGATCGGTTAAAATATGCGGAAAGTATGTAACAACATTCGATAGAGTGAGAATAACTAGTATCAGATAGATCAAAAATGCAGAAACGCAGAGATTGTGAACTTTTTATCCGACGTTAAAGAGTTTTAGGAGCTGCATGGGACTCTTAACCATTTAAGCGGAATCAATCGTTTGAGATTTATGATGATCAATAACACAGATAACTACATTTAGAAAGACATTGAAGAGCTGAATAACGAGCGAAAGATGATAATTCAAGAAAGAAAAGCGACTGTGATATGCTGATATTCGTGATTGAGATCTTGAGGGACTTATAATTATTTAATCGAATATTATCATTATTTATGAAATATTGGATATTCGCTCTTCTGCTCTGCTTCGAAATATCGCAAGCAAGATCGCTCTAAAAATGCATCAACCACATACTCCATGTTTATGGAAGTGAGAATCTGCACTGCCAGCATGACGAATAGCTGCACTTCTACTCGACTTATGTACTGCCTGACGGGGCTTATAGCTGTCTCGATAGCATGAGAATGAAATCTGGATTTTACATATCAACAATTAAGACATTCAAAATATTATAACTTAGCTAGGATTAAGTCTCTCAAGGAGTGCTGACTCGTCCTTAGACAGTGTTCAAAGGCTGGAAATGCGGCTAGGATAAGCTTGTCACCGAACAATATTTCAAAGGATTTACCCTTCATTTAGCTGAATGCAAACACGAGTAAAGTAATTTTGAAGAAATATGTATTATAAAAGGATGGCCTCTACTTTAAGTTAACGATGATGAAACCCTTTGATTCTTATATTCAAATCTGATATATAATATTAATTATGCTCATATCAAAAATCAAGACATTTTTTCAATTCTCAAATTTGATGACTAGAAAAAAATCTTCAATCTTAATCAATCCTTTTTCTTTCTTCATCGATTATACATTTCTAGCTCTAGATCACAAAGCTATCAATAGATAATTATTATAAAAAGTAAAGAAGACTTAATCCAGCCCGTTGATACAGTTGGCTACAAAAATATATGACAATAAACAAATTTTTGAGAGCATAAATGAATCTATTTATGGGCACTTAGAAATTGAGCAGCTTGAATTCAGATAATGTATAAAAAATTCTGCTTTGAGTAAACATAAAGGCTAAATCATGGATATCAAGGATCTTTTTATAGATGCAAGGGGACAAATAACAAAATTAATAAACAAAAAGTCTTTACTGTTGTGGATATAAATATGTGAAATATTGCAAATAGTCGATATTCCTGTTTGGAACCAAATAATAACTCTTTCTCTCAGTTCTTACGAAAGATTAAAAATCAACTAGCAACTATTTGTTCTAACCTCAATTCACAATTACATCAAATTAAGATACACTTCTTTTACATATTGGGCCTCTAAATTTGTCTATGACTAGTCTTTCCTTTTAGATGTGGCCTCTACCAAAAAATTAATCAAATTTGTATTCAATAATTTGCATAAGGTGTAGAAAAAAGATGATTTAATCCTTTTTACAAATATTTTGGTCTAGATGGTATAAAAAACATCAAAAAACACACTTGTGAATTTTATGTAGTATATCATAATGGTGAGGTAAAATTTTAGTATCTTTGAATCAATAATTGAAAAAAGTGATCTTGAGACGACTTTGAATTTATACAAATTTTTATCATTGATAGGTCTATATTAAAAGTCTCTAATCATTAAGGTTTAATCTAAAATACTTTAGCAATTATAGAAACTTGAGTAGGATTATGAGAAAAGGCTGAATGTAGTGACAAAAATGCTGCACATTTGGTCTATTTTCAACCACTATAATGTTTAAATTTACGACAAGTTTTTGAAAGGATACATGGAGAAGTATCTCTTTGGCGATTATGGACTGAGGTACGAATATATATGGCTACATCATATGGTGGCTTCTGGCATCGAAGACTTCTAATTTATCAAGAAACTGCAACAACAGATATACATAGATCTGCCGATGGGTAATAAATCAACACATATTGTTCACCATTATCTGAGTATCATCGAAGATAAAAAGGGCCTTTCTTCTTATCAGTGTTCCCAACATCCAGAAGTAATCAGGATCCTCTTAAAAAACAAAAAGATATACTCGAACTGCATGTAAAAATAATTTTCTGCCAAAACAAAATAAAATAGAAAAAATCAGCATAATCCAGTTTAGCGTTACTGGCTAAAAATGCTTTAAAAAGCCTTCAATAGATTATCCTAAAAATTTCCTCATTAAGACAACAAAATATTTTTTAATATGGAATTTTGTGCGTTTGAACTAGACGCTCTAGTTTTTCTAAATGGAAAATTTATAGCTTTTGAAGTAATAGGCGGGAACTATAAGCTGAAGAACTTAGAGAATGAATACGATTAGAAGAAGAATGGCAAAAAGATGATTAAGTATAAGATCATAGAGGCGTATGGTATTTAATTGCTAGAAATTCATACTGCAAACATAATTGAAAGGACTATAGGTTCATTTTAGCAGACTTAGAGAGGAGTTGAGTATCTCTGCAGATGTTTGACTAAGGTATTACAAAAAACATGATTATTTATCGAAGATAATACTTTCGCTTGATGATATAATTAGTTATGATTTATAATTATCAATGCTGCCAAGAATAAAGTTGAACGGCAATGAGCTTGCCAAAAAGATAGCTACCTAAATAAGCCAAAGGATCGCAAATGAAAAATCAAAGCACCAATCTTTTTACAAATAGCACGAATAACTGTCTTCTCCACAGCTGCATCTCATCAATGTAGGCTTTGATGCTGCCTCGCTTTCGTATATCAAAAAGAAAATAGACCTTGCTAAAATGATAGGGATCAAGTTTCATCTTCATTAGTTCATCGATAAATCTAGCCAAATCAGATAGGAGCATTTATTTCAAAAAATAGGATCGAGTTTGAACAAAGATGAGACTGATATTTATTATTTCGATCGGAACGAAAAGGAAAGCGTGTCTAAGATTATTTAGACCATTAAAAAATTAAATAATACTATCGATATTTCTGCTATCTTGGTACAGTTGCCTTTGCCCCAAGAAATAACATAGTTCAAATCGCAAATTATTGAGACTATCGATCCTTCAAAAGATGCAGACTGTCTGACTCTGATGAATAGGGTGAAACTTATAGAACACGTAATTCCTTAGCTTCTGCCCTGTACACCTTCAGGAGTTCTCAAAATATTTGATGAGTACGGACTAAAGATAGAGGGAAAGAGAATGGTCATTGTTGGTAGAAGCACGCTTGTTGGACTTCCTTTGTTCCACTTGATGCTCAATAGAAATGCTACGATTACTCTCTGCCATAGACACACCTAAAACCTGAGCGGTCACATTGAAGAAGCGGACATTGTGATATCGGCTGTGGGAGTTCCTAATTTGATTACCAAACTGAAGCCAGAATCAGTAGCGATAGACATTGGTATAAGTCGAGACAGCGAAGGAAAGCTAAAAGGAGATATATCAGAATAGGCCAAGCAGGTTTGTTCTTTCTATACTCCTGTGCCTGGCGGAGTAGGCCCTCTCACAGTGTCTATGCTGATGTAAAACACGGTGACTTTGTGGCTTAAGCAGATGTAAAAGATTAGGAACAGGGTAAGTGTCTGACTCAATTCGCATGATTTAATATATTGATTGATATATATCATTCAGGAATTCTTTTTTAAATGTTTCATCACCATTTGGTACTGTCTTGGCTTCTATATTCTCAACTGTTATAGCCACTTTTACTGCATTTCTTCTTTGTATTTTTGTAAATTCGCTCTTACCCATAATTTTCTCTGCAGTAACATAGTTCTTTAGGCTTAATCAGCCCGCTTAGTCACTTTAAAAATACTTGCCACTTGGATGAAGATACAGATAGAGCCTTGATCGTCAAGTACTCTTGATCTTCTAATGTGTACTATTACCTCTTGATGTAATACTTGAAGATCCATCTTCCTAAACCATAAATTGATTCGCAAGTAGTTTTTGGTAAGATAAGAACCTTGTAAAAAAGGAGATCTTTATAGGTCGGCTTCGAATACCCTCCTTATATCTAAATATCTTTTATCATCTCTTACCTCACCTACTATTTCTGATACTTGTTTTTTCCAGCCTTTTCATTCACTTTTGCCTTGAAATCCTGACTTTAGGTAATCTGAATGATTGCCCTTTGGTACATCTGGTTTCTCATGACAAACTGGAGAAGCGAGACCAGTAACAAGACTGAAACTACGACTAATCCTGGATGTATCTGAGGGTTTTGGATGTATTTATTAGAATAGTATCGATACTAATGATAGTAATCAGATTATTCTGGGTTTTGCAGGTGGAGATTATACTTGAACCTAGCTTTTTAGTTGGTCAAAGTTTAGTAAGCCTTATTGATTTTTCTATCATATGATTTATTTGCTACTGGAAAAACTATGTCGTATCTTACAATTTGTTCTTATCAGGATGATATTTTTTGGCCATCTATCTAAAAGCTTTTTTGATGGTTTGTTAGTCATCCGATTGAGAAACTCCTAACAACTCGTAACAGTTGTATGGTTCGCAATAATTATCTGAATAGACTCCCGTTATGAATACAAAAATCATTAAATTTGCGTATCTATTCTTCATCCAAATATATATTTAAATCTAATCTATTGAATTAAATATAAACTTTCCACACCATTTGATGGTGCGCAAATAAATTTATTAGTTTCTTATCTGTAAAATCATTGAAAAATCACATACATTATCCAAATCTATACATTAATCTTAAGATAAATCATAGACTTTGTGTCAGATAATTCTATTGATGGCAAGAATCAGCTCTTTTGATAGATTTATTTTTGTTATAAATATTTTGTAATCATGAAAAATCAATTGTTAGCCTTCATTTTTCTTTTTTCGCTGATATTTACTCAGAATATTATCAGAATCAATGAAAGAGACACTGTTTTTGCTGATTTTGTAGGTCTCAGCCAAATCGACCGACAAAATGAAGTTTTAATCGAACCCATTAAAGAAATAATCAGAGCACCAGTGATTTAATCAATAGTTGAGCCAGTAAAGACCCAAACTATAAACAAAAATGATATAATCAGTCCCGGCTTAAGTTCTTTCGTCAGTACGAGTGTTGGATAGGATATTCTATTTAATGCCCAGTTTAATACGGGCCAGAGTCAATATGCAGCGGCATCTAAATTTTTTAGTGCTCAACAACAACTAAAATAAGTATGCTGCCAAGGCTGCAACACCATCCGCTATGTTGCCTTCAGGCTTTACTCCACTTAGTTCTATCTGAAGGCGCTGGGCAACAACGTATACATCAGTAACTTGAAAGGACTCAATAATGAGGAGTTGTTTACTGCAATTCAAAACATTGACTGCACTTGGTCTTTCAAAAACAGCGCAAACCGTTACATTAGTCTGAATTTTAATAATAGAGAGCTAAGCCTGAAAGACTAGGTAGGTCTAAATGAACGATTTTATATGTAGAGAAAAGATAAATGGATATATATTCAAAGTGCAGAAGCCTACAGGTATTATTGGGCTGTGCAGAGCAATAACGCAGTCTCATACGGCTTGAACTAGGCTACCCGCTGGGTCATGGAAATGTGGCCTTAGAGAAAAAATGGCTGGAACTGATTA
>Ga0194115_10005806_pt1 | contig 12690 bp, 9 predicted proteins | sample TA2MahsurfametaG_3_FD_148656 | JGI IMG/M metagenome (GOLD analysis project Ga0194115, IMG submission 148656) | Freshwater microbial communities from Lake Tanganyika, Tanzania - TA2015002 Mahale S4 surface | ecosystem: Environmental > Aquatic > Freshwater > Lake | place: Tanzania: Lake Tanganyika... | reverse complement strand
CACTTTGTGGAATATTTGAGGATGGGCTGTGCCAACAACTGAAGGCAGATCTTGAGAAGTGCTCTTTGGATAATTTGGTGATATTAAGTCATTTTATAATTTGATTATTTAATAAATATTAATTAATATTGTGGATAATCGCATGGGAAGAATTCAGTGCAAAGGAAAAGGAAAAGGTATCAGTTCAACTGTCACTCCCTTCAAAAGAAGAAACGCCAGATGGGTTGCACATACCCCCAGGTCTATCTCAGACCTCATCGTCACCATGGCCAAGAAGGGCATGTCACCCTCACAAATCGGAGTCACCATCAGGGACAAGGAAGCCGTCCCCAGCATCAAGCTCCTCACTGGACAAAAGATAGTTCGTCTCTTGAAAAAGCACGGTAGCTTTTATAATAATGTAGGCGCTGCCCCATAGATCCCAGAAGACATCTACTGTCTGATCAAGAAGGCCATCAGCATCAGAAAGCACTTATAAAAATTCAGAAAGGACAAGGACGCCAAGCACAGACTGATTCTGATAGAGTCAAGAATCCACAGATTGGGCAGGTATTACAGAAGAACTCAAAGACTTCCCAACAAATGGAAATAGTAACTTTTGATTAATGTAGTAACTCAAAGACAGCTTCTGCTCTTATTGCTGCCTGATCGATGTATTTTAAATAATTCTAAAATAATATTACCTATCATCAACAATAATCTTATTTATAATAATTTGAACCCATTATATTTATATCGATCATGAACAAAAATATAAAACTGAACATAAATACTCTATTATTACTGCTTGTGCTGACCAGCATCGTCAATGGTTTTGACTTTCAGGAATTAAGAGTAAACTCTTCAGTTCTCACTACCAATGTAGTTTCCGCCTACACTGTCACTTTCAATAGAGGATCCACTAACCTGGGCGGTTCTACTGCCTTCGCCACCTCTCCCCTCAACACTTCCTCGACCCTCACTCTCACTTTCCCCACCCAGTTCGTCATCACCCCAGGAGTCCTATGCTCCTATCAAATCAATAGTACTGGCACGTTTTTGAGCAACAATTGCACATTAAATAATAACCAAATCATCTTTTCCAATATCTTCGCAGCGAGCAGCATCATTCGATCAGTAGTTGTGCAGATTTCTAACGTACTGAATCCCTACCCAGCCGGAAGAACCTCGCCCTTTACAGGGACAATCGGCATAGATGTGGCAGTAGTGAATGGGCCAAACGGAATCAATTCTTTCGTGACAATAGCCCCGGCTTTGTGCTCCAGTAGCTTTACTTATGTTGATAATTTAGTATCCAGCAATTAAAACTTGATCATCTCACTAACATTAAAAAACAGCTTTCCTTAGACAGGCACAATTGGTATTCAGTTTCCTCTGACACGCAAGTGGAGCAATTAGCTCAATCCAGCACGATAACTACTTATCGGTGTCTCAATGGTATGCAGGCGAATATCATCGGTATTTATTTTTTAAATCAGAATATAAAATCAGGAATCCAGTGCAGTGCCACCTCTTCAACTGCAACTCTTGTTACTGTCTCTTCGATTGTCGACTCTTCCCTTGCTGCAGGCACAAAAATATCTTTCAGTATCGATAACTTGATCTCGCCGCCGACCAACCAGCCCCTGGACAGCCTAACTGTCACAACTTTCTTGGGGACTAACGCTATCGACTCATGCTCTTCACGTGTAGAGGGACTTATTCCAAAGACGATTCCGTCTACACAGTTCTCAATCACTTAAAAAGACAATCTGCCTATGGTGGTTAACCAGCAGTATACCATTAGATTCTAGTTCACTACTATAGATTTCATGAGTCAAACTGATTCTATTTAAATTACTTTTCCTTCAGGAGTCACTATCGATAACTTTGCATCCTCCTAAATCAGTGGTACTCTGGCTGTAGACTCAGCCAATTCCAACTTTTATGACTCTAAACTCACGCTTAAACTAGACGGCGTTAACGCTCTGTAACCAGCCCAGTTTGTAGTCACTGTTTCTAATTTTGTAGCTCCGCCGAACACTTTGACAACAAACAACTTTTTTTTTGAAATAGTGAGCAACGGCTATCCTAGAATGAACAGCAGACAGTCAATAACTGCAATCTCAGGACCCCTTTCTGGAAATGTTTCGATGGTCAATGCAGTGGTGAATGCTGACACTAGATACGTTTTCAGCATCCGTATTTCCAACCCTATAACATCATCAGGCAAGATAAAAATCACTTTTCCTTTTATAATATCTCTCAGTATATCCTAGAACTGTGCAGTTCTATCAGGCTTGTCATTGTTAGCCAGTCCCAAGTGTGCATTCAACTCCATCTAGAATTCTATCACCATAACCAACTTGAACACATCTTCTAACAGCATCCCTGCTCAGACTTTCATTCTTACTATCAATTCAGTGCGAAATCCGCCTTCTACTAAAAAAACAGGTGAGTTTCTCATACAAACCTTTTACACAGACAGCAACAGCATGATGGTTGATTCAGGATCTATTGAGGGCGTCACTGCAACCATTGGAACCATTGACCACACCAAGGTAATCATTTCATCCTCAAGTCTTGTCACATCAGCTATTGGAGTCACCTACAACATTGAGTTCTTGAGTACTCACGGAATATCAACTGGAGGATATGTTACAATGAATTTACCCAAGTCGATAGTGCTTGATCTTTCGACTGCTACTAACAACTGCAATTTGAATGTGAACGACGGTGTGATTGCTTCAACACCTTGCACTTTCTAGTAGACAAACTCAACTTATATTGCTCGATTCACTAACCCTTTCCCCAGTAGCCCAGTTAACCAGAATGCCACTCTGAGATTTAGTATCCTCAATTCTTTTACAAACCCCATATCTACGCAGCCAGTGTCTCCATTCTCTGTTTCTACTTTCGAGTCAGATGGATCATCGATAGCTACCACTCTCAACACCATATCTTATTCCGTGACGACTCCAAGCAACTTATTGAGCCATACAGTTCAAAGAATATCTAATAAAAACGCTTAATTAACAAAATATTCTTTAACTATATCTCAGATTGTCAATTTGCCGCCCAACTCTATAGTCATTGTGGCCCTTCCTTCTGCTGTTCTTGCCCAAAGTTTCTCTTCTTGCTCAATGACTTATGCAGCTGCAACCACTTCAGTCGCCTGCGGGCTACAAAATAACACTTTCAAAGTAATTACGATCGGTTAAGCCATTCCAGCAGGAATTCAATTTACTTTGTCTTTTACCAATATACGAAACCCATATTCTTTTGCGCCCCTTACTGGATTCTAGGCCACTACTAAAACACCCAACGACGCTTTCTTCTTCTCCAGAGGCACCAACACCAATTCTCTATCCAATAACGCTCCGACTTAGTTCAAACTCATTTCGTACACCTATGCACCTCAGCAGCTCAACTAGCCTTTGTCTCTCAGTCTCACTTTTGAGTTTTCTCAGCTCGTCATCATGCCTCAATACCTGCTCATCAGCATTGACTCTTACTTTAACGTTGGCACCCTTTCTTGCAACAGCTTCGTAGACTTTTCAGGCGTCTGTTCTATTGAAATAAATAACACGCTCAGAGTGACGGGAACCTTCAACAACAGTGTTATGGGACTGACTATATCTGGATTCAGTTCGCCAAACGTACCTCCGTCAGTGCTGACCTACTCAACAGTAGGCTCATTCACGAGCAACAACCACAAAATAGATTAGAGTCTTAATAACATAACTTTTTCTTTGAACTGCAACCTGCCATGCAAAACCTGTTCGTCCTCCAATAGGAGTAGCTGTTCTAGTTGTTACAATAACAACTTAGTAACTTCTGCTCTATTTTATCACGCCTCTACGTCTAACTGTTATGTCAACTGCCCTGATACAACATATAATAATAACTCAACTCTGCTCTGCTCCCCTTGCGACTCCAACTGCTTGAACTGCAGGGCTTCTCCTACTTTCTGTACTAAATGCAGGCCCAGCTCTCCCTTCCCGTATCTCAATATCTCAGGATCAGTCCAAGTTTGTGTCTCTGGCTGTGTCTCAGGCATGTATCCCGACACTTCAATTGATCCTGCTAGCTGTGTCTTTTGTAAGAGTCCTTGTCAAACATGCTAGACCTAAACGAAATGCCTGACCTGTAAGCCAGGGTTCTTTTATCTGGGCAACAACTCTTGCCTGACTGAATGCCCAATAGATTTCACAATTGCGAATAATGTGACCAACACTTGTTAGTTTTGCAGTGGCTAATGTCGTACCTGTTCAGGCAACTTAAATAACTGCACATCTTGCAACAGTCCCAAGGTGTTTTTCAATGGTTCATGCCAAAACTCTTGTCCTGCAGGTGGAAAGTTAGCCCCTTTCAATGGAGTATGCACACCTTGTGCTGTCCAATGCCTCACTTGTGGTTCTTCCATAAACTTCTGCACTTCCTGCAACGCTTCCTCAATTTATGTGTTTTTCGTCGGAAATACTTGCATCGAAAAATGTCCAATCTTTTTTTACAACCAAACTAGCACCCAACAGTGTATTAGTTGTGCTTCTGCAAATATAAACTGCGTAAACTGTTCTTCAGCTTCAACTTGTTTCACATGCGATGCAACTTTCGTACTACACCAAAATTAGTGCTTGAACTACGTGCATACAGGGTTTGTGAACATATCGGGAAAGGCAGTGGCTTGCAGCGGAGATTGTTAAACTTGTTCGGTCTCAACCACAAACTGTACCAAGTGTAAAACTTTGAATTTGTAAGACAATCTTTGTGTTACAAACTGTCGTTTGAACAGTATTCCAATCAATCAGGTCTGTTCGTCCTGCCTTTATCCTTGTCTTACCTGTTCAGTGTTGCTCTTTAACTGTACTTCCTGCGTCACGAATGCAACTCCACCTGTCTATCTCTCTAGTAATTCCTGCCAAAACACCTGCCCTGATTTTACATACCCCAACAACACTAATTTCAGATGCACACCTTGCACCAACAACTGTCTTCTCTGCTCCAGTGCAACTGTGTGCATATCCTGCACCAACAATACCTTCATCCTGAATTCTTCATGCGTGAGCCCCTGTCCATCTGGTATGGTAGGCGTCAGTGCTGTCTGTCAAAACTGCACAAATAACTGTAAAACATGCAGTGGAAGCAATAACATTTGTTTGACTTGTCTGAACGGCTTCTATTTGAAAAATAGTTCATGTGTAAATAATTGTGGCTAAGGGCTATTTATAGATTTTGTAAGTCAATCTTGTATCGGCTGTACATTCCCTTGCAAAACTTGTTCCAATACCACTTCGACCTGTCTGAGTTGCGAGACTGGGATCCTCATCAACAATCAGTGTCAAATATAATGTCCAAACGGACTCTTCCCTCAAGTTGGAAAATGCTAGCTCTGTCCTTAAAACTGTAGTCGATGTTCTTCTTTATCAAATTGTTCAGCTTGCACGGGATCAAACAAACTATTCAACAACTTTTGCATCTAGAACTGTCCCTAGACCCATGCTTTCTTTAATAATGGGATATGCAACAAATGCTCAACTCAAAATTGTTTTTCCTGTACGAGTGCAAATGTCTGTCTAACTTGCAATGCTGGTTTTTTGCTGTTGAGAGCCATATGCCTGGGATCTTGTCCTGGTGGATTTGTATCAAACGGAACTCATTGTGAAATTTCTCTCGATGTAATTTTGTAGTAGAAGTCAAGTGGTTTTCCAGTACCTTTTACAATAGCAGGAGTCGTAATGATTATAGCGTGTCTCATGAGTCGCCTCCAATTCAACTAAACCTACCTATCAGGAGCGATCTATTCCCTAATCGGCATACTTGAAATACTAGCTCTATTACTATTCATGGCATTGTACTTCTTCGATCATTATCAAACTGAGCCAATACCTTTCTACATAGGCTTTTGTGCCGTGGCCTTCCTTTACTTCCTCAACATCATAGCCTTTATAACTCAGTCTCTGTTTTTAGCCTATTAAAAATAGTTCCAAGATTGGAACTCAAGCAAATGCAACAAAGTATTCTATTTCATCACAAACTTTTTATCACTGCTTATTTGCCATAAATTTAGAAACATTTTGTTTTGCAAATTGTTTACTTTTAAAGTTTTCAGTGCCAAGCTCAGTAAGGTCTAGAACTTCAGAATTTTCAATATATTTTCTTTGGTAAGTTTGTTACACTCTGGCGCTGCATTATTCGCAGCAGGTATTGCAATTACTATCGTTGATTCTAAAAAGCAGATCTATTACCAATGCATCGATGTGCTTGTTCTGACTGGCTTGAACATAGCTATGGCTTTCTTCAACACTCATAAACAGAAAGATTTCTTTTTATAGCTTACCCCTGAAGGCTATAGTCTGCATAAGAAAAACAACATGATTGAGGAACATTTGGTAGCTGGAACGAACTATCATCAGTCAGGAAACGACATAGAAGTAGAAAAAGGTTATGTGAATATGTATAATCACGCCTTGAGCAGTCGACAAGCCATACAATTCGATAAAAGTTCATAAATTATCTCTTATGACTAGCAATCAGACAACTCCTTGGCAGGCATTACCTAAAAACATTACTAATAAATATCAGTTCAAGCCCAAGATATAATTGATTAAAAATTAAATTTCACAGATCAAACTAATTTAAAATCACATAAAACCAAAAATCGTTCTTATGAATAAATATCTATTCAGGCAGACTAATTATTGAATGCTAATTAAAAAGCCAAGGTAATAGATCTTTCATAGTTACCACCACAAGGGTTCTAAAGAGACTCTTCTAATTTCACTAGTTTTGATATGTTTAAAAAAGTTGATAGATCTGTTTCAGCCCAGATGCAGGCAGAAAAATAAGATTTATCTTTCCAATATGATCAAGCACCTCGAGTAGATTTTTCAGTACAAAAATATTCAAGCCATTCGAGAGCTGACGTTTCTATCCAGCCGTCACGTAAATCTATGAGGGACCAAAGTATTTTTGTAAAAGATCAGATCAGCTAGATATCTCAGTAGGACGAATAGTTTCAAATCCAGGCGGAAATGTAATCTAGAGACATTCAACCAGATATATATTATAACTAAATTGCGATTCAGCCAAGTCTGGACCCTTCTTAACAGTAAATCGGAATTCGATACGAAAAGTAAGGGGCCATTTACAACGTTTTTTACTAGTAAATTCATCAATCGAACACTGACAGCAACGTCCTGTACGAATAATAAGAATATGTTGAAATTGACTACCCAAGGGAACTGAGGTAGTAAAGAAATTAGGAACTGCAGCTTCGAAATGACAATGTGAAATCACATCAGGAATAGCTCGAATAAAGGATACGTAATAAATAGAAGTAATTGTAATAAATGAGGCGAAAAGTATAATTCAAGACTAGGCTAAACTAAAAACGAAAAGAGTCTTTAGCTAACAAGCATATCAGCGAATAAAAAGTTGAGCTAGGTCCCATTTACTATGTTTAGCAAAGGCCTGACTTCAATTCAAGAATAAGACCGCCATAATCATAAAGGTCACAAAGCTCATTCAGATAATAAAGCTTACATGATAGACAGTCCAAATCCAAAGGAAAGTCGCAGCATACGAGAAGTTAAAAATCATAAAAGATAAATCAAAATTATGGCAAAAATAAGAAAAATACAGAAGATAATACTAAAAATATTTTCATGCAAAATGACGATGATTATGAAAATGATCAGCCTTAAAACACCTTATAGTAAATAAACATTATAAATGACTCTAAAGAGACTGTGGGTCGAGAATAGAGGGGCAAGACTATAGAGGAAATAAAGTTAGATAGCTCGAGTCAAAGAAAACATGGTCAAAGAGTGCAGGACACAAAATCTTAAGCTCCTTTTAGAAAAAATAACGCAAACATCGAATACAACTAAATCGATGACTAGTTAATCAGTCAAGATTCTCTTGACAATCAGTTGTTATCAGGAAATAATTTGGCCAAGAGAAACAGACATAGACCTAAGTAAAGTTCAGACATGATCTAGCTAGAATAAATGAGCCAAAGCGATAAAGAGCCTACTGGAATAATGAACCATCACTATCATTAAAAACCTTACTTAAGATAAAAATCTCCAAGCTCGTTGTCAGGCACTATTTAGTAAATTCGAGGCAATTACAATAACGTTGACCATGACAAAACTATCAACAATTTGTAAAAAACTCAAAAGTTCCCAGCCAGACAAAGCAAAATCTAAAAAGAATAGTTGACCAATTTTTTTTCAAATAACCTGCCGAAAAATAATAACTAAAGATCTAAAAACAAACTGCCCTAGTAAAAAGATACGTAGAGATTCAAGATCAACAAACTTTATTCTAATAATGAACTTAAAAATATAAAAAACTAATAAAAAATACCAACTAATATTCATAATCGATAAAAACTTAATAATACTTTTGCAATGGCGGCTCAGAACCAGCTAAAAGATGCCTCCGTACAGAAAAGACAGGCAAATTCTAATAACTATCCACTAAATAATCGAAATCAGTGGTAATTCCAGCAAGAAGATAGAAACATCTCGGAAGATGAAGAGTTTTCAAGGAAAAATTACAACGTGAATAGAAACAATCTTGTAAAAAAACACAACAAAAATAATAACAATTTTACAAGTCATATGGTTTTGCCTCAATAAAGCGATAAACAAAATACTTCTTTCCATGATTTGGCTAAAAAACATGATGGTTTGGGCCCGAAGGCTGCTAATTCAAAATATCCAGCAAAGAGATCATAAGTTTAATAAATAGAAGTGCACTTTTCATCATAAAATAACGACAACTACTAACTGCCCTTCAATATGAACAACCAAAGTCCTGGTATTCCAAGAGCTTTTCAACAAAATAGGTTAGCGTCTAAAGAAAACGAGGATTCCCTGTATGAATAAGAATCTTAGTAGGGCTAAAACTATAAAAATCAAATGATTTTGGAGCAGATGCAGAAACGCCCGGACAACGACGATCTTCAAGAGTATTACCAGAAGAAGAGGAATCCTAGAGGCTCTCAGGAAAAAAGAGTTCCTTCACGATCAAAGAATGGTAAAAGCACTGAGAAGATCTACATGCAGAAACTAGATAGATATAGGAAATGATTTATATTTTAATCACTGAATAAAATTTAACAAAATATGATCTTAATAAAGTTAAATTCTTTAGACTCATATTTTAAAATCAGATATGCAAAGATGCCTTTATGATATTTTTAACTGATTCATTAAATTATAGAGTTTGATATACAAAAGCACATAAGACTATTTATCACCCAATATTGTACTTTTAAATCTAGTCATTTTCGTTAAATTATTCTTAATCACTTTACAGATTGCTTATATTCTCCTTCTTGTAAGCCTAAACTAAAGCTTTTCTCTGTAATTAAGCCCTATTCTTTTCCTAAAGCAATCGAATTCTTTACTTCAGGTTTAGTTTTACTTCAGGCTAGTGTTTTGTAGCAGGTAGTAGCAAAGGTTGTAAGTTTTAAGGATTTTAAAATAAAGGCTTTTATTGTTAGTCAGAAGATTCAGATGATGAACTCGATGAAGAGGATGATGAAGATTAGGAAGATTATTTTTTAAACAAAACTTAGTTGTCTTAAACGATGTGTTATTTTCTTTATCTTGACCGACTTCTTTACCGTTTAAACTATTTTTTCGACTGTTATTGCAGTTATGTAATATTCTTTTCAATTTGTTTTTGTATTTTGATAGGTATTCTCGGCAATCTGAAGCCTCCATGATTCAACTCTTCTTAATTCAATAATCTGATTGCATATTAACCAATAGTTATAGTTGATAACAACTTTTTATCTTTAAATGAATGATTTAAGGCTGCATAAACTTGTATTGGTTAAATATGAACCCTCAAGTACAGTAGAATGAGACATCTTATATTCACATTGTTCGATCTCAACATAATAATTATCTGTTCTTTGGAAGGATGCAGCTATCCTAATCTATATAAATAGCAGATAAAATCAGTCGGGTTATCAGTGGTGCCCGTAATATATGCGTCTATTGATATTTATTCGGAAGTCAAACTATTCGACAATTATTTCACGGTGTGAATTTATCTCAAGAATCGATATTTTGTAGAGTCCTCTATATTTTTTTGTAATTTCTAGTTAAAATTACTACGGAAAAGACCAGATTTCCACTTAAAAACATCTGGGAATTATCTTTATAAAGGGGCTTCTTAAATCTTAGTCATTTTCACTGTATGATCTTTTTAGATCTACAAACATTTTCTACACTTTTTTGATAGTTTTGGATGCATAGCACATCCTTTTAAAGTTTTAGATGCTGTCATATGGCTCAGAACATTTTATGTTATAGACTGAAACTTTTGTTAGAAAGTCATGCCTGACTAAAATCTTGGTTGGCGCTATACTTAAGAACCTTTTTTATTTTAAAAAGGCTTATTTTGCCAACTTTTCATATTTTGAAACCAAATTATAATAGATTATTATTGATCATATATTTTTTTGCTATAATCAATGTTATCTATTGAATAATATTAGATTTCTCGATAATTGTATATATTGATATCATTTGGAATCTATTGAAAGGCTGCTTAATGTTTCCACAATTTATTCATGAACTGATTTCCTTTTGATGAGTTTGCTCTAATACTTTGAAGAACTAGGCTGATTCTGATGAATAAACGAAGAATTTTCATTTTAAGTCTAAATGATAATATTACTCATAGGTAACTCTTTATGAGAATCGTAGGAAAATATATGCCCAAATTTAATATTTGACTGGGCATTGACTTTATTTTTCAATTGATTTATTTGATACTGTAAAAATTATTTTTAAGTTGCGTGTTTTCGATTCTGCTCATGAAACATATGCTGAATCTTCTACAAACTTTATCTTGATATCAGTAAAGCGTCCCTGTAATATTAGTTTTATGCCTTCAGTCTCTATACTATAGTCTCTTCATTTTCTGTTTAAGAACTTCGTTTTGTTGATGATTTTTTGCTGCTTGATTTCAACCCTTTTCTTTGAAAAACCTTGTTTGTTCTGTATTTTGTTTACTATTATTTAAATTTTTCCTGGCTTCTCATGAAAGTACTCATGGTTTTAAAATTATTCGAAATGATTGAATCCTTCTGTTTGCCTTTAGATTTCTTTGAACCTTTAGAATCCTTTGAGTTTTATTTACTTCCTTTTTTACTTCCCTTTTAATTTATGCTATTTTTCCTCTATCGCCTATCTTTGGTCAGCCTCCTGTCATGCTAGTTATTGCCAGCTTAAACCATATAAACATACGCCTATTTTTTATTTTTCGATGCATTTTAGCCATTTTTAGCAGGCGAGTATTTTTATTTACTTCGCTGTGCGTTCAGAACATCCTTTGTCCTAATTGGTTTTATCGATTTCATTGTAAATATAATATATTAATAGCTTAAGTTAGTATAAATGTAGGATATACATATAATTATCATTTAGAATCATTTTTTTTAGTGTGTTTCTTTGCAAAAAATGTGCATAAAACATTCGTGATCTGATGAAAGATCCGTCTCGTACATCTATTCAAATGATTTTTCATTCATGTGGTAAACATTCTATTTCTTTAGCTTAGAATCAGCGATTTTAGAATTATTCATAAAATCCTTAAAAAGCTCTAATTTTGATACTTACTTGGGATTCCTTCTATTTTTAGAAAAATCATCATTTAAAACCTGACTTATGTGATTTTAGATGCATTCTAATTTCATCTTAAACCGTTTGAGAGTATGATAATTGAGATCTTTCATTATGTTTTAAAGCTCAAATTTCTTTCTTCCAATAACAAAATCTAAGATTTTATGTATATAATCTTACAAGCCATCTAATTCTAACTTAAACACTCTCAATTAATCAAAGCTATGTCTATCCTAATAATTATTGTGGTGAATTTAATGATTTCTTTAACTTAATTTATCCAGAATTTGGTACAATATCTCTGTTATATAGACAAGCTGGTTATTTTCTCTATTATTGATAATATGAATCACATGATCCGATATCCCAACAACTAGATTGCATAGCTAATAATCAAAAAACTCAATTTTAATTATGCTTTTTTTACATAATTCAAGCGTATATTAATTCAGAATTACAAAGTTACATCTAATCAAAATATTTATAAGCCTATTCATGACATTTAATTCAAAATTATGACTGTTAATCGAATTCATCAGTTGATTAGATAGATCTAGTATTTTAATGTGAGGAACTTAGTATTCAGATTCAAAAAAGAACTAGTCTATGAAAATTTAAAGTAACAATAATTTGTTATAGTTCAAATTTTCAACAGATGTTGTTAGAAGATAATTGAAAACTTATTTTAAAGTTAATTAGACCTTTTCTACATGTTGTTTCTACTTCATTTACTTTTTAAATCTTTTATGCACAAACATTAAATTTCTGATAATCTTTAAAAGCGAAAAGCTAGTCTAACCTCTTTTGGATATTTTCTCTAAGATAAGATCAAATACTTCTTTAAATTCATCACTGAAACTCCTCATTTTAATCACATAAGAAGCTATTAATTCTTAAATCTGTTCAAAAAATAACTTATTTTAGTTATTTAATAAATTCTTAATGATTTTCGCAAAGAGATAATGCTCTTATGATTTTAATGATTGTATTTTTGATCGCATGACTAATTATTGTAAAATATTCAAAATGGGGGATAATTTTTTTAAATATTCATTGAATC
>Ga0194115_10005803_pt1 | contig 12693 bp, 21 predicted proteins | sample TA2MahsurfametaG_3_FD_148656 | JGI IMG/M metagenome (GOLD analysis project Ga0194115, IMG submission 148656) | Freshwater microbial communities from Lake Tanganyika, Tanzania - TA2015002 Mahale S4 surface | ecosystem: Environmental > Aquatic > Freshwater > Lake | place: Tanzania: Lake... | reverse complement strand
TCCCCAGCGATATTTGCAGTAATCGCAGTATTGGTTCTTATTATGATTGCGAGTCAGACTCAATGTCGTCCCAATCTTCTGGTGTAGCAAATCGGCATCTAGCCAAGATAGCGGCATATCCAATGAGGTCGAGATACGAATCCTCGCGCTCTGGACTTTCCACCATTCTTGAGAGCTTTGTCGCAATAGCAATAAGCGCCAGTTCAGATGGGTCTCTGAGCTGAACACCGAGAGCTGATGCGATTTTGTAAATGCGTAGAAAATTGTGCCTCGGGTCGCCATACTCAATGCCCCTGTCGAATAAGGTAGAACCAGCATCGTCAAGCCACTCACTTAATGATCTCTGTGTATCGGACACTTGCCCTGCCTCTCTTATAACCTTCATTAAAAGCTTTGGCTTTGGCTGAAGTAAATAAACCCCAGATGTAAAGGCCGATAAATGGAACGCCAATAACTATTCCTACTACTGTTTCATCAGATAAATTAGGCAACATCTGCACTCACCCCATATTTATCCAACCAATATGCAGAGATTTCAGCCTTAGATAAACGGCCTCGCAGCTGCTTTTTGCCCATCCGCTCTTTAGCAAATCGTCTTATTATTGATCCCTTAACCCAATTTGTCTCATCAGTCCAAGCCCCTGCTTGAGAATCGAATCGAATTAGAGCTACTTTATTTATCATTTTGCACCACCGATTGACCTAGGCGTTGCGCGGCCAATGCAATAAGTTTTGGGTCTGCATTAGGCTTTAATACTCTGTAATAAGCCGCAGTAGCAACGCCAATACCTTCTTTTAGAGCCAATCCGCCGCAGGCTAAAGCATCTAATATTGTCAGCAAATCAACGCCATCTTCATCTACACCGCAAATATTAATTTGCATAGCTAATTCCTCAGCTAATTCAATTTGCTTATCTGTATCATCTTCATTATTTAGCATTTTGCTCCCTAATCTCTAAACCCTAAATGGATTTAGGTAAATAGATTAAGGGCGTAAATCGATTTAGACAAGTAATAAGTCGGCGAGTCGAATATCTAAATAGCCAGCTAGTCGCTCATTAGTCTCTTTGTTGCCAAAGTCAGTAGTAATAGGCAACCGCTTTAAAACCCACTCAGGCTCGTTTATAGCCCCTAAATCGAACTGATACACCCCTTGAGGGGTGGCATTAATATAAAGGGTCTTACAGCCCGTTCTAGCCCTTATATCGGCCAGATAATCCCACTTCTTCTTCTCAATCAACAAAGTGTCGTAATGAGTCCTACGGCATTTAAGCTCCAAAAATGCGTTATGGGTTACGCCATCTGCTCGGTCGGTGGCTGATAAAGGCGTCAAGTCTGGATAAAGCGACTTAAGGGCCTCAAAGAGCTCAACCTCGCGGATGTAAATTAGTCGTCATCCTCATCAAAGTCATCAAGCGGATTCTTGATGGGGTCTTTCGGATCAACTATCCAATCGGGGTAAGAGCTGCGATCCATAGCAAAAGCCAAGGCAGTTCCCTCATCCATTCCTGCTTTGCGACAAGCTCTATAAACTTCATTAGCAGCTATAGCCCAGAAATCAAGCTTTGTTAAAGGCGTCTCTTTAGTAGTTCTAGGCCTCTTAGGTCGCTTCTTACTTACGCGCTTTCGCGTTGCCATTTCTGACCCCTCTCGCTAGGGCCAATTCTAACTGAGACTCCATTTTATCAAGGCGCGACACTATTGGAATATTCTCCAATTTAATTATGTAGCGCAAGCCAGCAATTAGTAACCCGATAGATCCTAATACCGACGCAATAAAGGCTGCAACGGAAGCTGCTTCCATTACCGAACTTTGCCGTAACGCTCGTAGTTAGGGTTGAGCCAATTAATTATGCTAGGCAAGACTGATACTAGAGCTGCGTTGGCAATTGCATCTGGCTGGAATCCCACCGCTAGGTAGGTCGCTAGCGCCGTTGCTAGGAATGTCTTTGCCCAGCTCTCTGCCATTTTCTTTAAGTCGCTCATTAGCTTCTCCTTCGAGGTTGAAATAACTGCCATCTTTGTCTCCCAAAGTTGTAAATGAAATATGGAAATGCGACCGGTGGGGATTAGCGCCGTTGTATTTACGCCGCTTCCAACCCAGTATCGGACTCATAATCTTTTCATCGTAGATTATGTATTTGATTCGCTTATCACCTTTCTTAGCTAACTTGCGAATCTTCTCAACTAGTGCATAAGCCTCTTCTTTGTGAGCTGATAGATCAGCATCAATATCTATAGCTCTAACGATTCCTCGAGCGTCTGGTATATGGTCAGAATTGCCTTTAGCAAGATGCCTAGCGTCAGCAATCCAGCCATCAGACTTCCTATCGCGATCAGGATAATCGTCATCAATTTGCTTTCTTAACTGAACCCCAGCGCTACAGAGTCTGGCCAAGTTCCGATTCCTCTTGGTCTTTTAAATAAACTTCATATTCCTGATCAGTCATTTCTCGATTTTCAATCTTATTTGTTGTTGTGTTTATTTCCATTACTGTTGGTCTCATTATTTAACTCCGTATAAATAGACAGTTCCAGTTGCGCTAAATGTTGTGGTTGTTATAAAATCAATTCGGCTTACAACTGCCGTCCCGACATAAATTCCAAATTGATTTATTTGATAAGCAGTCCCAGACCTTGTAAATCCTTTGGTTAATAGCTTTGCACCCGTTGTGTCGCAATTTTCAATTAAGTAAGCGGCGTGTAAATTTGTTGTGCCAGTTGCAGTTCCGTATCTAAATTGTGTGCTTAATTCAACATTGAGCGTACTTGCTGATGAGACCCATTCAGCAACGCTATTTAAATATTTTGAAGTAGAATCGTTGTTTAGTCTTACTGAAGTTCGACCTGCCGTTGCATTGGCGCAATCAGCAACCACTAGCAGAAACTTTTTGTGTAAGCCTAAAGAAGTGAAACTTACAGTTGAAGTGGCGGCAGTAGGTGTAACAGAGGAAATTAATTGATAGTCTTCGCCTGTCAAGCCAATTGAATTAATAGACATTAACTTAACTCGCTTCCAAAAGCATTGAAAGAAAAATCTGCTGTTGATGCATATATTCTTAACTCATCTGTAGCATCTAAAGTAATACCTAGGGTCAAAGCAACGGTTGCTTTAGCTTGCAGAGAAGCATCATAAACTAAATAATTTGCATTGGCGGTGGCAGCTCCTGCAGGTGAAACATAAATTCGATAAGTGCCGCTTGCAGTTCCTCGATTTGCTACTGTTACAGTAGAAACGACTGCATCGGTTGCTGCTGGAACTGTGTAGAGATCAACTTCAGTAGTCGCAGCAGGTGCGCTTTGTCCGAGGATTTTATATGCTGTTGCCATTTATGCTCCCATCAAGAGAAAAGGGTGAATTAAGCTTTCGACAATTAGGTCAATTGAATAAACTGTTGCGTCAATGGCATCGCCAAGCGCTCTCATATCTGTTGCGCCATCTTTGACGAAATCAGAGTTATCTGGCTCAGGCCAGCTGTAATTTGGGCTTAATGCCATTTAATCTCCTACTCAAAGTCCGCCCATTCTACCGCAGGATCCACCGCAGACCATATAAGAGCTGCATCGACATCCTGCCAGCGAGTCGGGGTAATGCTTAAGGTGTTTTTTGTAACATTAAGATTTAGGGTAGCCGTATTTTGGCTTATGCTTAAAGTCCAACCCTCGACAAAGCCTTTAAATATGCCGTTATATATCCCATTCGGAAACGCGCTTACTTCTATCGGCTTGCCCATATAAACGGCTATAAGGCCATTTAAGACTGTGCTAGTTATTGCTGGAGCATTTAGCTGGACTGTGAAACTTTGTAGGACTGTCTCGGGGGTGGATCGTAGGGTGATATACCTATCCGCTTGAAATTGCGCTTCTGTGCCATCTTCTAATTCCGTCAAAATGTCCGTTGCCCTAAGGCCATAGGCAGCTATTGATGACGCGCTAGTGGCTGTAACTGTGGCATTGGCTTTGTATTCTAAAAGAACATCGTTAATAAGGTTATTAGTATTTATCTCAGAAGTTATACTATTGCCTAAAATGACATTGGTCGGAATATTAAAATACCCGTAAGTTGCAGCTTCTAACGTTCGCCTAGATTCATTGGCATAGCCGACTTCTCCAGCTGTCGTTTCATAAATGTAACCAAACGCCATTCCAGCATAATAGGCGGCAGCTGAATAGCAATCGGTCGGACTGGCTGCTGCCGTAGTAAATTCATAAACTCCCGGAGTATCAATAACATCTATTGCAACCCCTGAGTCTGTAATTATTCTATCTAACCTATCGTCATCATATTCTTTAGGCCAATTACTTGTATGAGTAATTACTCGGGCCATATCTGCTAACGGGCCTACCGCTGTTACTGTTGAAATGACTACTTTGGCTGATGATCCTATTGCTTGCACCGAATTGCTTATTGAAGATACTTTGCCAGTAAATACTGTGGTCGGAGTGCCAGTAAAGTTATCAACTGTAATTACGACTGGCTCATTTAACGCAACGGCTAGAGATGTATTGGTATCGTTCTTGATGCGTATGCTTGCATAACCATATCGGGGCTGCTCCCAAATGGTAGAGCGGCCATTATTGATTGATACGCCATTCAGCGAGTCGCTAGTGTAATCAGTTCCATTTATGGTAACTGTTGGATCAATAGTCCAAGACATTACTCTGCCCTAGTTGCGAATCGACTGACTCCTAGATTAGTAAATGAGCCAGATACTGAAGCTTCATTATTTAGAAGATCTGCTATTTGTCTAGCTGTTGATGCTGGGTCAATAGCACCATTTACATTAATAGTAACCCTGTCCGCTTCTTCGCCTCTTCTAAAACCAGCAACATCAAATGAGCCTGTGCCTGCAGTTCTCTTAATAAAATTTGCTTCGCTGACTTGCTCAATTAAAGTCTGGGTGGCCGTTGCGGTTGCTACATTACTTCCAGCAGCTTTGCCGCCTGTAGTCAGGCCACCGCCAGCACTTAATCTGCCTGATAAACTTAGACCGCCACCAGTCTCACTTGCTGCTGCGATTTGCGCTTCTCTTTGTTGATTGTAAGTCAGAGCGCCAGCAGTAGCTGCTTGATTATCAAATAATTTAACTGCAGCAATAATTGCGGCAACTACGGCTGCACCAGTCGCTAGACCAGCCAACGGATTCAAAGCAAATCGAGATGCAATGGCAGCGGCTACCGCGCTGTTTCTTAAAGCAACATAAGCAGCGACTAACCCTTGGATCAGTAGAATAGTCGCTTGGACTCCAGCCGCTATCTTGCTTACTACGAATACTGTTGCTAATACTCCAGCGACTAGAAAAAGCTCATCCTTAAGATCAATAACTGTATTGATAAAGCCTCTTACCTTTTTGCCCCATTCAACTGCTGTCTTTTGAGTATCAGTTAGCGATTCATCAAGCCCACCGCTTCCAGTCAAGCCTGAGATAAATGCCTCAAGTGCCGGAATAAAGTTTTCCAATATCCAAGCAGTCAATTCTTGGACAACTGGCAGCAAAGCTGCCCCAATAGATTCCTTGGCTTCATCAAGAGCAATCTTGACGCGCTCCATCTGCTTAGTTGTTGTCTCTGCTTCATTTTCAGCAAAGTTGCCAAATGTGCTAGTTAATTGCTGGAAGATTGCATCAAAGTCTTTGCTTTTAATAATATCTGCATCAAGACCAAGGCCAAGCCTACCAAGTGCTGTAGTGTTGCCGTCATACGCTCTACCCAAAGCATTAGATATTGCTTCAAGTGGCTTACCTGTTGCTGCACTCAAATCTAGTGCTAGATTGAGCAACTTCTGGGCCTCTTCAACATCCTGCGTCGATCTAACTAGACGGGTAAATGCCGGACGCAACCCGTCATCAGCAACTCCAATAGCAATAGAAGTCTGTTTTATATATTCTTCTACGCCCTCAATTTGTTTAGCAGTAGCCCCAGTAGTTGCAGTTATAGTTTCGGCTAATCTGCGCTGAGCCGTTTCATCTTCAGCTGCAGCCTTAACTGCGCTGACTGCAAATGCGCCAATAGCTGCGCCAGCAGCGGCAAATGCAAGTGCTGCTTTCTTACCAAATTCAGCTGCGCGCTCGCCAATTGAATCAATATCTTTAGACCCAGATGCTAACTTCTTTTGAAAGTCAGCCGTATCTGCTAAAAGCTTAAGCGTTAAGGCTCTTGAATCAGATGCCACCGATGCCCCACTTATCTAATATTTTATTAAATGCTCTAGTCCATTGTGCCACAATATTCTTCTGCTCTTGGCGTAGCGTTGGATAAATAAACCATCCGCGAGAGCCGCGCCCTTGTCTGCCAGAGTAGGCAGGAAATTGCTTAAATTTATTAGAACCAAATTCAAAGCCAGCCCATAGCATTTGGGTATTAGCCCCACCGCTAAATCTTTGACTAGCAAAACCATATTTAATTTCGCCAGTAGTGCTGGTCTTAGACACTTTGGATCCGCTAACGATTCGATTGATGGCTTGCTGGCCTTTGACGCGAGTAGAAGCTTTGGCGGCAATTTGTTGCTGAAGATAAGTAGCAAGGTTATTAGAAGTCTGGCGAGCCTCAGCTTTAGCTTCATCGCCTAGCAAGGAGAAGGCTTTATAAACTTGCCGAAGCTCTGTCCGGTCAAATGCTGAGACTTCTTCAGCCATTGCTATCTCTCTCCTTTATCAGCTCGACTGCCGTTGCTACATCGTCCCAATCATCCCAATATTGAATCGGGATGCCAGTCTTAAGAGCAACTATTACTAATAGCCGCCTTACGCTGTCGGGCTGATGGCTTTTGGGTCATCGTTGCCTGTCTTAATGTCGGCAACTGTTTCCATCCATACTTCAAAGCTCTTTACTGGCTTACCAGCGTTTTCGCGCTTATAAGCGTTATAGGCCAAGAACATTAAGTCCCAGATTCCTATATTTTCTTGAGCCTTGGTAATAGTGTGTCCAGTTGCCTTTTCCCACTTAGCCCACTCTGGCGGTTGAGCAATATAAGTTGCTGATTCCCCTGAGTTATATTCAATTGTGATTAATAATTTCATAGCTCCCGATGCTCCGATCTCTTAGCTGAAGGTCTCTGTTGGTGTTCCAATGACTGTCATTGTCCAAGTATCAGTTAGCGCTCCTGGTGCTGCGCCACCTGCTGCTGGGAAGATTGGCAATACTGTAAAAGCAAATACTGCTCCAGTTACTGCGGTAAATGAAACATTTAGTGCTGTGTTAGGTGCTGATTCAGCATCAGCCCACATTGCTTCAAATAGTGAGCTAGCAGCTCCCCAATCCTGCAATAGTTCAATTGTAAATGTCCATTGCTTATCAACGGACTTATAAGCGCGCCCATCAAGGGTTTGATAGGTCTCGATAATTGTTTCGCAGCTTAAAACTGCGCTTGTTGTCTGGGCGTCGTAATTAGCGCTATCGAGTGTAAAGGTTACATCGCGCCCAGTTATTACTGTAGTTGCCATTTGGGTCTCCTATGCGGTTTGCTCGTAGCGGACGCTCAAGCGTATGTCTGCAACCAATAAATTGGTCGTTCCTACTGTTGTTACTGACGGCCTATCGACTGTCGATAACTCATACTTGGAAGCGTTAAGCGCTCCAAGAATACTAATAATTAATTTCTCTAAATTGTCAAGTGAAGCGGCGTTGCTGAAATACGCAACGCAAGCTGTTACCGTGTAATTTAATTTTACGCAAGTAGTTGCTTTACCTATGATTTCAAGCTCCATATAAGGCGCATCTGGGACGACTACGATTGCTGGAACTATTGGCGCTTCTGGAACTGAGTCATAAATATTGGCGCTGCAAGCTGCCAGAGCGGTCTTAATCGCGCCTCTTACATCTGTGGCAATTGTTGATGCTGGCATTAGCCCACCATAGTTTCAACATCAATATATGGACCAAGCAAGCCAGTTACTTTGGCAAGTAAATTTTTAGATAGGCGGTAAGGGGTAACTGCAAAATCTACGCCTTCGATTGATCCGCCTGCTGCGGTTCTTGATTGGAAGATTTCAACGGAGATAGCCAAAATAGCAGCTTCAGCATTGGGGTTTCCGACATAGGTCGATAATCCAGATAACGCAGCGTTTCCTGCTGGGATAATATTTTTTTCCAATATGTCTGCATTGGTGATTGCGACTGTAAATACATAATCGGTAATTTCGTCATCAGTTACTGTGTGAGTGCCATTAAAAGGAGCTCCGCAGCCAGTAATTACAACGGATTGGCCTTCGGTAAATTCGTGAATTGTTGCGGTCTCAAAGTAAGCAATATTTTCTTCTAGCTTTACTTTGTCAATTTTGCTTTCGAATGTAACTAGCATTGGCAAAATTAAATTCTCGGAAGCGTCCACTATGTCATTAAGATAAGCATCGTTATACAAAGATGACGAAACACCAATAATGGTTCTAAGCTCGGCAGCCGTAACTATTGTTGGCATTTCGTCATCCTTTCAAGCATTTAGGTGAGCGGCCAGCTCGGGAGCGGACTGGCCGTCACTACTGTGGTTTATCAGGTCTTGTTGATCTTAAATGCGCCAGCGCCAATCTTTGTGGCGATTGCGCCATAGCCATAAAGCGACACATAAACCTGACCGCTTTCAACTACATCAGCGCGCAACTGGAATGTTGGGCTCTCGTAGAAGGTGTAAGCAGCTGGATCAACAATGAGCATTGAGCCATCGGTATCAGTTGTAGCTGCTGTGTTAGCAGTTACATACAAATCAAGTCCTGCGACAACACCCCGAATGCTGGTTGGTGAAACTACCCCGCCAGCATTTTGTGGCTGTGAAGCAATATAAATTGGGCGACCACCATCGTTAAGAGTCATCAAGTTAGACCACTGAGAAGTGTTAGCAATAATATTGCGAGCAAATCTCTGAGTATTGTTATAAACGGATGCAGCTCCGCGTGATACGAATCCAAGCAGCTCTGAAGCTGTTGGATAAGTGGCAAGAGAAGTTGAGTCAAGAGTTGCGCCAGAAATAATCGCAGCATTTACTGCGGTATCTGTAACCTTTGCATAAGCTGCGGACATATTGTTGAGCAACTCTGTTAAGAATAGTGGTGAGCTGCGATCTAATAGCTCTATGCTGAATTTCTGAGAGCCACTGTATTTTTTGACAGACACAGTAACGAACGCTGCATTTTGGTCAGTTTCAGATGGCGTTCCTGCTTCAGCAACTTCTGCAACTGTTGGCATAACTGTGATTTTTGGAATCTCAAAGCTCATTCCAGCATCAGGTAGAACGCCAGTTGAAATTGCATCAATGTTGCTTCTTGTAGTGTTAGCTAGCCCATTGATTACTTCGCTGAGCTGGCGAGTTGGGACAAGACCTGCGTTGTCAGTTGTATCAGCGGCAGCTGCTACATATTGGCGAGCGGACTCATCTCCGAGTACGGCCTTAATTGTGGCCTCGAGATATTTGACTGGTGAAGGATCAAGTCTTGGACGCGTATAGAACGCTGGCCTTGGACTTGTCGCTTCAACCTTGGCTGCTTCTACCGCTTCTTCAACGGCAGGAGCAGGAGCGGTGGTGTCAGACACTTGGTCTCCTTCGGTTGGTTTGTCTGAATCAGCGGTTGCTGCGTCAGAATCTTTTACTTCTTCTTCGGATGCTGCTACTTGACTTACGCGAGCAGAATCGATTGCAGGGTCGGTTACTAGCGATACTTCTTCGAGTGTTGCTGAAGTAATCTGCATTACGCCTTTGTTATTAGTCCATTCGTTGATTTGTGCGCCAACGCTAAATCCGTCGCGCAATCCCTCACTAGCTTCTACTAGGGCATCTTCTCCTGCCATAGTATTTGCAATCTTAAATGTTGCTTCAATACCAGCTTTAGTCTTTTTGTATTCTTTCATTTTGCCAATTGGTCGAGTGCGGTCGTGTTCCAGTAGAAGCTTGACATTTGACATTTCAATTGAATCTTCTGCAAATACTGTCGGGCCGACTGAAGTATTGCCTTGCTCATTCCAAGTAACTATCGTCCCAGTTATAGTTCTCTTGATGGTGTCGGCAGCTGTAACTGCCATAGGCATATTAATTTTCATTAGGTATTAGATCCTCTTCTCGCTGAATCTGCTCAACGCTGATCGCGCCAATGCGGTTTAATATTTCATATACTTGCGCTCTTTCTAACGCGTTACCGCGTAGGAAATCGTCAAGTGCAAAGCGCGTCATTACTGGATTAGGCACAAAGTCCGGCAACGATAGGCGTTCCTCAATTGCCTTAAGTATTGGGCGAAGTGAGAAATCGACAAGTGAGCGCCGCTCGGTAACTGCGTTGGAATAGGTCATTGAAGTCTGCTCGGCGCTCAAGAAGTATGCGGGGATACCGCAAGCTCTTGCTAATTCTAGCGCTACATACTGACGGGCTTCTGCTAGCTGCATTGACTTAGGGTCAAAGCCAAACTCTTTTAAATCAACATCGGCATTTAGAAATGCAGTTGATCTGGATTGACGCGCAGTTTTCCAAGCAGATAATAATGATGATATTCTTTCGGCAGTTAAATTAGTGCCATTTGATTTAAGCACCATAGTTGGAGCTGGCTCTTTGGCATAATTTACTGCTGCGTTCTCTAAATAAACTGCTGCTTGTATTGTCTTGCCAGCGCGATGCAATAAGCCTTCATCTGGGCCATCAAATCTAATAATTGAGCCAACGCCAGAAATTGGAACTGGTTTGCCATCGACTTTGTATCCAGTAATCGTATCGGTCTGTATTTCTGTATCTACTGATACGCGACTTGGTCTAATTCTTGTCCAAGCTCTTACGCGACCGCCATCTGTTGATGAATACATTTCTAGCACTTGACCATAGCCAGCACCATATAGCCAAATATCCTCAGCTAGCCAGCAATAAACTACAAAGCCAGCAACTCTTGGGTCTGGCTGATTAATAACGCGATGCGGATCTACATACTCGCCAGTTATGCGATTAAAAGTTGTAAGAGGTAATGATCCAATAGTTCCGCAGATAATATTTCTTGCGCGTGCAACTGACGGGACTGACATTGCCAATTGACGAGTAGTCGATACTGGACTTCCTAGAACACTAAAGTAATCAAGGTTCTGAAGCGGTTGCAAATTAGCTGCCAGCACATCTATTGTGTTTGGCTTGGCAGCTTCTACGCTTGGAAATAGAAAATCTCTTATAGCACCCATTGCTTACATTGTAAGCGAGCCTACTTACACTATTTGAATATCTACGCCACTTTCAGCCATCGTTGCATAATGTGTTGCTAAGGCTGATGCAATTGCACCGCAGATTGTCGTATTGCTGACTTTGCGACCCATTACCCAACCGCCGTCTCCGAAAGGTAGCTTGACGGCGGATAGGCATTGCTTGGTCAGCTCTTCCTGTCCCGAGTGAGCTAACCGCTGCGAGGATATTGCTCCCAACAATTCATCGCAGCTTTGGGCATAATCAAGGCCATCTATCGGTTCAACCCTAATACCAGCAGGCGCTAATCTAGCCGCCACCGCTGACGCAGTTTTAGCTGAATAAGCAACTAGCTGGACTGGGTATTTTCTGAACCATTCGGCTACATCATTAGCCATTGCTTTATCATCCAGATTGGCTGGGTTATGCCAAGTCTGTAAAAGTATTACTTGGAACTTATCGCCTAGCAGTCTTTGACTGGCCACTAACGCAGCTTGCTTCCTATCAGGGCTTAGATCAATAGCCAGCCAAGTATCAGCTTCAGGGTCAAGTCGCAAGCCTTCAACTCTGCAATTTTCCCATTGAGACGGATTAATAACTGGGTTAATCGTATCGACCCATTGGCATAAAACTTCGGTGCGCACAATATCCTCGGGGTCTGATAAAACTGCTCGAATATTATCTGGATGAACTGTTAGGCCAAGAGATGGATTAGCTTGGCAGACACCTAGCCAGAAGGTTGGGGAGTTATCAAATTTAATACCCGTCGGAGCAGACCATTCAAACCAACCAATATCATCGTTACCGCCAAAGATGGCAGCCATTGCTCTTTCTCTAAGTTTATTAAGCACAATACTGTGCTGATCACCAGCATTGCTATAAACCCATATTTGAGGATTGGCTGAAGCCATTTGCGTATAGCGCAAGGCAGACCAGACATCCTCGTCTTTATATTCTCTAGCTTCATCGAGATGTATTGTCTCTGGGGCTGCAATGCCTCGACCGGCAGAATTATTGGCCCTGACGATATATCGCCGACCTTCTGTAAATTGCAATTCTTGAAAACCCTTGCTTTCTAGCTTCTTAGTAAATTCAGCAAATAGTCTGGGATTCTGTTCAATAATTCCATAGATTTTGTAAAACAATTCAGCTGAAGTAGTTAGCTTATGAGCCGTATGGACTTGCAATTTCTCCCTTAATACATAGATTCTAAATAAGATTTGAAGCGCCATAAAAGTCGATTTACCCTGCTGACGAGCGCAAAGCAAGGTAACTACTGGGTGAGCCCAACGGCCATCAGGTTTATATTTTAAGGTGTGATGAGCCAGCCATTGCTGCCAAGGCATCAGTTCAAAGCCGATTTCCTCGCAAAATTTGATCATTTGCTCGCCATAAGAGGGCAAATTATTGAGTTTAGTGTGGATTCGCGGTTCTGGCACACCTCGGTAAGCCGATTCGTCCCGAAGGCGGACAATCTCTCCCAATTCCGCCATTGCAATTGCTTTCATTCCTGATAATGCCTAGCCGAGCCATTTTCAGGGAAAATCTTCCCAAT
>Ga0194115_10005802_pt1 | contig 12694 bp, 10 predicted proteins | sample TA2MahsurfametaG_3_FD_148656 | JGI IMG/M metagenome (GOLD analysis project Ga0194115, IMG submission 148656) | Freshwater microbial communities from Lake Tanganyika, Tanzania - TA2015002 Mahale S4 surface | ecosystem: Environmental > Aquatic > Freshwater > Lake | place: Tanzania: Lake... | reverse complement strand
CCTGCGAAGCTTTTGTTGACAGTGACTGTGTCACCTCGGTGTTCACCTCAAAATCTGACTTTCTGTCGCCGTATACGGTAGCGCAGAAAACTAGCGACGACGAATCCGTATTCTGCCTCGCGAAAAGATATCCTGGCGTCCTACCGTATCTACGATATGTAGATAAGTTACATACGAGAGGCGGAAAGGACCAACGTGGAGCCGAAGGTTGGGAAACCACAATTAAGCAACTACAAAGTTACCTGTACTTGACAACATAAGATTTTCTTAGACTACTAGATATGCCTTTACTTTGCTCTACTATAGCTAACCAACAGGTTTCGATTCGAATTTCTAAGAAATCTTGTCGGCGGTTGTTCGGACGGAGGATTCGTCCCCCGGATACTGTAGCCTTAACCTATACTCTCGTCTACTAGACCGTAGACATCGTCACCATATCCTTTTCCCTAGTATGTTCTTGACGTCCTTCACGTTGGACCAATATCAAGCAATGACAGTCTTGGAATAGTTGGTATAGGACCGATGCTTGTCGACGTCGACTAACAGCATCATCCCCCTTTGGATGATCAGGATCTTTCAATAACCTTGTACATCGTCCAAGAATAAGTGGCCATAGTGCTGGGCAGATATTCTCATGGATCGTACCAATCTGTGACGGTATGACTCGATGTCGGTCCAATAGCCAAAGAAGTTGATCGGTCGATGTAAAGCGGATTGGTGGTTGTGAGAGACTAGGTGGCGGTAGGATAGTAGGCAAAATCGTAGTCTTTTGTAGCATAGCAGGAATCTTCGCGTGTTGGATGGACAAGCCAGGTCTGGCCGATACGAGTTTCATCATATCGTGACAGTGTTGTCGACATCGTGTTTCATCAGAGGGGTAGGTAAGATCATATTCCATCGAAGCGAACGCATTCCATTGTCTTTCGATGACGAGAAGACGAAGATTCCCCTCCATTTCATCACGACTTTGTTGTCGCAGGAAACGAGGAAAGTTGAGACTGTACAATAGGTTCCCTGAAACATCAAGGACCTCCAATGGATGGCCCTTCCAAAGACTGGACAGGTAGGTATCGACGACTGGCGTCGTCAGCTCGAAATCGTGTAGTTCTAGTTTCTTCAATCGACATGAGCGTGAATATAGGACTTTCCATATGACATGCTGAAAGGATTGGTATCGATCCCCACTCTTTCCCTGATAGGGTGGTGTCGCACCGTCGAGGGATAATTCCGTAATGGACGGGTGTCCGAGTATCGTCGCTTCAATGAGGTAGGCAGGGATGACCCCTGGTGCCCATAAATGGAGCCTAGTAAGACTTGTATTTTCCTTCACACCATACATAATAGGTCGTATGGCCTGATCGACACGACGATCATGGATAATCGTCGAATCTGTCGTCGAATAAATACTCGTCGATGAAAAGGGTAGATATCGAAATTCCTTTAATGACGTATTTTCGGCTATGGCCCGCCCCAGAATTTTCGCACCCTCTGCCATTTCAGGATTCTCCCATTGATGATATCCTAATTCAAAACAGGAAAGATATGGATTATTCCGTAGGATCGATGCCACCCTAGTCGCTGCCTGTACCGAATGACAACAGGAAACCTTTAAATCCGTCCACAAGGTCAAGGTCATCAGGCAATCTAGGACTTGAAAAATGTGATGTCCAACATTGGTTGCAAAGGTTGAAGCATTCCAATCTACCTGTACCGAAATACATTTGTTGTCAATGGACCGAAATCCTTCAATGTACCTTTCTGTGGAGATCTGGTCGGTACTTAGGGACAAGTCAAACTTAAAAAGACCCTTCTTCTTCTTGTTGTTGATACTTTCTCCATACTTCGGATACATCGATACGGTCATTATGGTAACGTTCCCAAATTCTTTGGTACGTGTATTGCCGATCGATGATGACCCATGAGCATCTGCTGCCGGCCCACCATGGTTCTCAAAGACATCTACCATCACAGAATCCTCCTGCTCACCAGGAAGAGAGATTCCAAAAATTTCATTCCATGGAGGAGACATCATCATCGAGAAAATATGATGAGATGATTTTCGTGTTGTAGCAGGCTTTTTCGGAGGGGGTGTCTTTTGTCTTTGAACAAACAGAGGTCGTTCTGCTATACGGGAAAAAAGAAGAAAATAACCTCGCTCACCGATGACATCGCGAAGTGGAAAAAGAAAACCATTCCTGCCTTTTTTCGAGGGTTCCGAGGCCGAAACAGGCCGGTTTTCCCAATACGCTAAAAGCCTACCGTTCGGATAGGCGTACAAAGAACGGCCTCTCGAACCCCCAATAAAGACTCATCGACAAACGAGAACATGCGAGAAAAGGTACGTAGCAAAGGCGTGCTGTCAATTCTATTACGAAATCTTGCGGAATCTGTTTGGGTGGAGGATTGGGGGGAATCAAGTATCCAATATTGAGAAAACAATGAGGTCAGGAGCCAGATTCAGGGGACACATGGCCATCCCGACATTTATATTCTTTCCGAAACGTGCATCTCTCCAACATAGGAAAAAGATACCTTCGTGTCTCAATCAACTCCAATACCCAATACATACATCCTACGAAAGCTAATACGTACGTACAACGCCTTCACAGTCATGCCATATTTAAGTCCCAAAACTATGGCGACGACGAATCCGTCTTCTCCATCGCGAATCGCGAATATATCCTGGCTTTGCTGCCCTATCTATGCTATGTAGATACGTACGAGAAGCCAAAACGACCAACGTGACAGTGACAGAGAATGTGAAGCCGAAAGGTGAAACTATGATACCATGGAGCAACTACAGCGTCCCTGCACTTGATATGAATAACTGTCAACATACGATTTTCCTAGACTACTAGATACGGCTTTACTTTGCCCTACTATGGTTCACCAACAGGAACCGAATCGAATTTCTAAGAACTCTCGTCGGTGGTTGTTCGGACGAAGGATTCGTCCCCCAGGTAGCGGATAGTCTTAACCTAGTCGTCCCTCGTTCAGACCGTAGGCATCGTCATCATATCCTTTTCCCTAGTATGTTCTTGACGTCCTTCACATTGTACCAATATCAAGCAATGACAGTCTTGGAACAGTTGGTATAGGACCGATGCTTGTCGACGTCGACTAACAGCATCATCCCCCTTTGGTTTACTAGAATCTCCCATTAACCTTGTACATCGTCCCAGAATAAGCGGCCATAGTGCTGGGGAGATACTCTCATGGATCGTACCAATCTGTGACGGTATGACTCGATATCGGTCCAATAACCAAAGAAGTTGATCGGTCGATGTAAAGCAAATTGGTGCTTGTGAGGGACTCGGTGGCGGGAGGATAGTAGGTAAAATCGTCGTCTTTTGTAGCATAGCAGGAATCTTCGAGTGTTGGATGGACAAGCCAGGTCTGGCCGATACGAGCTTCATCATATTGTGACAGTGTTGTCGACATCGTGTTTCATCAGACGGGTAGGTAAGATCATATTCCATCGAAGCGAACGCATTCCATTGTCTTTCGATGACGAGAAGACGAAGATTCCCCTCCATTTCATCACGACTTTGTTGTCTCAGGAAACGAGGAAAGTTGAGACTATACAGTAGGTTCCCTGAAACATCAAGGACCTCCAATGGATGGCCATTCCAAAGACTGGATAGGTAGGTATCGACGACGGGCGTCGTCAGCTCGAAATCGTGTAGTTCTAGTTTCTTCAATCGACATGCGCGTGTATATAGGACCTTCCATATGACATGTTGGAATGCTTGATATTGATCTCCACTTTTTCCCTGATGGGGTGGTGTCGCACCATCAAGGGATAATTCCATAATGGTCGGGTGTCCGTATATCGCCGCTCCCATGGCGTCTGCGGGGATGACCCCTGGTGCCCATAAATGGAGCCTAGTAAGACTTGTATTTTCCTTCACACCATACATAATAGGTCGTATAAGCTGAACGACACGTTCATCCTCGATGACAGTCGAATCGGCCGTCGAAGAAAACGGGACATATCGAAATTCCTTCAATGACGTATGTTCCGCTATGGCCTGTCCAAGGATTCGAGCACCTTGTACCATTTCAGGATTCTCCCATTGATGATATCCTAATTCCAGACAGGAAAGATATGGATTATTCCGTAGGATCGATGCCACCCTACTCGCAGCCTGTACCGAATGACAACTGGAAACTCGTAAATCCGTCAACAGAGCCCAGTCTACTAGGCCATCGAGGATTTGAAAAATGTAATGCCCAACAACATTCGCCGTCGTGAAGGTTGAAGCATTCCAATCCACCTGTACCGTAAAAGATTTGTTGTCAACTTTCTGAAACCCTTGAATGTACCGTTCTGTTGAGATCTGGTCGGTATTCAGGGACAAGTTAAATTTGAAAAGAGCTTTCGTCTTCTTCTTGTCATTGACTCCATATTTCGTATGTATTGATATGGTCATTATGGTAACATTCCCAAATTCTTTGGTAAATGTATCGCTGATCGATGATGACCCATGAACAGCTGCTGCCGGCCCACCACGGTCGTCCATGACATCTACCATCACAGTATCCTCCTGTTCGCCAGGAAGAGAGATTCCAAAAATTTCATTCCATGGAGGAGATATTGTCATCGAGAGAATATGTCGAGACTGATACGTTATCTGTGTTGCGTGTAGTAAGCTTATTTTCTGGAGGGGTGTCTTTCGTCTTTGACAACCAAGGACCTTCTTTCTACAAGGAGAGAAAAGAAGAAAATAACCTCGCCGATGACATCGCTGTCGAAGTGGAAAAGAAAACCATTCCTGTGTTCTTTTCGAGGGTTCCGAAACACGGGGTTGTCCAATAAAAAAAGCCTGCCCGCACTGGTGTGGTAAAGAACGGCCTCATCAACGCACACAATAAATCTGTCCCCCTGTTTCTCCCTGTAGCATTTTAACTTGTCCACCAACGAAAACACGAAAGACCATGTGGCAGAGGTGCGGTGTCAATTCCGAATTTTGGAAATTCGGGTGGGATTATGTGTGGGGGGGGGGGGAATCTTTTCTAACGAAAACAATGAAGTCGTAAGCCGAATTCAGGGGGAAAATGGTGGTCCCCACATTTAGGCTCTCTCAAAAACGCGCCAAACGGTAGAAAATATGTGCCCTAGTGTCTCAACCCCGTCGTGTCCTAAGAAAGCTAATACGTACGTACGATATCTTCATGCTTTATTACGGTCCACGCGTCATTCCCGTCGTGTGAAAGGTATGATATCATGAAAACTGCGACATGCAAGTGCCCGTTGGGTCGTGCCGTCGCTGTACAACGAATCTCTTGCCATTTCATACCATCAACTTCCATAAAGATTGATTACCCTTTGGCATACGAAAAGAAGGTCTTTTTCTTTCACCATGAGATTACATACTCTTTTTCTTTCGACGGCACTAGCATTATCATCATGGAATGCAATTCCAGAGGTTCAGGGAAGACTGACAGGACCTACTATTTCTACTAGCGGTCTACCTCTTCTTCAGAACTTTTCCATGTGCGAACGACTCAATCCAGAAACATTACCAGAAGAGTGTACCTGTCGAGAACCAGGACATTACAATGTTATCATAGAATGTCTAAAGTACTTTGAAAGTCCATTCAATGATACGATTGGGATGAAAATTGATTTAGATCCGTGTAACGCAGAGGGAAGTAAGATGAGTGTTGACATTACCGAAGCGAATCATAACATTGACTTTCCCATTGCAGGGATCCGTGCGGGGGAACAAAAGAATATCCCTATTCCTGGTCTTGCCATTGCTGTCCCTGGTTTAGGGGATGCAGGTATCGATGTAGCGGTCTTGATTCTGGGGAATCCTGATACCCTAATTTTGAAAGTCGGTCTGAATGCATGTGTCACATTGACAAGCAAATCTATCTGTGCATCTTCTATCCCATTTCTTAATTCCATCCTACCTTGGTATGTCCTAAGTGGAACCTATTCATTTGGTGATGTTTGTAGCTCAAGGACGACGATGACGACGACTACTTTTGGATCCGACTTGGCTCTTCGTGAAGAAACGGCCGAGTCATAGGCCTGCACAACATCCTGTTGTTTCACGGTGTATTGGATACGGTGAATCAAAGAAGCAAAAGCAAATGATCGACCAATCAATCGACGAATATACATAGGAAAATCTGTCATCCTGGGAAACAAATGTAAACAGTTGAAATGTTCATGTTTTCGACAAAGAAGTAACGAAAGACAGAGACAGTCCACTTATAGCATATGGTACAACCATAGGGCACCCGTTTTGTTTTTTCCCTAGTTCTTTATACAACTAGATCAGAGTATTTCTAGTCAACGCGAGTCTCTTGTCTCACCAGCTATGGATATCTTTTCACATTCCTTAAGCATATCCCACAAAAAGCCTACGAGAGTGGATGACGGAAAGTCAAGTAGTGCACAACTTGGTCTCATACGTCTCTGCTTTCTGGGACAAAATACATAATCCGACTGGGAGGAAGTCGTTCAAAGTAGCCGGTCATGGTTGCGATTGCCTGAACGATAATCGGATCCGGTCTTGACAAATCGATAAAGTCAAGTCGGCCCAGGATTTCACCGGCGAGGATATGAACCATCGTGTAACGCTCAAGGTTGGTGTCACTGTTGTCCCACGATTGACGTCCGCCTCGAGTTGTCTCCATTGGTTGTTCAGCACGACACCTCCTCAGCATCGCCTGAATCAACTCCTTCCAATAATGATCGAAAAATCGAATCACAAACAAATTGAGATACGCACCCATAGCTACCATGTTCATGGCAAGAAACGGTTGCTCATCGTCAATAGCATCGATCGTATCGTTGCACCTCACAGCATGATCGTATACTGGACCCGACTTTTGTAGCGCGGCGGGGTGATATTTGTCCACAACATCTGAGAAATCTCGATTCATGATACGACGGAAGCTCTTGGAGAGTTTGTCTGGTTCGATAGGTGTCATCCGACGCGCAAGATTTTGTGGTCGACTTTGTTGTAATGGATTTGTGCCAGCGGTACCATGAGCTGCAGAAAACCGATTCTGTGCGTTCCTGCTCAATCGTTTCGCTTCCTGTACGTCTGTACCGAAGGCAATCCACCACCGCACCACAAAATTCCCTCGAGTGGGCTTAGGGCCTTCCCAGGCTGCCTTGGAGTTCTCAAAAGTCCGATCAAGCAATTCGAGTATACCGTCGCGTTGAACAGTTATCAACCCAAGGTGTTTCAGAGCATTGTAGAGATGAAGCACCATTCGTAACTGTGCAAGGTCATCAATCATACAGGTTCCCTCTTGCAGATTGGAAAAGTAGGCAATATATCCTAGGAACGCTCCAGCACAGAACGGATTCCAGCATGCGCGCAGCAGTTGTTCCCGACTGGGCTCGAGTGTAGGGGTGGCCACGAGCATTTTCAAAGAATCTAGCATCTTAACATTCTTGGCCCAGTAAAATGTCTGTGCTTTGTCCTTCATCTCCTCACTTACGATCGACACCTGATCGAAGTACAAATCGAAGCTCGACTCAGCTACTTCAGCCAGGCTGTGAACGTCACCATTACCCTGGACGTCAAAGATTGAAGTCAAGAGGGAATGGATTCCAAACGCCAAAGCCCACGGAACCGGCTTCTTTGGGTAATTTACGTAGCTTCTCAAGAGCGGGAAGAGAGGTAGCAGCTCCTCTTCAAAGGGGAGCTTTTTTCCGAGGCTCTCGCAACAGATATTGATCAATACCGGCATAATTTCACCCATCAAGAGTTCGCCATGTCTTGAACTATGCGCGTGGCCAATCCTGTCCTTGTTTCATCCCATGACTTTCCAAAGAAGCCCTTTCTGCTAACTAGGTGACCCTGTCGCTCTTTGATCACTGCAACAAGTGCTTGCAAGTGTTTGATGGTCACGAGAATAGATCGTTTGGAAGTCCCAATGAATTCGAGTCCAGGCAACCACGAGTATTCATTAACGGTAATACCATACTTTCTGACATCGTCGACTATCCATTGGTTAAGACCGCGTGTATTCCCTACAGGCATCTCCATACAGACAACTGCATCGATACCTGCAACGTAGTACTCCTCTACTCGATTCCTAGGAAACTTCCAGGTATCACAAAAATCCACGGCGATGTCCTTCATGGTAGGGTCCGTATTGTTTCTCATGGCCTTTTCCATACAATCTCCCAAGAACATCTTGGCATCCGTGGATTTGAAGTTGGGGTTAACTTTAGTGACTTCTGCTGTGAGCTCCTCTGTAAGCTCTGGGAGGACCACAACCGCCAAAAGACGGTAAATGGTATTCATGTGGGGAAAGTCGTTAGCTAGAGTTTGTTCAAGGAATTGGACATACTGGATACCGAAATTGGCCACCGTCGAAGCTTCGATGATGTGTTCAACAATGGCAAGAGGAGGGTAATTATCCTGTCTATGCATACCCCAACTTCGTTTCAACCCGACATACTGCTTCGAATTGAAGCTCATAATTTCGTTCAATGTCATTAGGAACAGAACCGCCGCATCACGGTCAGATTCACGAAGAAGTTCGTCCACAGTAAGGCGCGATGGTGATGATGATGACTGTCGTTGTGGTTCAACTGGTTTCGAAAGAGGTACTCCAGCAGATGGAAGTGGCAAATCTTCTTCGTCGTCATTCTCATCATCCTCGTCTTCCAGGAACAAGGACGCAAATCTATTTTCGTTAGGTTCTGGTTTCTTCTTGTCGGCACCGGCGGAGTCTGGCCCTTTGGATGATCTGTGTTGTTCTCGAGGTTTCAGTTGGCGTAAGGTTACAAAGCAGTAGACCAATGCGGCGAGGAAAAAGGCATGGCCCTCATCACCCCGACTTCCCTTAAACTTTGTATCTGCGACTCTCTTTCGGCCTCGGATCGCCAATTTCAAATCAATCATGAGAGAGCGGGGGATATTCGTAATGTTATTGTCCTTCAAGTAGTCGACTGCATCAATGAAGCATTGGACGTAACCACCTTCAAAGATTTCATGTGGTACCATCGATCGAAGACGGTCTTTGAATCGTAGAGTCGCCTCTTTGTATCGACGGTACATACTACGAAATCCTTCCAGATTTGGTTTGTTCTGCCTCTTTTGCTGATAGTTGTTGACAAAGTCATTCCAATTAATCTCATCAAGTGTCGCTTGAGAAAACGTCGTTGGTGTCCTGGAACCGTTCGTGTTCGCGGTGGGATTCCATTGAGAAGCGCTGCGTGCAGACGAGGAATTGGCGCCGTTGGGAGGAGCAGCCGCCGTAGCCGATGCTACCTTGCTTGACTTATTCTTCTTCTTGTTGTTGACTCGAGCAGGTTTTTTCCCTTGCGGCATCGTATTCAGACTGTCGAAAGTGTTTTCACTTGTATGGGTGTATGCTGTGCTGATCGGGACTCTTCTCACCTCACAACGAAGTCTTCTGGTCCCCGTCATGACAAGATCATTTTTCCGGAGTATCTTCGTTGGGTGTCAGATCACGGTGGTCCAACGGACAGACCATGGAACGGTAACGGTAGAATATTCTGTATGTGAAAGTTGTCTATTCGTAGAGCGATACAAATCGATCAAAACAAAATATCATGACTATAGATTATCCTAGCGGCTGAATGCCGACTCAATCTGAGAATCTCACCTGAGAAGCTTTTAGTAGTGAGAAGCTTTCAGATTGAAACACACTTTGACAAAACTTGTTGAGAAGCTTTGGAATGTAATTTCCCAATCAAGTGTATCTGTCCGACGGTGGACAGACATCACATGGTGAAACCGAACACCGAACCAGAACAGACGTGTGCCATGATTCGTGCGATTGCAAAGATCCGTGGGTACACCTCTACCGTTATCTACAGTTGGAAATTCTCGCTGGAAATGGCGCGAAGCTTATTGTGACATGCTTTTGGGGGGAGGAGCAGTAAAATGCCAATGAGAGGAATTTTTTCGTCACAAGATTCATACATACACTTACCTTGTGACACTGGTATCATCATGGAATGAAATGAAAGAGATTCAGAAACGACTGATATCGCCTACTATTCTAGCATCATCATTCAATGTCTCAAGTATTTTGAAAGTCCACGCAATGGTACTGCCGGGAATGAAAATCGACTTAGACCTGTTCAACTCTGAAGAAAATACGACAAGTCTTGACGGCACCAAAGAGAACGATGTCATGGACTCCGAAATGTAGGAACTCAAGTCGGAGAAACAGAAGAATATTCCTATGTTGGGGTTTTGTCATTGGTTTTCCTGGTCGAGGAAATTGTGGGAGTAGAAGTGGGTAGAGTTGATTCAGGGGAATACGTTCCTCCTGAAAGGGGGAGCCTTGAAGCCTGTTTTTTGTTGACTCGCGTAAGACCTGGACGGGCGTCTTAGAATCCACTTTTGACAATGAAACCTGTGTATTTGCCGTGGTATTAGGATGTCTTCATTTGGGGACATTTGTGTCGGAACAACGACGACGACGACAATGACGGTGACAGTTCGGGCTTAAAAAACATTGTCGTGTCCAAAACAAAAGCGTCTTGATTCAACTTCGGGGATACGATCGATCAAACCAGCAGACGAAATCCACCGTGACAGACAATCGTCCAATACATGCGCATTCGGGAAATTGAGACTATGCTAGAAGGGAACGAAGAAAAAGATGTGGGAAAAAAGAGAATCTGATGGAAGAACGTCGTCTCAAGCTACTAGCATGGGACAGACGTCTAGTTTTCTTTCATGAAAGTGTTTTCAAAATTAGTAGATTCCTTTTCTGATGTACATTATTGAGCGGTCAATAGTCGTTCTCTTCCAAGTTTTTTAAATTTCGAACCATCATCACCGGCATCGGCCAGGGTGTAGTATGGTCGGGCACCAACCAAAAATCTGATGGGTAATGCGAGGATGAAGTGACATCTCTCAAAGCCTTCGATGGGTTTGAGAAGCATCACGATTTACAACCTTCTCCTTATCGCTTCCGTTTTAGTTGTGGAATAATCTTTTCATTATTCATAAAGTCGTGGAATGAAATGACATCATGAGATTCGGATGGAGTTCGTCAAAGTAGTCGGTCATGAATTTGGAAGCTCGGAGAAGAAATGGATCTGAATCCGCCTCGTCAAGAAAGTCAAGTCGTCCTAGGATCTCCTGGCCCAAGATGTAGAACATCGCTAGGTGCACGTTATATTGGTGTGAGGTTCGGCGACCGCCGATTTCCCCCCGTAGATCATTGGGTGTCGATGCGGCCAAAGTCTCAATCGTCTCCTTAAAGAAACAGTCAAAGAATCGAAAGATGAACAAACTCAGGTGAGCTCCCATAGCAGCCATGTTCATGGCAAGCAGTGGATGTTCGTTGTCGATGGCATCGATTGTATCGTTGCACCTCACAGTATGATCGTATGCTGGACTCGATTTTCCGAAGCTGTTGGTATGGTATGCATCTGTCACATCCGAGAAATCTCGATTCATGACGCGACGAAAACTCTTTGAAAGATTGTCTAGCTTGATGGGCGTCAGTCGGCGAGAAACATCGTGTGGTACTACTACGATTCACCGAAGAAAATGTAGCCTGGGCATCCCTGCTCAATTTTTTTGCCACTTTTATGCTTGAACCAGATGTTATCCCAAATCGTACTACGAAATTCCCCCGAGTGGGCTTCGGGCCTTCCCACATGGCTTTGGAGTTTGCAAAAGCCCGATCAAGCAATTCGAGGATACCGTCGCATTTTGCCTGTATCATCCCAACGTCTTTGAGGGCATTATAGAGATGAAGAACCATACGTAGCCGACCCATGTCATCGATCATGATGGTCCCCTGCCGCAGACTGGAGAAGTATGTAGTAAACAAAAGAAAAGTACCCGAGCAGAAGGGATTCCAACATCCTCGAACCATCTGCTCCCGACTGGTCCGGGGAGTAAGAGGGCTTACCACCGCTTTCCAGTCACTCATCCGCTGCATATTCTCTGCCCATGAAATCGACTGTGCTTTGCCCTTCATCTGCCTTCTTGCCGTGGCTAGTTGCTTAAAGTACAAACCGAAGCTTGACTCGGCCACTTGAGCAACATTGTGAACGTCACCGTCACCCTGTACCTCAAAGATTGAAGTCAAAATGGTATGGATTCCAAACGCCAAGGCCCACGACACAGGTTTCTTGGGATGAAGCGCATAATTTCTGACAAGTGGGAGGAGAGGTAGTAGCTCCTCTTCATGAGGGAGCTCTCCACAAATGGCCATCCGGCATGATGTCACAAGTCAAAAGCTGATCCATGTCTTGGGTGATAGTCTCGGCCAATCCTGCTGTTGTTTCGTCCCATGGCTTTCCAGAGAGGGCAAATCTGCAAAGGTTACGACCGTGCTGATCTTTCAGCACATTAGTCAATGCCTGTAAAAGATGGATGGTCATGAAAATCGATCGTTTTGATGTTCCAATGTACTCAAAGCCAGGTAACCACGAACATTCCCTTAGTGGCATGTCTTGCATTGTGGCAATGGTCACGACCCATGGGTTGAGCACGGTTTGCTTCCTGGCCGTGTCCACGACCCGTTCGTTGTAGACGAGAGGTAACTCCAAACAAACAAGGCTGCAAATACCATTGATGTAATGGTCCTCTACTCGCTTCATGGGAATACTCCAGGTTTCACAAAACTCTACCGCAACATCCTTTAGGACGGGATCCATATCGTTTCTCATAGCCCTTTCAAGGCAATCTCCCAGAAACATCTTGGCATCCATGGGTTT
>Ga0194115_10005800_pt1 | contig 12695 bp, 14 predicted proteins | sample TA2MahsurfametaG_3_FD_148656 | JGI IMG/M metagenome (GOLD analysis project Ga0194115, IMG submission 148656) | Freshwater microbial communities from Lake Tanganyika, Tanzania - TA2015002 Mahale S4 surface | ecosystem: Environmental > Aquatic > Freshwater > Lake | place: Tanzania: Lake... | reverse complement strand
AATAAGATGATAGGTGCCACGGGCATCGTTTCGCAGGAGGGCAACTCATCTTTCAATAACTACGTGGTGCCTCATTCATCCACACAATTTAGAATAATAGCCCATGCTCCATCACAATACGCCTACCTTGGAAGCTCTTATTACAACATGGCAACATCGAACCATCAGTTCAGGCTCTCTTTTAGATTCAGGAAAGCCTGAGGCGTGCACCGTGTCGGGGTGGTGTTCCTTGTGAGATGATCTGCGTTAAAAAGACGTTATGTAGTTTACAAGATATCGGAAGTGGCCATTAAATGTATCAGTTAAATGAACTTCGGAAGTTGATAAGGGTCTACCTCAACGAAGGTGGTCTGAAACTTCCTCCTGAGCACCGTAGGGACCTCACTCCTTCCCTAGTGAGAGAGGCGGGTGGTGTCTACAGAGAATTTTTAAATGGGTTCAACGACTGGCTGGAGACGAGGGGCAAGGCACCCCTCCAGCCCATTCGTCCGACTGGCTCCTCAACCCACGCTGAGAGGGACATGGTTGACCGTCCCAGTGCTACGTACGGTGACATCGACTACCTCGTCTCGTTCCCTGTTGACTATTCGGGAAGCGAACTCACGGAGAGGAGAAAAGAGGAGGCAGCTGCAGTCCGCGAGTATACCGATCTCCTCACCGAGTATCTCACGACTGTGAGACCCCCTGAGGTCGACTCGGATCTCACTCTCGGTGGCCACCCTCTCATGATCATCGTGAAGGTCCCTTCCGGCGGACTAGCCCAGGTTGATACCGTGGTCACCCACCCCAGCTACTCGGAGTGGATGAAGGGCCGCTACACCCCAGAGCGTGGCATCAAGGGATACGTCACAGGGAACCTCTACAAGGCTCTCGGTGACTACCTCGTCCTCACCATCGGAACTGAGGGCGTGATGGCCCGTCTCAAGGACGGTCAGAGGGTCCCTTCGAAATTCAGGTCCGGTGTCACCTACCAGTCGATCTCCACCGACTTCAGGAACTTCTTCAGGGACATCGCCGACTACGTCATCGAGGGAGCCTACACCGCAGACCCACTCCTCGACCAGCGCCCAGGACTTGACCCAGACAATGTAAACATCTCAGAGCTTGCTTATGGTATTGTAGGACTGGCAAGGACTATGGAACAGGCCGGTGACGTGGACGCGAGGGAGATGCTCACCACGATCCACTCCTCATTTGTAGAGGGGATGGAAGAAAACGTGGGGAGGAAGCTCTCGAAAGACATCACGCCTGAGCAAGAGGCGAAGATGAGGAAGCTCAACGTCACTCAGGGTGAGAGGGTCCGGCAGGTCTTCGGAGTGTAGCTTGAACTGGTTCACGTCTGACCTTCACCTGAATCACGAAAAAATTCGTGACTACTGCAGCCGACCCTTCTCCTCCACAGAGGAGATGAATGAGACCCTCATCGCTCGGTGGAATGACAGGGTCGGCGACACTGACACTGTCTACGTCATCGGTGACATGTTCCTCGGAAAGCCTGAGAATGCGACTCCTCTCGTGAAGAGACTGAAGGGTCACAAGGTCCTCATTCTAGGCAATCACGACAGATCCAGACGGACAATGCTGGAGTGTGGTTTCGATGAGACCTGGCAGCGCAAGGACCTCAAGCTGAAGGACGGTCGACGAGCCCTCCTCAGTCACAAGCCCCTGCCCGAGTCCACGATCGAGAATTATGACCTCCAGATCCACGGCCACAGACACTCTCTCCCCATCGTGAGTGGAAAGAGACTGAACGTCTGCGTTGATCTCTGGGACTTCGCTCCCATCTCTGAGGACGAGATCTGCGATGTCAAGCTCGCTCCGCCCGGGACAGACAGCGTCAGCGCATCAGTCGTCGGGGACATGGTCGAGGTGAAAGCACTGGTGAGGAAGGAGGACTATGAGGGACTCCTCGACCACCTCTACGTGTTCTCTCGTACAATCTGGGAAACGCGAGGAAGTGAGTAGGAGGTTACCAATGGCGATGAGCGAAGAGAACCAGAAGTTGATCCGAGAGAAGGCGAAGGACGCAGGGGACCACCTGAAAGGGAAGCTCCCGCCCTGCAAGTTCCTGAAGGTCCGGAACTCTTACGCGCACATCTGGGAACGTCTCAAGTCCCGGATGGGACGGAGCTACAAGGAGTGCGATGACAGCGAGGTCCCACGGATCCTCGAGATGATTGAGTGGTACAAGAACAACCCATGCTAGGAGAATGAGATGGAAATCGGAACGAAGGTGAGGGTCATCAATGAGGGCGGAAACGTGTGCGCAGTGGGAACATACCAGGGGACCGGCATCCCTGCGAAGAGTCTCAACGCCCAGTACCCGCACCTGAAGCACTACGCAGTGTTCGTCGAAAATGAGATGCGGTACTACCCGACAGGATTCCACACGCTCGTCATCGAGCGTGGATGAAGAAGGGCGACATTGTCAGGCTGAAGAACCTTGACGACGACCTGTACGTGGTGGTGAAGGGCCCGTACGAGTCGTCGTTTGCCGTGAGCAGGCACCTCACCGAGACCCGTCTTGTCGTTGACCTGTACGAATCTGGCGGGGTGTGGGAGAAGGTCCCTGTCTTCGACCTCGAAGTTGTGTCGAGGTCTTGAGCCTTCCTGTTTGGGCTAATACCGTTATGTTTGTGGATTCCAAATGCCCAATTTCGTAGATAAGGTCTGCGATGTCTGCGGTACAAGCTTTTCTGTGTCTTACAAGATCCGTAACAAGCAGGCCTGAAGAGAAAAGAAACGAACCTGTCAACGAGCGGGGTCACAAAGAGCTGCAATGAATGTGGTTCGGAGTTTCTTGACCCCCACTGCAAAGCAGAAAATTGAGGAATTTGTTTCAGAGTATCCCGGGATCGAGTTGAAAATCATCAGTCCCTCTGAGTATAATGAACTACAATCAGCCTATGATGGAATGATCAACTGGGAGAAACAATGAGCGCACGGAGTCCCGAGAATCCCGTGGTTGTGCCGAGTCGCTTTGTCGGTCTGCATAGCCACGATGGTTTCAGTGTGTACGATGGTCTCGGCCTACCACAGGAACACATTGACTTCTGCAGAGAGAACGGTCTCGACGCCTGGTCGATGACGAATCACGGCCACATGAACTCTTTTGGACATGCGTGGCTCCACACGGACAAGCTCAACAAGGCGGGTGGAAATTTCAAGCTCATCCCCGGCTGTGAGATGTACCTCCATCCTGACCTCGAGGAGTGGAAGCGGGATGCGATTGCCGCGAGGGAGGATGACTCCGCGAAGAAGCGGAAGAAGAAGGAGGAGGTCGCGACTCCCCTCGTCGCAGTCGTGGACGGCAATGACGAGGCAGTAGACGTCGGGCTTGACACTGCGGCGCTCACCGTCGAGAACGAGGAGGAGACGAAGTCCACCAAGTTCTACAACCCAGTGAACAGACGACATCACCTTGTCGTCATCCCAAAGACATCGAAAGCCCTTGAAAGATTGTTCGGACTCGTCTCTCGATCCTATTCCGAAGGCTTCTACCGCTTTCCTCGAATTGATTACAAGATGCTGAAGGAAGCTGCCCAGGGCGACTTCTTCGTGTCATCGGCATGCGTCGGCGGTGCGCTTGCTTGGGATACATTCCAAGAGATCCAGAATGTCGAGTTCGATAATCTCAACTGGCGACTCCTTGACGACCCGAACCTGATGGACAGAGCGCTATCACGTATCGGAGAGACGTACGGCCGAATGACTGACGCGGTCGGCAGAGATAATTTCCACCTCGAGATTCAGTTCAATCGACTTCCAGCCCAGCACCTCGCGAACCGTGCCCTCATCGAGTTTGCTCGGAGGGAGAATCTTCTTGACAAGCTCGTGGTGACCTGTGACTCCCACTATGCCCGTCCGGAGCACTGGAAGGAACGGGAGATCTACAAGAAGCTGGGACGCCTCGCCTTTGAGACCTTCAATCCGGACTCCCTCCCGAAGTCCCGAGAGGACTTGAAATGCGAGCTCTACCCGAAGAATGCGAAGCAGGTCTGGGAGACCTACATGGAGACCCGCGGCGACGCTGAGTTCTACGATGACGTGATGGTGAAGGACGCCGTCGAGCGGACCTGGGACATTGCGCACAACGTGATCGGTGACGTCCAACCTGACCGCTCCGTGAAGCTCCCGACTTATGTTGTCCCTGAGGGCAAGTCTGGTATCGAGGCTCTCACCGAGTCCGTGAAGCAGGGCCTGAAGAAGAAGGGGCTCCACACAAACAAGGAGTACGTCCAGCGGGCAATCTACGAGCTGAAGGTCATCAAGGACAAGGACTTTGCCTCCTACTTCCTCACGATGAAGGAGATCCTGCAGACAGCCCGGGAGAAGATGTTCGTCGGACCTGGTCGAGGATCCGCGGCAGGCTCTCTCGTGTGTTATGTCCTCGGAATTACGGACGTTGATCCCATCAAGTATGACCTCCTCTTCGAGCGCTTCCTCTCTCCCGACCGCGAGGGTCTCCCGGACATTGACACTGACGTTGAGAACCGAGACCTCCTCCTTGAGCTCCTCCGGGGACGGTTCGGTGGAGAGAACATTGTCCCGATCTCGAACTACAACACCTTCAAGCTGAAGTCCCTCATTCGAGACATCTCCAGGTTCCACGATATTCCGCTGGAGGAGGTGAACAATGCCCTCCGGACGGTTGAGAGGGACGTGGTGAACAATGTCCGGAAGGCCGGTGACGACAAGAACCTCTTCGTCCTCACCTTCGAGGACTCGTACGAGTACTGCAAGTCCTTCAAGGACTTCATCGACGCTCATCCGCAGCTCGCGGATAGTGTGAAGGTTCTCTTCCGACAGAACAAGGCCCTTGGTCGACATGCCGGTGGCGTCATCGTGTCTGAGAAGATTGCGGAGCGAATGCCCCTCATTGCGGCTCGAGGAGAGAGCCAGACTCCCTGGGTCGAGGGGATGAACTACAAACACCTTGAGATGCTCGGTTGGGTGAAGTTCGACCTCCTCGGTCTTGAGACCCTTCGAATTATCAGGAAGTCCATTGAGCTCATCCTCCAGCGTCATGAAGGCGTGAAGAACCCAACGTTCTCTGACGTGAAGGCCTGGTTCGACAGGCACATGGCGCCTGAGGTCATCGATTTCAATGACCAGAGGGTCTATGAGAATGTCTACCATGAGGCAACGACAAGGACTCCTGGTGTCTTCCAGCTCACTTCGGCCGGAGCCCAGAAGCTCTTCCAGAGGGCGAAGCCGAAGTCCATCGTCGACATTGCGACCCTGACCTCGATCTACCGACCAGGTCCCCTCGCGGCGAAGGTCGATAAGCTCTACTTGGAAGCGAGGGCGAACCCGAAGGACATCGACTACAAGCATCCTCTTATCAAGCAGGTCCTTGAGCCCACTTTCGGCTGCGTGATTTTTCAAGAGCAGTTGATGTCTCTTTGTCACATCGTGGCCGGATTCCCAAAGACGGAGTGTGACAAGGTTCGAAAGAACATCTTGAAGCGTCAAGGCGGAAATCCTGAAGAGTCGATGAAGAAAGCGAAAGCGATGAAAGACTCCTTCGTCCAGGGTTCAGTGAATAACGGCGTGAGGGAGGACATTGCTTCGAAGCTCTGGGACGACATTCTCTTCTTCGCAGGTTACGGGTTCAATGCATCCCATGCAGTTGCCTACGCAATCGACTCGTATTACTGCGCATGGCTCCTCACTTATTATGAGGCTGAGTGGTTATGCGCTTACCTCGAATCGATGATCGGTAATCCTGACTCGAGAGCCGAAGCGATTGCTGCGGTGAAGTCTTTCGGGTACGAAGTAGGCAAGGTCGACATTAATGAATCTACAAATGATTGGACTATCTCGAGCTCGAGAAAAGCATTCGTTCCTTCCTTCTCAACCGTGAAGTCGGTAGGGTCAGCGGCTATCGAAGAGATCCTCGAGCTTCGACCCTACATTGAGATTAAGGATCTTTTCTACAGCCTTGACGGAAGCTGGAAGCACAGCAAGTTCAACAGGAAAGGGATGGAGGCCCTCATCAAGCTGAAGGGATTCGACTCGATGGGTATTGTCGGACCTGACAAGTTCTTCTCTTCCTACAAACACATGCACCATGTCGTGATCGAATCCGCAGACATGGTGAGGAAGCACTCGAAGAAGGACCCGTGGATCGGTTACAAGAAGATGGTTGAGATTGCGACCGAGACTCACGGCATGGAGGAGTGGACGAAGAAGGAATCCGCCCTCTTCCAGCGAGAACTCGTCGGTGATGTTGACGCCTACAGCCTGATGTCCTCTGAAATGAAGGAGAAGCTTGAGGAGAATGACATCAGGCCCATCGACCAGTGGGAGATCCTCGACCTCTACTGGTTCATGGTGAAGGGCTCTGTCGAGAAGACCACGAAGAAGGGCAAGCCCTATCTCCTACTCGAGATCGCAGGCATCAGCGGGACCGCGAAGAAGATGTACCTCTGGGACTGGGACGGAAGGACACAGTTCGAGCCCTACACGATCTGTATCGGTGAGGTTGACAAGACTGATTTCGGTTTCGCATCGAAACTTCGAAAAATGAAAATTGTCGGCTAGACCTCAATAATGTCAATGAAGGAGATAACATGAGAGTGGGTTACAGCTTCTGGGGATACCTCACGCCGTTCGAGGAGAACAATGTTGTGGCCACGCCTGACGGTGAGCGTGGAAACCGTGTTGACTTTGTCGATGAGATGCTGAAGAGGGGTCACAAGGTCACTCGTCTGCAGATCCAGCGTGATGAGAAGCCCTACAGCGGAGTCGAGCTCCACGCTGCTGGCGGCTTTCCTGATGTCGATGTCGCCTACTTCGAGTGGCGGTGGCCGACCTGGAAGAATGACGAGAAGATCGGCGGTGACAGGGCCACTGAGCCTGACTATCGCCGCCAAATGGCTTGTCTCGAGCACTACCACAGGAAGGGTGTCCCGATCATCATCCACGACGGTGACCTGAAGATGACTCCCGAGGAAGAGCTCATGTTCCCGAATGCCGTCCTCTCCGACGCTTGCGTAAATCCCAGGGTACAGACTCGAAAGCGCTTGACCCTTCCTTGGTGTAACTACCTCAACCGTCGTCTTGAGACGGCGTCATACTCCTACAATTACACCTATGTGGGGAACAACTACGAGCGTGACAAGCAGTTCAAGAAGTACTATAACATGCCGGCCCGAGGCCTCCGCGATCGTGGCATCCAGACGATGGTCTACGGCAACTGGCTTGAGAGGAGTCCTGAGCGGAGAGATCCGTCTGAACTGCTGAAGGAGAATCCGAGCGTGTCGTTCGGTGGCCGCCTCGCCTACAATGAGATATTCGAGGCTTTCAATCGATCTATCGCGGTGACACACATCACGAAAGACGAGTACGCGCCCTATGGGAACATCACGGGTCGATTCATGGAGGGAGTGATGTCAGGTGTTGTTGCTCTCATTCCGGAGGAGTACGTCCACGCTCATCCTGTCGGTCTCAGAGAGTTTGTTGTCGACAGTCCTGAGAGCGTTATCAGGTGCGTCAATGCCCTCAACGCTATGACAGCGCAGGATCGACACCAGATTGTGCAGGAGCAGGAGAGGGCTCTTCGCAGTGTCGTAGATATCCGCCCAGAGAACAGGGTCAATATCATCGAGGCGGTTGCCAAGGGAGAGATCAAGGCATGAGCTCAAGGTTGTCACCGAGAAAGACTTTCTGAAGATGAAGTTCGAGGATGCCCTGAAGGACGAGAGTGTCAAGTGGGATGAAAGAACTTTCCGATATTTTGACAAATCTCAGAGATAGTTCTACAATCTTCTACGGAGAAATTATATGAAGAAGAGTATTTTGCTCGCCCTAGAAGGGCCGGACCGGTGTGGAAAAACGAACATTGCCGCTGAACTCTCTAAGCGTCTCTCCGTACCAGTCTTCAAGAATACTGGAGAATGGACCACCGACCTGAAGAGTCCCGACTACTTCAAGAACCTCCTCGTGTACGGCGGTACCTTCCTCATTGACTTCATCCATCAAGTCCGCCCCAGCGCGATCCTTGACCGCTACTACCCTTCGGAGTGGGTCTACTCGAGGCTCTTCAACAGGGATACTGACGAGTCGGTCCTGCAACGGATTGATGAAAAGTTCGCTGAAGCAGGGGGAAAGATTGTCCTCTTTCGCAGGAAGAGCTATAATGGGATTCAAGATGACCTACACAGTTACATCGACACTCCGCTCCTCGAGAGGCTCGACTCTCTCTATGAGTCCTTCGGCTCATGGACGAAGTGTCCCGTCCTCACGGTGTGGGTCGATGACGAAGACCTCAACAGGGAAGTCTCTGAAATTCTGGAGTGGATTGACGCATGAAGTCTTATGAGAGTTTCACTGAGGCGTATGTCGATCTATGTCGACAGGTCCGTGACGAATATGAGTTCGATTCCGCTCCCCGTGGAATGAGAATCAAGGAGAAGCTCGGTGTTCAGTTCCGCATCAAGAATCCTCGTGACCGGTTACCTATGGTTGAGGCTCGAAACTTCTCGGCTTCGTACTTCATCGCAGAGACTCTCTGGTATCTTTCGGGATCCGATTCCACTGCATGGATCTCCAAGTACGCGTCTTTTTGGAAGAGAATCTCGGACGACGGTGTCACGGCGAACTCTGCCTACGGTGCCCGAATCTTTCGTCCCCACGGCAGGGTTGCATCTGGCGGTATTGTCCAATGGGAATACGTGAAGGAAGAGTTGCAGAAGGACTCCGATTCTCGTCGTGCAGTGATCCACATCCGGACCCCTGATGACTCTCTCCACGCAGTGAAGGACGTGCCTTGCACACTGGCTCTACAGTTCTTCATTCGCGAAGGTAATCTCCACCTGCATGTCAACATGCGATCCAGTGATATCATCCTCGGGATTGCCTACGATGTTCCTGCTTTCACGATGATGCAGGAAATACTCGCCAATGAGATCGGAGTCGGTCTCGGTGATTATGTCCACACTTCTAACTCTCTCCACTGTTACGAGAGAGACTTTGAGATGCTTAATGACATTGCGAACTCCACTGAGTCCTCAGGTCTCCCAATGGATCCTCTTCCGAAGGTCTTCCCGACCAGTGAACTGATGGAGGTTGAGAGAGCTGTCGACACAATGAGTAACGGAGAGTTTCTTGACGGGATTATTTTTCGAAATCAACTTTTCATTGACTTGATAGCTGATCATTCCACTAGTGTTCTTGTGACTGACTGGACAAAAATTTTCTGCTCATTCAGGGCGAGAAAGATGAAGGAGACAAAGCTGGCCCGGCACTACCTTCATTCTACCGACTATAAGGGGTTTCGTTTCTTCAACAGGTGAAATATGAGAGCTTTGGTTACGGGTGGGTGCGGTTTTATCGGTTCTAACCTCACTCACAAACTTGTCAACATGGGATGGACCGTTGACATAGTCGATGACATGTCGAACGGTTCCATTCAATTTCTTGATGACCTTTCGATCAAGGTCATTCCCGGTTTCATGCTCTTGCAGTACGAGGAAGCGTACGAGTCCGACAGGTCTCCCAAGACAGTCCTCGTCATTCAGGATGACATTGAGTCAAAGGATGTCTTCAGAAGGATCGAAGCTGGCAAGTACGACCGTATCTTCCATCTCGCCGCAAATCCGAGAGTAGTCTACACTGTTGAAAATCCGGCGAAAACGACCGACATCAACGTGACTCGCACCATCAGGATGCTGGAGAGCGTAAACAGGGCTCCTAACAAGCCGCGCTTCATCTTCTCTTCCACTTCGTCTGTTTACGGTACTGCGAGCGTCCTGCCCACCCCAGAGACTTGTGAGAAGAACCCTCTCTCTCCCTACGGACTGCAGAAGCTCATGGTCGAGGAGTTCCTCAGAATGTCTCACGACCTGTACGGCACCGACTCCATCAGTCTCAGGTATGCCAACGTCTACGGACCCAGGCAGTTTGGAAACTCTCCCTACTCCACAGCGATCTCTGCTTGGTGTCAGAAAGTTCACGGCGACGAGGCCCTAAGGTTTGACGGTGACGGAGAGCAGACGAGAGACATGGTCTATGTCGGAGACGTTGTGAAGGCTAACATCCTCGCTGCAACGAGAGCTGAGGGGTTTAAGGGGGAAACTGTCAACATAGGAACAGGAACGAGGATCTCGAACAACCGTATACTCACACTCTTCCTCCAGAGGTTCGGTGACCTGAAGATAGATCACGCCCCTCCCCGCCCCGGTGACGCCAGGGACACTCAACTTATGATCTCCAGGGCGCAGGAGCTTCTCAATTACGAGCCCAGCGTGGGTCTCAGCGAGGGACTGAGACTCACCTGGGAATGGTGGGGGTTCTAATGGCGGCACCGAAGGAAGCTTGGATCAGCAGGTCCACTCGTGAATCAAAACCCTGGGGCGACACTGTTGTCTGGTATGCCCTACATTCAATACACGGCAAGGTGATCACGATACACGAAGGGTGCCGGACGAGCTTGAAATACCACAATTTGAAGTCCGAAGTCTTCTTCGTTCTCAGCGGCACCCTGAAGGTAACCTACGGAAACTCAAAGACTCTCGGAGACAGCGAGGAGCACCCATACAAGACGAGCACGCTGAAGTCGGGTGACACCTTCATCGTGCAGTCAGAGTGTCCCTATCGCTTCGAAGCTCTCGAAGAGTCCTGTCTCATCGAGGTCGGTGACAGGGTCGACGACGCACCCATTAGAATAGAGGACGACTATGGTCGTGTGAAGAAGGGGCCCTGAATCTTCTTTAGCGCAGTGACTGCTTTCACTGCGAGGTCGGTGACCCTGACAAGACGAAGAGAGTGAGATGCGAACCACGCGTCTTGTCTCCTGTCTTGTTCCCACTTCCCAACTCTTGCAATATCCCTCGGCTTGCTGGACTCTCTGATCTCCTCGATTGGCCTATCAAGACCATGCCAGTAAACACCGTCGAGCTGGACGTACGTATCGATAGAAGGAATGTAGAAGTCAATTGGCCACCCGTTGACTCTCTTCTGTCTGATAACTTCACCGTACTCAGATGCTAGTGTCTCCGCAAAAGAGTTCTCGATCTTCGAAGACCACTTCTGGGGAGATGTCATCATTGCTTCTAGTGATTTTGTCTTTGCGATTTCTTGCAAATGAGGCTGGTTTCTCGGGTCTTTCTGTCCGTACTTCTTCATCCAGGTTGCCTCTCTCTTTGCGAGAATCTTTGGCGACTGGAAAGTCTCCTCGTGACCGTACTTCTCAAGATGAGTCCTCTTTCTCTTCTCTTTGAACTCCTCGGAGTGTGATGGGTTCTCGACACCGTACCTCTCCATGAGCGTCTTCTTTATCTTGTCCCTTGTCTCCTTGAGCTGCATCGTGTTCTCTACTCCGTGCAATTCAAGCATCTTCTTCTTGGTGAGAACGTATCCTTCCCTTCCGACCCTGATCGACTCTCCCCTGCACTTCCTGCTGCAGAATGTGAGACCACTAGAGGAGTGGCTGGCATTGGCAGGTCTCCTTTCATAGACCTCCTTGCAGAAGTCGCACTGGTATCTGAGAACTACGTTGTACTGCGCAGATATTTCACCGTTCTTTTTGATTCGCGGCGTTGAAATTCTCTCTATGAACATTTTACCCTCCAGTATTATATATTCGATGTGAAGAGGGAAGACTATGACAAAGAGGCCACGAAGAACAAGAGTGAACAACGAGTTTGTGATTTATTGCGGTCCGATGTGGTCCGGAAAGACGACTCGACTGACCGCCGCTGTTGAGCGTCATCGCATCCGCCAGTCGTCGGTCCTCTGCTTCAAGCCGACAATAGATGGGCGGTACGCCGATGCTGCAATTGTCACTCACTCGGGCTCATCGATGGCGGCAATTGCCGTCTCAGACGGCGGTCAGATGCTTGGCATTGTCCAGAGAGACAGTCCCGAAGTCGTGGCGGTAGACGAGGCCTTCATGATTGACGGCGCGGCCGACGCCCTCATCGAGATCTTCAAGAGCGGTGTCTCTGTCTATGTCTCCTCGATCGAGCTCTCTGCGAACCTGAAACCCTTCGGTGAGGTCGAGAGGATGATGCCGTTTGCGACTCGAGTTGAGAAGTGCACCGCCGTGTGTATCGCATGCGGTGATGACGCCGCCCTCACTCACCGTAGAATTCCGTCGCTGGATGAAATATCGGTGGGCGGTGCAGATACTTATGAACCGATGTGTTGGTCGTGTCACCCGCTCGCAGTTACGAAATAGTCTGTACACTGTGCGACGTAGTAGATAATTGACTGGACACGCAGGAATCTCATGATAACTGAACCCTCCTCTGTCGATCTCGTCATCTACCACGCAAACTGCACCGACGGCTTCGGCGCAGCCTACTCGGCCTGGAAGCTCCTCGGTGACAGGGCAGAGTACCACGCTGCGAAGTACGGTGAGACTCCTCCTGATGTAGCAGGAAAGAATGTCGTCGTCCTTGACTTTTCGTACGACAACGCGACGACAAAGAGGCTGATGGGGGAGGCGAAGGGCTTTCTAATCATCGACCATCATAAATCAGCGATGATCGAGCTCCACGACGTATCCTGCACCCGGTTCGACATGAATCACAGCGGGGCGATGCTCGCCTGGAAGTTCTTCCACCCAGGTAAGGAAGCTCCCCGGATGATCAAGTTCATCGAGGACCGTGACCTCTGGAAGTGGGAGATCCCCTACTCGAAGGAGTTCGCGGCGGCCTTCGACATGGTGAAGTTTGATTTTGAGGAGT
>Ga0194115_10005797_pt1 | contig 12703 bp, 11 predicted proteins | sample TA2MahsurfametaG_3_FD_148656 | JGI IMG/M metagenome (GOLD analysis project Ga0194115, IMG submission 148656) | Freshwater microbial communities from Lake Tanganyika, Tanzania - TA2015002 Mahale S4 surface | ecosystem: Environmental > Aquatic > Freshwater > Lake | place: Tanzania: Lake... | reverse complement strand
ATCTCTAATAGAACGAAGAGCATTCCCATTTGATTTATTGGTCCGATCGGTATGTCCATCGATCATTGGACATCATACTGTCAAGGCGGGGATATTACTATGCCTCCTCGGTGGGACACCCACTAGTCTACAACAGCAAGATCGTGGAAGTAGTAGTATACGAAGTAATTCGGTACGTCGTCAACCAACGAAACAGGAAGGATGTTACGTATTATATGGTCCATCTACGGTCGGATGGGTAGAATCGCTCACATATCTCAACCCTCCCCAACTTCCTTCTCCTTGAAAATAGCATATTTTGATTGTCGGAGATCCTGGTATGGGCAAATCTCAGATGCTCAATGCGGCGACGCAATTGGCGGCTCGAAGTGTCTACGTGGGGGGGAATACGTCGTCGACGACGGGGTTGACCGTAACGCTCACCAAGGAGGAAGGAGGTGAAACGGGAATTGAAGCAGGTGCCTTAGTCCTTGCCGATCAGGGTGTTGCATGTATTGATGAATTGGATAAATGTAAACATTTGGATGGCTTACTAGAGGCGATGGAACAACAACAGGTCTCTATCGCCAAGGCGGGTGTCGTCGCAGCATTACCCGCTCGGTGTAGTGTCATCGCTGCCGCGAATCCCAAGCATGGGAGTTATAATATGAGCAAGACAGTCGCAGAGAATTTGAATATGGCCCGACCGATCCTATCCAGATTTGATTTAGTCTTTATTTTACGAGATCGAGCCAACAAGGATCAAGATCGTCTTGTATCAAGTAATATCATTAACCTGTATCGACGTCATGACAGCGAGGGTACGGGTACCTCCCTTCCATCCGATGTCACCCAAGAAACGACTGCCCAACTAGCCGAAAAGTATCTATCAAATGGGAAAGAAAATACACAACCAACGACGCAGGATCCCTTTCAGGAGGAATCGGAATCCTCCCGACGTGAGAATCGTGTACCACTTGAAAAACGACTTGCATGGGTTGCTGGATTTAATCCACCCTTACCCGCTGAACTTGTTCGAGATTATATTGCCTATGCACGAGAATTTTGTAAACCAAAACTAACCGTAGAAGCGGCAGAGATCCTACAGGAATATTATATGAATCTTCGATACCCATCGAATGGACGACAACGGAAGGATACTGTCCCCATTACGACACGACAATTAGAGGCATTGATCCGATTATCCCAAGCCCGTGCGAAAGCATGTTTACGTGATTTCGTCCTTCGTGAAGATGCCTTAGACGTCGTCGATTTATTACGACAATCGGTAGAACAGGTCCATACCGATGAATATGGGATCATCGATCGGACAAGGGCTGGTGCTGCCGGTTTAAGTAATCGGAAAATGCGTAAATTATTCCTCCAGCAGGTCCAGACGATTATTGGTGTAGGTGCGGAATGTACTTTGGATGATTTACGTCGAATCGCTGATCGGATCGAATGTTCGATTAGTGAATTCCAGACTATGGTCGATGATATGCGTGCAAATGGTATCCTCATGCGGAAACCAGATGGTGGATACAAAGTCCTTTCATAGATTATATTATGTTCATAACTCTAGCCGGACCATATCCTCTCATGAAGTACCAGCTATCCATTGAAAGTGAATAGTATTCCCTTAGGACGGTAAGCGTCGTCGAAAACCCTACTCGTTTTAGACTATAGCCACATCATGGTAGCAGCCACTACGTTATCCGGTCGCCTAACCTCATTCCCAGGATCATTGACCCCTTAATCATCGGTATTGAAACATGTAGGAATTTGTGGACGTCAAAACTGGTATAACTGCTGTATCGGATCCCAAGATGAGGTCTCTTTCTCCCATACTGACAGCTACAGGGAACCAAAAAAGTATTCCTGTTGTTTCGGAAAGAGATTGGTCGTCTGTAGCACCATCAATGGGATTTGGACTAATAAACTAATGACGAACCCCACCCAAACTTCTGGTCCGGTATGGAAATAGGCAGCCGTCTTGAATGCACCCAAAAAGGTCACAACGTATAGATTGACCATCCACAAGGATAAGATTAGCGGTACCACATGATGAAAGAATCGGTTGAAATATCCCGATACTGTGTTGGTTCTTGGTTGTCGCGGTAATCGTGCTGACAACCACCATTGATAGTAGGGAGGACCACCCCCACGGGGGAATAACGCATGTAAGATTTCGACCAAGGCAATAGGAATAATTTGTGCAAAGTAGAGAACGACATGATCAGAGAAATCCATCTGCCGGCCTTGACAATCCTGATAGTCGGAATGGAGGTAGTCTTCGTACCAACATCCTTCTCCTCCAGACGACACAAAGAATTCTTCCAATTCGTCAAAGACGACGTATAATACCCAGCCTCGTAACTGAATCAAGCCCAAATATAAATACAGTCGACGTTGGGAGTAGACATTGTCAAGTTGCCACGATGGTACGTGAAGGGATGAGGAAAGACTTCTACCCGCCTCACTGCTAAGGTATTGGCGGTGGTACCACTGTACTGCACTTCGTAGAAGCAAGGGAAACAGTGGAAGGATCCATGCATCTGGAAACTTGGCCAGTCGTCGGGAAAAGGGTAGATAGGATGGCTATAGAAAGGAGAATAACAACAATGTCAGCCTACCTTCGACGAAGCACATAAACATTGACACCTCAAGAAAACTGTGGAAACCAAATTCTATCCACGTAGGACGTACCGGTGGGACACAAATCATGGGATTTGGACTCATAGCGTCATCATTTATCTCGACATGGTCCCGACAACATACCATAGCCCCAGGATCCTCAAGGGAGGATGAAAAGACGTCCACAAAGGCCTTATGACAAGGTATCAATTGACTTTCTACCTTTGAAATGTCAATGGGGACATACTTTCTGGAGGGGAACGGTCGCGCAGGCAAATAAAATTGACAACACAAGGGAGTGAGATGGGTCGTGGAAGGTTCCAAAGGCAATCCGAAGGTAAAGATCGGGTATAGAATGAAATCGATCTTGATCTCAGTCCCACAAACCAGTCGTGTCGTACTCACCTGTTTCCCTGATTAGCATAAGTACCATAGATCAGAACTAGAATCGAGCTCATCAGGTGTAGTGACCAGGCAAGAATCATCCAGAGTGTTTGTTGCTGCTTTGGTTGATAAGATGATTGTTCTGGAAATGACGACGGCATGGAGGATGAGTTTGATGAATCCTGAAAGAGTCGCCACTGTTCTTGAAACATGAGATGTTCTTGTTGATCTTGCCGACGCAGGTGATGATGATAATGCTGTTGTTGATGACTGTGACGATGTTGATCGTCCAAAGAAGGGTGAGGTTCCGAGACAGAGGAGGGGGAGGATTCTTCTTGGACCTTCGTCATCATCATCGACTTCATGTTTCTAGACTGGAGCGATGATGATCCAAGTATCGATCTTTCGGGGGTACTTTTGTTTGTTGTTCTCGTCGTCATTGTCCTACTATAGGGAGAATGCATTCTCCCATTTTCCATCGCTACGGTGGGCGAATCGTCATGTCGACTACGTGGCCGACGGCGGGATGTCGATGTCACCAAAGGAGAAGAGGATGAGGTCGATGAGGACTTAATAACTGTAGCCATGTTGGGGTGATCCAAATCGGCGGAAGAATCATCCAGTCGTGGTCCCATTGTATTAGTTACTATATCGGTAGAACTCGCTTAGGATAAGGCGTGGTAGTCTTGTACGTGTTCCGGTCTGGGATAAACTTTGAATAATGTGAGAAGATGCAACAAATGACGTTGATATTGATGTTGTGGATGTTTTCGAAGATTGAGAACTTTTTGGATGCAAGTAGTGATTATTGATGATGAGAACAGTTTTTTTTTGTTGAATATTCGTGGGAGACTTGGGCTGTTTTGGCTCTCTGGCTGTTTGAAAACGGAGTGGACGAAGAGTCTGTGAAAGCGCTGTTGTGTTTGTCCACAGAACAGTGGACGAAGCTCTTTGGTGAGTGGCAGGTCAAGCAGACGCAGACGCCGACCGACACTGGCAGAACAGAACTGTGGTAGGGAAAGTGAAGGAATGAATCCTTGACGCCAGAACGAAGTGTGAGTTTTTGCGTCGTCTCGTGGTATGGTTGCAGTGTATTCGTTGTTCGCATATTTCACAAGTTGGTTGTAGTATGACGAACGATGAAGTTTGATTTGATGGAGTTTTTCTTGTCCAACGAAAATCACTCCATCCTGTCGAACAAGTCTACCACGTGGCGCGAAAAGCGATCCTCCGATTGCTGTCACACACAACAGAGCCAATTCGTGTCGTTGATGTATGTATATACCCGTAGAGTTTAATACATACCTAGGATACGTACTGCAGAAGACTTTTGATGTGACGACGAGGTTCGGTGACGAGGTCCTCCGAGCCGTCGCGCCTGCATTGGCTCATTCGTATATATGCCCTTTCCGAACGAAACGCTCAGCTGTATGTATGCTTTCCTAACTAACTGTAAAAATACGTGTACCGTACTCACGATGGCGAAAGACAAGACCTATGACACCCCGACAATTCGCGAGCCACAAAAATGGACGTTGTGCGATGAAAGCAACTCACCTGTTAATCCAGTACGACGGACCATACCTTTGTTTTCCGATTCCGTGGTCCGGCCCCCGTCGTATGAACCAATTGCAATTATCATCGGTCATTCAATAGAACCCACAGTAGGAGAGAGCAGCATTGAGGTTGTTTATTGATTGCATCAATATGAATTTTTGGAGCCCCAACCGAAGGAGAAAAGTACCTTCCGTTGATAAGTTAAGGATCGCATACGCTGGTACGTCGGACCAAAAGTGTCGGATGTTGGACTGTGTACGATCACTTGAACTGGTGATTTTTGATGACTCCACACACATGTATCAATATGTTCGTATGCGTGGATTCCATTGATCTATGAGTCTAGGCTCAACAAACGACATTTCCTTACGAATTTTCCTTTGGCTGTTTCTCGCTTCGACACTTGCCAACATAGACTTATTGGATCATATTGGAATTTCACAGGACGATTTGGAACAACGAGGACGATTGAATCCTATTGATTTGGATCTTCAACGACGATCGAAACGTTTTTCCTTTCGACGAAATGTCATTCCAACCTCACCAGTAACGACTGTTGCCCCTACATTGTCAACCACGACATCTCTCTCAGAAACAGCAACCATGCCAACCATCACTGTGACCGAAACCGTAGTAGATGAAACAGTCCAGGAACATATGGAAACTACGACGACAGATGGTCAACAGAATGGTGAAAGTTTCCAGACGGCTTCTAGCAACTCGAGATTGTTACAAGGTGATGATCAAGAGGAAGACGGACTAGGCGCTGCGACAACGACTCTACCTATCGGCCAGACTCCCTTCCGTTTATTTTCCAGTAATACCAAAAATGATAAGAATGATGATGAGTCGGGGATATCTCGAAATAGGTACGAATTGGTGGCCGCTTTCCGAATGATGGCTGCGACGAAATCACCCGATAAAGAAAGTGGGACAACGGGAGGTATAGGGACGGATATGGGTTCTGTTTTCCTTAGGGAAGATGCACAAGTTACAGCCATGGCCGCCGCACAGGCCATTGAGAAACGTGTCGTCGAATTGATTGCAACGATTGGAAGATTAGTATTACTTGCATCTCCACCCGTCGGGGGAGTATCCAGAGATTCAGGTAGTACCTCGAGAAGCAATAATACGGTCCGAAGTGATGCAATGTTCGAATATTTCTGTGAAAAAAGTATACTGTCGCTGTTGGTCGATATCGCCAAGGAAAAACGTCAAGGATCGGAAGAAGGAAGACGATGGGGAGCGGAGACTGCATGCTTCCATGGAGTCGTCTGGAGTCCTAAAGTCAAGGCACAAATATTCACTACCATGGCAGCATTGATCTCGGAAAGTCGGAGTCCGTCAGTCGTCTACTATCTTTTCTCCAACAACTACGTTAATGATTTAGTTGATAGCATGGTCCCCCTACAGCAATGGACTGATCAAGCTTTATCCATTATGATGCCCCCGTATGCTGACATGCTAAAGAAAGTTGCGGTCCAACTTGCTGCCGATCCGTATCTCTTTCCGTTTTTGACACGACAAGAATTATCGATTCGGGAAGATGAGGAAGACTTGGATTCTGATCATGTGGCAGAAGAACGATGTTTATTCCCACTCTACTCGGCTGCTCTTGAAACTGCGACGAGTCAATTTGCAGAATCCGATTCCCTCGTCTATGGGACGTGTCTGGTAGTGACTATCAACATTATGCAGATTGAATACGAACCTATCCAGGAATGGGTCTGTAATGCTGGTCCTCAACAACGATTGTTGGCAGATCACTTGTGTCAGGGACTACTGGACAGATACGCTCGTGTTGCGAACTTGACAACGGGACCAGTAGTCGATAGTCTTCGATCGCATGCCGTCACAAATCAATTTTTGGGTTTGAAGGATCATTTAGCGATGATTCATGAGGTATTTTGGAGTGGCGTACGAGGTTTGGATGTCCGATTGTGTGAATCACTCCTACAACGGGTCGTCACTGTTTTACTCAAGAATCTTCTACCACATCGAAACCGACCCTTTTTGGTAGGAGTTGGCCTTTATGATTTAGATGTCATTCCAGAACAGGAGGCTCTTGCTCAAGTCTCGACCATATTCTTGGCGTTTTTATTTGCCAATCTAGCCTATATTCCCTTCCAACGAATGCTGGCGGTTGCCCTGTTTCATGAAAAATCGACGCCTCTCTTTCTTTCTCATCGATGGATGCAGGAAATGGATTCTATGTCGCCGGAAAACTACATTTTCATGCCCTTGTTGTCAGACATTGTAACTGGAGAGAATGATCGAAAGACTTGCCCCAATACGTTTTGGTTGGAGATCATCAAGGGATTGTCGGGCCAATATGGGGAATGGCGAGCTACAACCTGTGCCTGTTTGTTTCAGGCGGCTTTAAAATCGGATGCGATGGATCATGACTCTTTGAAACTTCTGGAGATCGTCCCCTCCTGTATCGTTGAGAACTATGAAGCACGTCCTTTAGAGGAAGCCATTGCGACGTACTTGACGCGAAAACACAAACCAACAGCACTTGTCATGGAAACTTTGGAGTACGTTGGCTTTCTGGCTATTCAGCTGATCCAAAAGACGATCGTCGTTCATTGTATGGATATTGAAAAGTCGGTGAAAAACGATGCGGAACGGGCCCAGGCCATATCAGAAAAGATAGAACTCATTCTGGCGACGTCGCCGGTATGGAAAGCTCTTCTTCAGGCTCGATCGTACTTTGCAACGGAAGCACAGAAATGTCAACAAATTACGGGTGTATCGGAAATATTCTTAGGCATGATTGAATCGACGATTCAAAGTCGATATACGGTACGATATGATGAATCTGGATGGGCTAGTCATCGTTGTCCATTATCCCAACGTGGGTGTGCTGCTTCCACGGGGATGAAACCAGAATTCCTTGTCCGTCGGATACGAAGTGTTAGTTCGAATGACGTCGAATCTGTACGATTCTTTATCGGTGGGACTTTGCATCTACGAGCATTATGCAAGACAGTCGATCGTTGTTGTTTGACGATGAAGAATCGATCAAAAACAAAGACGAAAAAATCATCCTCCTCATCATCAAACTCATCATCATTGGGTCAACCTCCTGGTCTGGAACTTGTCGAAATTGCGGATGAATTAATTTGTACGATTGGAGGATTAATAAGTCGAAGACAGATCAATACAGATCTCGATTTGACAGGACGGATGACATTTCCATTCCAACCAGCTATCAGTAAGGAGGATCTGGAACATCCATCATCCAGACTGGTACACCATGTCCGGTCACAAACCAACAGCAACAATATTCGAGAACATCTCCTTTTAGTTTTAGATCCGACGAATATGTTTGTCGTCCGACGTCAACGAAGACCAGGTGTCGATGAGAATCGTGGTACCGTCGTCTTTTCTATTTCTCTACGGAATGTCATTGCTGCTGCCGACGATGAAGAATGGCTCCATGTCGCGATTCGGAATAGTGATGGTGAGGATGACAAAAACGGTTATGGTGATGAAAGGGAATATGGATATCTAATGAAAAATGGGAATATGCCAATGCAACTTGAGACGAATGGATCATGTCTCATCGTCAAACAGTATTTGGATCGTTCCCGTGAATCACTCCGACAAGAGTTATTGGAAAAGGTTGAAGTCTTTTTACGTCAAGCGGGTTCTGTTTCGTCCAATGAGTTGGCTGAGGAGAAGAAAACCTTGGACTAAAGAATAATGAAAATAATACCAAGTGCTACGGTACGCAGTTTGTTACTATCTTGACCAAATAGAAGTCTTTATGTTTGGTGGACACCACCCCAAAAGTCTTGTCGTTTCAAGGAATCCATACGGCACCTCCTCGTCGAACATGATAGATGGTGGTATGTTTTCAAGCTGGGATTCGTAAAATCAACCCGTATTGGGTAGTTTGTACTTTATCCCACCAAGTCTTACAATCATGTTGACCGCATGCATTTCCTTTATTTTCTGCGCGATGACATGAATGACCAAGTCAAGATCGTACCGGTAAGAAAACCAAGAACTCCGAGTGATAGTGAAGAATCACCGTAGATCATGGACATGATCTTCCTTTTCTTATATTGCGACTGGACTTTGTCAAGAGCAATGATAGATAAATCAGGAATGGTCTTTAGGAATCCTTCGTCATCGACGACATGAATAATTTCTTTGACAAAATTTTGCATTTGTGTGGAACGTTTTTCAACGGCATCCAATACTTCTTGATGACTAGCAGCAGGTCCCTCATCACCTTCCATAATGGCAGCATTCGTGACTAAGGATAGACATAAGACTTTCATTCCAGAATGATGGGCTGCGACGACTTCAGGGATTGTTGACATTCCGACACAATCACCACCCAATTGTCCTAAAAAACGACATTCACTTTTCGATTCATACATAGGTCCACTGACAAAGGCATAGGTACCTTGAGATCGGATAAAGGAATCATATCCCAACGTTTTGGCAGCCTTTAAGGCTGCCTGTCGTAATTCTTCACTGTACGCATCACTGGTCGGTGGGAAACGTGGACCTAATTCATCATCATTCGGTCCAACTAATGGATTCTTCCCCGCCAATTGTGGTAAGGCGATATGATCAGTAATACAAACAACATCACCGACACGGAATTCACGATTGAGTCCTCCCGCAGCATTCGTAAGAATAACAACCTTAATCGTTGATAGACATCTCATGACCGTTACAGGTAATGCCGTAGTCTTCATATCATGACCTTCATAGGAATGGAATCGTCCACGAAAACATGCGGCCGGGATTCCACTTAACATCCCAAAGACGACTTCCCCCTCATGTCCTGCGACTGTACAATGTGCCGGAAATCCTGGTATATCGGAATATTGGACCGTCAATGTCTTCCCTTCCAACGCCTTAGAAAGACCACTCAGCCCAGATCCACAAATGACTCCAATGACTGGAGAAAGCATTCCATTCTTTTCCAATTGTTCCTTCAAATAATATGCCGCTACGCGGTATGGAAGAAAGGATCCATCTAACATTGGAGTATATCTTTGTCTTTCCTGTTACTTTCAAGAGATGGTGGCTAGAGGAACAAAGATCTTTGTAAATGGGCAAACTGTACTGTGATGTCTGTAACGTCGTCGTCTTCGTCAAACAGTGAGGGGATTTCCTTTTCTTGACGAGAATTCGCATACGTTTTTTCGATCCAATTTGAAGAAGGAGAAAGAACCCAAACACCTATGATATATGATAGATACTTCCCATGCGGAAACGTCACCGTACGTATTGCCGTTCCTAGATCGAGAAGTTGGTCAAAACGGACGACGACAGTCCAACCAATCCATCACATCAAAAATCGATGATCTCAAAACGTGGGAAGCGGCATACGTCACTCTCGCCTGACCGTCGTCATCCAACGTTGAACGTGACGATATGGGATCGGGACGACCATACATCTTTCCCCGTCACCTCCCGTCTTCGCATTTATAGTTAACCCCCATTTGACAACAACAAGAATCGGATGGGCATGAAACAGTGGCTTGTGCCAGGTATATAGACACTGCGAATACCAACATCACTTCGACCAACAATCCCTCTTTTTACATCCTGTGAGAAGAGACAATCAAATCAGGACACCACCTTTTCCAAAGTCAAAGTAGTTGATAGTCCGGGATACCTTGCCATCATCATGAAGATGAGAACAGCAAAGGCTACTGCCACAACTACAATGGCCGTCTGGACTCTTCTTAGCGATGGGAAATTTACATCCGCCTCCAGTGATTTTCACCCTAATGCACCAACATCGCATCTAGCGTACTTATATAGTGAGATCGATTCGACAGAATACAGTGATATTGCAGAAACAAATCATGAACAGCAACAACAACAACATGAATCTCAGGCGACACTGTCGGCAGATCTGTTTGGTTCCCTAGTCACACCCAATCCTCCAAGATTGGATGATACATGTTATCATATTTCAGGTCATGCAATTATGTGTCATGGTGGTGATGATTCATCGTCCCATGAACCTGGGTTGTACGTAGATTCATCTATATTGAATCATCATGATTCGGACAGACCACGGGAGTGGAATTTCTACCAAGAGGAGAATGAGCAAGAAGATGAGGAAGATGACGACGATAATAATGATGAAGATGATGATGGTCATTCATCTATGCTCAGTAATTCAGCCATTTATCGTAAACCCCGAACACGAGTCGGTGCTGGAATGGGATCATCCAACAACGCAAAGACAACATCATCTTATTATGCATCCTCTACACAATCCGCAAAGGAGACATCCCCCATTGACTACTCGGAAGGACAGGTTCGATCACAATCACAAGTGGCCTTTGTACCCATGGCAAAACTGTCACTATCATCATCAACATCATTACCATCCGAACGAAAACGACGATTGGTATGTCCCTGGCACCGCGTGCATTGCTAGAGAGAGAAGAAAAAGAAGAAAACGAAGAAAACACACTGGAAGGAATGATGGATCAAGTTTTGGATGATCCATCTTTCCCCCCCTTGGCTATAATATTTATGTATACATACATGACTTTCATGTAAATGTATCTCTGTAGTAATATTTGTACTAGTGATAAATGGATCTGGATGTAGGTGTGTCTTGGTTCTTCCTTCAAAAAAAAAAGAGGAAACCGGATCATTTGCTTCTTTGTTAGGGTAACGGGTAGGTGACCGGTCCAACGGGCGTGGCATGGCTTCAAAGACAAGTCCGCCATGGTGTACTCTAGACTAAATTCAATGTTCCGCAGTGAAGGGATTCATTTTCCTGCCATTCATTCGGTATGGCTGAAATTCGCAAGGGGTAGAAATCAAAGTAAATGAAGTACTCGCGTACCAAACGAAATGACAGGACTGACATAACTATCATAAGCATTGAAAGACGAAACACCTACTGATTTTTTCTACTTTTTTATGGAGCAAACTTTTGCATCAGTGAACGTTTGCTGGGTGGGATAACACTTGCGGGGAGTTCGGCAGGAATGGGACGTCCCTTTTGAATGACAGCATCACACAAGAACATCGCGACGACATATTCGTCATGATCAAAGAGACCATCCCGATCCATATCACTAAGATTCCAGATGTGTCGTAGTTGCTCCTTACTCAAGCCGGTCTTGACTAGAACATCCCGAGCCTTTTGCGTCGACAAGAAGCCACCTTCTGGTCCCAAAGCCTCAAAGCTGGGAAGAAGACGGTCAGCGGAATCCTGAAGCGCCCAAAAGTGCGCTTGGTCATCTTGAGAGTAACCAAAGGGATTGCTTTCGTACTGATCGGATTTCCCGTACTTATTTCCGGTTTTTGGAACTGGAACAGGCGCCATGCCGGCCGCAGCACCCCCACCCATCTTGGCTCGCAACATTTCCGGAGTATCTCGTTCGCTTGGCAATTCTTCCATCAATGCCGGGATATCCTTATTCAGCACTTCATCCAACGCGTCAATTTGTTTTTGATTCAACGTAGCAAATTCCTGGAACTTGATATCTCGAAGTTTGGCAGAGAAACTGGTAATGTCGGGGAAATCACCTGGCGCAAGATTGTACTTCTTGAGAATGGTGCGGAAGACATTTGGCAAGTCAGCAATCAATTTCTGTTGTTTCTTTTCCTTCCCCATAAGATTCGGCATCTCTGATTTGAGATAGCCAACAATGTAGGCTAGAGTCTTGACCTTTCGAATACGCTTGACAAGTTCGTTAATCTTTCGAACCGCCGATTGACGAGGCAAGATAGCAAGATCCTTCATCAAATCCTTTTCTTCCATTTCAAATAGATCGGCATTGTCTAGGTTCTTCAGTGGTTCTTCCCAGAAGGATCCAACATACACACGGGCGACCTCGGGAGAACTCATCGTCTTTCCAAGCGACCACAGGAGAGCTCCATACACTCTCATAAGTTGCTGACGGTCGATTTGATCTGCCTTATTGAGGATGCATCGGATCTTATCCTCGTGTCCCTTCAGTACATCAATCGCACCCTTGAGCTCATCCGAAATATCCAATTTGTGGGCATCAAACAAAAGTAGAATCAAATCAGCACGCTATTCGAAGAAATGACGTTACGTATTGACGAAGAAAAGGCATTGGTTGAGTCAATAGTCATGGTTGTGGTAAATTGCAGACACCAAACAAAAGTATCGGATGGGGGG
>Ga0194115_10005791_pt1 | contig 12708 bp, 21 predicted proteins | sample TA2MahsurfametaG_3_FD_148656 | JGI IMG/M metagenome (GOLD analysis project Ga0194115, IMG submission 148656) | Freshwater microbial communities from Lake Tanganyika, Tanzania - TA2015002 Mahale S4 surface | ecosystem: Environmental > Aquatic > Freshwater > Lake | place: Tanzania: Lake... | reverse complement strand
GCTCACCCGGCTCTATCGCGAGCGCCTTCCGGCCCGGGCGGTGGTGCTCGATCTGATGTCGAGCTGGGTGTCGCATCTGCCCGACGACGTGATCTACGAGCGGGTGATCGGCCATGGGCTCAACGAGAAGGAGCTGGCCGCTAACAAGCGCCTTGATAGCCATTGGCTCCAGAACCTCAACCTGAATCAGGAGATTCCGCTCAAAAGCGAAAGCGTGGATGCCGTGCTGATCGTGGCCGGCTGGCAATACCTGCAATACCCGGAAGCGGTAGCAGCTGAACTGCTGCGAATCACCCGCCCGGGCGGCCAGCTGATCGTGTCGTTCTCTAATCGGATGTTCTTCACCAAGGCGCCGCAGATCTGGGCGGATGGCAGCGATCGCGATCACCTCACCTACGTGGCGGAGGTGTTGATGGCCCAAGGCTGGCCGAAGCCCGAGATTGTGGCCGAGCAAACCCGCGCCAAGGGCTTGAAGGGCCTGGTGGGCGGCCAGGGCGATCCGTTCTTCTCGGTGATTGCCACCAAGCCGTGATCAGCACCCTTGTTACGGCAGATGAGCTGTTGGCTCTGGAGCGTCAGGCCCGCGCTAGCGGCACGGGTCTGGACGTCTCCAAGCTCGTGGGCCGCTGGCAGCTGGAGCTGGTCTGGCCGAAGGGCAGCCGCCGGGCCTCAGCATTCAGTGGCTGGCTGCTCCGAGGGTTGTCGGCCCGCCTGGAGATTGTTGCCGAGCCCGATGCGGCTGAGTCCCAAGCCTTGATGCTCAGAAATGCGGTGAACCTGGGTGCACTTGAGCTGCGGTTCAATGGCCACGGCCGGTTGCAGGGCAAGCGGCCACTGCTGCTGTTCAGTTTTGATCAGCTGCGGCTGTGCCTTGCTGGCCGCTGTTTGCTAAAGCGCAACCTGCCGGCGCCAGAGCCCCAGCGCATGCCGTTTTTTGCCTTGATTCATCGCGATACCAGCGGTTGGCTGGCGGCACGGGGCCGTGGCGGCGGGCTGGCCCTCTGGCGTCTGGCCGATGGCGCCGTTCCCGTTGCCAACATGGCCCCAACCGCTCCCTGAGCTCCCGATGGCGTGTCCGCAGTGCGGCAGTTGGTCTGTTCGGGCCGATCGCAGCCTGGCGGGTCGCATGGTGTGCGGCCGCTGCGGCGTTCCCTTGCAGGGGGTGAAGCGCCGGGGCCGGGGCGCACGATTTCAGCGGGCAGTGCCTGGCCGCGGCCGTTGGAGTTGGTGGATTTTGGCCCTGGTGGTGGCCGCCGCAACGCTGGCGGCGTTTGATTCAGGATCGCGTCAGCCCCTGATCCCCCATGGTTCCGGCGATCGCCTTAACGATCGGTGGCAGTGATTCCGGCGGCGGCGCCGGGATTCAGGCCGATCTGAAAACGTTTCTGGCCCTGCAGGTGCATGGCTGCTCGGCGCTCACCTGCGTCACCGCGCAAAACACCTGTGGCGTCAGCCGCGTGGATGCCCTGCCGCCTGAGGCCCTCACCGCTCAGGTGGAGGCGGTGATCAGCGATCTGCCCGTAGCGGCCCTGAAAACCGGAATGCTGCTCAACCGGTCGTTGATCCAGGCCACTGCTCGTGCTCTGGAGCCGTTGCCGATCCCCAGGCTGATCGATCCGGTGATGGTGTCGCGGGCGGGATCGGTGCTGTTGGAGCCCGAAGCGATCGAGGCCTATCGCCAGCTCCTGTTGCCTTTGGCGGAGCTGATCACCCCGAATCTGCATGAGGCTCGGCTGCTGAGCGGCCAGGCGATTGAGGCGGCAGACGATGTGGAGCGGGCCGCCGCATGGCTACTGGAGCTAGGCCCTGCCGCCGTTCTGATCAAAGGGGGTGGTCTGGCTGAGCTGCGGGGCCGCGACTATCTGCTTGAGCGGAACGGTGTCGGCCAGTGGCTTGAGCATGCGCCGGTGGACACCTCCAATAGCCATGGGAGTGGCTGCACCCTCGGCGCTGCGATCACCGCTGAACGCGCCAAGGGCCAATCGCTCCTGGAGGCAGTGCGAACCGCCAAAACCTTTGTGCAACAAGGTTTGCGCAAAGGGCTAGCCATTGGGTCAGGCCAAGGCCCACTGTGTCACTGGCACCCGTTGCTCTCCTCCCATGGCTGATGCTCCCTACCTGATTGCCCTGGCGTTGCTAGAGCAAAACCGCGAGCGAGCGATGCCCTTGCAGGGCAAATCCTTGCGAGAACCCTTGCCAGCCGATGGCGATCCCGGAGAGGTGGGGCGTCAGCAAGCGCTTGATCTGTTGATGCGGGTGTGGCAACGCAGCGACGCCGGTGCCCTCAACCGAGCCGCCGGCGATCAGAGCCTGTTGCTGGTGACGGTGCCGATCGAAGCGCTGCAGGAAGCGATCCCCGCAATCAAGGCGCAATGGCTCAACAGCGGAGATCAAGCCGCTCTGTTGAACGAGCTCAAGGCTTTGGCCAGCGGGGTTTGGAGCCTCACGCTGCAGCCCCGTCAACCAAGCGCCTACACCAGGTTGGATTAATTGAAGGCCGCTGCTTTTTAGTTGTATTCGCCGGGGATGTCGTTTTTGCGAACGATGACGCGGTCAAACTTTTTGCCCGATACCCGCAGCAGCTCATCGCCTGAAAACTCAAAGCCCAGCTTCAGGGCAATTTGAGCCACGTCATCAGCGGTGGCTGCGGCCAACACCTGTTGTTTCAGCGCTTCATCGGCCTGCAGTTTGGCCAGGAACGCCTTCAGTTGATCGAGCGACATGACACGCGAGCGTTGCGGCCAGTGTCTCAGTCCGCCTCACCGGCAGCAGCGGGTGGGTGGAGATAGGGGTCTAGGAAGCTGAGGGGACGATTCATCGTGGCGGAGAAGCCCAGGATTCCCTCGTCGCGGTGGGAATAGAGCAGGCTGTCGTCGGCATCGATCAAGAAGGTGCCGCCCCGCTGGGTGATGAAGTCGTCCTGTGGCACGTAAGTGCGCCACTGGCTCAGCACCTCTTGCATGTTCCGGAGCCGCACCGTGGCTAGTTCAAACGGCCGCTGGAAGCCTTCGCCGCCCGCCAGCTTGAACAGGGGGCTGTCGATGCGCTGGGGCGCATTGCGATCGCCGCGGTAGCCGCGGAACACCTCCGCCAGGGTGCCCGGCGAACCGATGCCGGCGCACATCAGCAGGAGCCCTGGCCAGGGGCCCCCTGGTGTTTTCAGTCCTTCGTAGAGCCCCAGTTGCCGATGCAGGCGGGGCTCGGCATCCACCGCCAGAGCTGAGCGGGGAAAGCCGGTGTGGCGGCAGAACCGCTCGGCGCCAGCGTCGTCGCCGATGGCGATGGCTTGTATGCGGATGCCAGCGGCTTCCAGCCTCGGTAGCTCGGGTGCCAGGGCCTGGGCGTACTCCATCGAGTCGAAGTCGCCCAGCTGGGTGAGGAGCAGCACCAGTCGGCGTCCGCCCTCCATGCCGGGCAGCGTCTGCAGGCGTTGCAGCAGAGGGGCGGGGGTTTGCATCAGCACACGTTGAGATCCCGTCGCACATCTTCGAGCGGCCGCTCGATCCAGGTCCAGAAATCCCAGTGCATGTCTTTGATCGGACCCACCACGTTGGCGCCGCGCTCCAGGGCAGCGGCAAAGGCGGGAGCACGGAGCTGATCCTTCAGCTTGGGTGCCACATTGCCTGCGAGGGGATCGGCGATGCCCACCTGGAACTGCATCAGCGGTGGGATCGCAATCAGCAAGGCGTGTTCGGGGAAGAGCCCCATGCTGAAGGCCAACACTTGCAGTTCGCCATCGGGGTCGGTGGCATATCCGCCGATCACGTGATGCACGTCGTGGGCGGCGACGTAGTCGTAAGGCAGCCCTTTGCGACTGCCGGGGTAAGGGAAGCCGTTGTGGTCGTAGTAATGGTGCAGCGCTGCACCGAGCGTGCCGGGCGCTGAAGTCGCCAGGGCTTCGTAGCGCGCCAGATGAGCTGTGTCGATGCCGATCCCCAGCATCGGCAGGATGAAGCGGCTGAAGCCCTTAAGTACTCCATCGCTGTTGAGATCGTGGAAGGTGCGCCGGTAGAGATCCCCAAAGGCCTTGAGCACATGGCCGCGGCACACCTGTTCGAGATCCTCCACCACGCCTGCTTCGATCCCGAGCTCAACTGCTAAACGTCTGAACACCTCAATCTTTTGGGCTTCCAGCTGAGGTTCCAGAAAGGCCAGCAGGGTGAACAGCTGCATCACCTCCTGGCGCTGGCGTTGTTGCGTGATCAGGCCCGACAGTCCCACCGGCAGCCGCGGCAGCACATCGGCGGGCCAGGCTGTGCCCACCAGGGCAGGGAACAGCTCCTGGAGCTGCTCGTGCTCCTGCTCGCTGGGTTGAATGTGACCCTCAGCGCTCACCAGGGCCTCGCAGGCCTGGGCCAGGGCGGTGATGGCTGCAGGTGAGAGCGACTCCAGTGCGTGGAAAGCCATCGTTGGAGACCAATCGAATCTGGGATCAGGATGGCGACGGTGAGCTGCATTGGCTCACTGTTGTTGTTTGGTTGCATTGGATGGATCGCCGTCATTGGCTGCTGCTGCTGGCCGCCATCGCCTGCATTGCCGGGTTGCTGCTCTGGGTCGGTGAGATCGATCTGGGCATGGAAGACTCGATCGCACCGGCCCCTGCTCCTGCCGCTGCCCCTCAGCCATGACCGCGCTGCTGCTCACGCTCACCCTGGCTCTGTTCCACTGGGTGGGGCCTGTCCCAGCGGATCTGGGTGTGCATGATGGTGCGCTCTCTCGGTGCGTGAGCCAGGCCCATTGCGCCCGCGCCGACTGGTCGGTGACAGACCCGCAGTCGTCGCTCACCGCCCTGGTGCCTGTGATCGAATCCAGCCCGCGCACCGAGATCGTGGAACAGCGTGAGGGCTATCTCCATGCCACCGCCACGAGTGCGTTTTTCGGGTTTGTCGACGACCTCGAGCTCTATGCCGATTCAGCCCACGGCGTCTTGCAGGCCCGTTCGGTGTCGCGTTTGGGGGACTCGGATCTGGGGGTGAATGCGAATCGGTTGGCGGCGTTGCGCGATCAGCTCAAGGGTTGAGCCGTTCTTCCATCCACCCCTGATCGGCGCGCCAGCGGCGGCGTTCGTGAGGGTGGCCTTTCAGCTCGAGCAGCTCCACCTGCTCCAACTGGATCCGTACCAGCTCGAAACAGCTTGGGAGTGCTGTTCCATCCGCTAGCTCCGCCGGAAAGTGGCCATCGGCCTCCAAGGTGGCGCCCGGTTCCGGCCACCCCCAGAGGGCGCGTGCGCCAGGATTGAGGTGCTCCCAATGTTGGCTGCGGGCAGTCAGGTTGGCCTCTGGGCTGAGCTCCAGCCGCCGCCCCCGCAGCCGGAATTGCGAGCGCGCTTTCGGGAGCAGCCAGCAAAGCTCCACCCGAGCTTCCTTGTGGAGCTCTGCTGCTTTGCTGCTGCGGCCATCGGTGAGCAGATCCAGCTCGGCCGCTCCGGCCCAGCCCCGGAACACCAGCGTGCGCACCCGCGGTGCTCCGTCGAGCCCCAGGGTGGCCAGCTGCAGCCAGCGGGCCTGGGGGGAGCGACCCTCCCGTTGGCGGGCGCCCCGTAGCAGCGGCCGCCAGGGGGGAAGCGACATGGGGCTAGCCGATCGGTGGTGTGTTGAGTTTGTAGCCGCTGTCGATCGTCGAGGCGGGCAGCGGTTGGCTTTCCTCGTTGGGGATCATCACCTCGATGTAGGCCGCACCGTCGTGGGCATCGATGCGATCCAGCACCTCATCGAGTTCGGCCACGGTGCTCACCCGAGCACTCAGCCAGTTCTTGCACCCGAAGGCTTCCGGCAGCAGGTGGTAGTTGACTGCAGCGAGGTCGTCGTAGCCGTGCCCCCGTTCGTTAATTACATCCTCGATGCCGTACAGGTTGTTGTTGAGCACAACGATCCGAGGCTTGATGCCATAGCGCCCCATCACGGCGAGTTCATTCAGGGTGAGCTGGTGGGATCCATCGCCCGTCACCATCCAGGTATGGCCTGTGGTCTTGGCCATGGCCACGCCAAGGCAAGCGGGCGTGGCCCAGCCGATTGAGCCCCAGAGGCCTTGCCCTTCTGCACTTACCCCGGCGGGCATCAACATCTTGTTGAGGTGGGTCATGCAGGTGCCTGTTTCGATTACCACCGTGTCGCCGGAGCGCAACCGTCGCTGCAGTCGTGGATAAACGTTGGCCGAGCAGGTGGCATCTCCAGCTGCCCCCACCAGCGGCATCGCCTCGAGCTTGAGGCCGTGGTCGTTGCAGCGGGTGGTGACGCGTTTGCAGAGGGCATCGAGTACGTCTTCGATGGCCACGTTCACGAACACCTTGTCGCCGGCACGAACCCAGTTGTCCTGGATGGAGACGACCTTGCCGGGGTCGTAGCCGCCGGTCCACATCCCTGTGTTGAGCTCGGTATCCACGATCCCGCCGATGTCGAGGATCAGGTCGGCGTTACTCACCAGACGGCGAACCTCATCCGACGATGACCAGTCACCGGCGTAGAGGCCGGCGTATTGAGACATCGACTCATCGATTGTTCCCTTGTCGTTCGGTGTGATGGCCGTGGGCAGGTTGGTGTGGCGAATGAGCTCGAGCGCTCGCTCGCGTACGCCATAGCGGGTCACCAGGTGGGTGAGGACAGCCACGGGGCGCGATGCGGCCTCCAGGCGGGCGAGGATCGTTCCCACCGCCGCGTCCAGCTCCTGTGGAACGCTGAGCTGGCGTTTGATCGCACTGAGCGGTTGGCCTTGCACCGGCGTGCCGAGCACGGGCTGCCCACCGTTGACCTCAGAGATCACCAGGTAAGCGGGCATGCTGCGCCGCAGCGCTTCACGGATCACCCGCTCGAGTTCGTCGATGCAGTTGTCGGGTGTGAGCACCGCGCTCACACAGGCAGCTTCGGCAGAGAGGGCCTGGAATCGGTCGTAGACCGCATCACCCAGGTTGTGGTGGGTGATCAGTCCCTGTTTCTGGATCCGTTCACTGGGCATGCCCACCAGGTGAAACACCGGGAGCCGATGGGCCTTGCTGCCCATCACACCGTTGATCGCTGAGAGCTCGCCAACGCCGTAGGTGGTGGAGAGCAGCGCCACGCCTCGGATGCGCGCGTAGCCATCGGCGGCATAGGCGGCCTTCAGTTCATTGGCGCAGGCCACCCATTTCAACGACGGCACGTTTTCCACTGCGTCGTCGATCGCGAAGGCGTAGTCGCCGGGAACGCCGAAGATCCGATCGATGCCCAGCTGGGACAGGCGGCTCAGGGTGTACTGAGCAACGGAGGGTGCGGCCATGGCCAGGAGCTCAGGGGGGCTAAGGATTCACATGGCTTAGGTGCTTCGTCTGTGCCTGGCTCTGGAGCAATCACGAAGATCGCTCGGCAACCTGCGCTGATTCAGTGGTTCAGCTGGAGGATTCACAGGCGTAGAACTCCCAATCGCCTCGCCGCTGGGCAAACTCCGGATGGACCGGATCGAGCGCCTGCCACCACCAGCGGCCATCGCTGTAGCTGGGGGTGCCGGCGTTGTTGGTGCGCGGCAGCTGCAGGCTCACGCCGCGCCACTGCAACACGATGAAGGCGCCGGGCACCGTGCCGCTGGCGGTGTTGGGAATGCCCGGGGCATCCACGGCGCCGATGTGCACCGCGGCGAGCAGTGGCTCGCCCTCGCAGAGGAAGTGATCAGGGGCTGGATCGATGGCCGCCAGGCTCTGGGGCGGTGAGATCAGACCCCACAGGGGCAGCAGCACGGCCATCACCACGGCGAGGAGCTGGGTCACGGCAGCAGAGCAGCGATCGCCAGGATGGCGCAATGACCCTCACGCTCGTGTACGACGGCGGCTGCCCCTTCTGCCGCCATTTCGCCTTGCGCAGCGAGTTGGAGGGTGGCTTGCCGGATCTGGTGATCCGCGATGGCCGGGCCGACCATGCCCTGCGGGCGGCGTTAAAGGAGCGAGGCCTGGATCTAGCCCGTGGTGCGGTTTTGCTGGAGGGGGAGCAGGCCTGGCATGGAGCCGAGGCGATCGCCGAACTGTGCGGACGGCTGCAGGCCAGCGATCCGCTCTTGGCACTCCTGAATCAACTGTTTGCCGCCCCGCCCCGGGCCCGGCGCCTCTATCCGCTGCTGCTCTGGGCACGTCGCACGGCCCTGCAATGGAAAGGCCTGCCGGAGGATCCCGATCAAGCGGGGCTCCGGCAGGCCTGAGGGATCAACAATCAGCTGCGATCAGGCAACAGCAGCAGCAGCGCGATCGAAGTAGGTGCCGATCTCGCTCATCAGAGCGGAGCAGTCGCCGGGGGTGATGCCGTTGCGATCGTTGGCGATCGAAATGGCGGCGTCCTTCATCTTGCGGATGCCTTCTGCCACGGAAGCGCCAGGCACGCCCAGGGCCAGGTAGGTCTCACGCAGGCCGTTCAGGCAGCGGTCTTCCAGCACGGAAGCGTCGCCGGTGAACACGGCATAGGTGATGTAGCGGAGCACGATCTCCATGTCGCGCAGGCAAGCAGCCATGCGACGGTGGGTGTAAGCGTTACCGCCGTGGGCGATCAGCGCGGGCTGCTGATCGAACAGTTCGCGAGCAGCGTTGGTGACGATCTTGGAAGCGTTGGAGGTGATCCGGTTCACGGAATCCATACGCTTGTTGCTCTCGGCCACCATGGCGGAGAGAGCATCAATTTGACCTGCGTTCAGGAATTCGCCGCGGGCATCAGCCTGAGCAACGACCTTGGTGAAGGCGTCGAACATGAAGAACTGTGTTCACAGGCTCATAAACCTAAGGATCGCCCAGCCTTCGCCGCGAGCGTGTAGGCATGAACGCGTCACGCCTGCCGCTGCGACCGGCCCTGGGCTCCCTCGCCCTCTCGCTGCTCAGCCTTGGCTGGACACCCACGGTGCGCGCTGAGTTGCCCCCTTGGGTCTACGGCCAGGAACAGCGCCAAGCCCCCTATGTGCTGGAGCTGCTGGTGCGCAGCGTGCATCGTCTGGCGGCTGGCTCGGAGCCCGAGCAATTGCGTGTTCAGGCCCAAGTGCTCGAGGTGAAGCGGCAGCCGCCTGCTGCCCGCCTTCGCGCTGGGGACACGATCACCGTGCGCTACGCCCTTCCCCTAGGCCGCCCCTCGGGCTGGGTGGGCCCTACGCCGTTGCCGGTTCTGCAAGCAGGGGAGCGCCTGCCGGCCTGGCTGGCGCCGGATGCTTCCCTGCCGGGGGTGTTGCAGCCGGCCGCTGGCGGCCGCTCCTTTGGTCCCTCGATGGAGCGTGAGCGCGAGCCCGGCTGAAGCCTGTTGGCAGCCAGCACAACACCTCCTCGCCACCACACCTCGCCTGGGGCGTTTGCCTACGGTTCCTGCAGAGCAACGGAACGCCCCACTGATCCATGCAGGAGTTGGTGCAGGCCTATTACGGCCAGGAGCTGCAGAGCAGCGCCGATTTGAAAACCAGCGCCTGCTGCGATGCCGATGCGGTGCCTGGCTGGCTGAAGCCGTTGCTGGCCCGGGTGCACCCGGAGGTGAGCAGCCGCTACTACGGCTGCGGGCTGGTGTGCCCGCCGTTGTTGGAGGGCTGCCGGATCCTGGATCTGGGAAGTGGCAGCGGCCGCGATGTGTATCTGCTGGCCCAACTGGTGGGATCCAGCGGTGAGGTGGTGGGGGTGGATATGACCCCGGAACAACTCGAGGTGGCGCGCCGGCACCAGGCGTTTCATGCCGAGCAGTTTGGTTTCGCCAATGTGCGCTTCCTCGAGGGGCAGATCGAAGCGCTGGACGCCTTGGATCTGGATCCCGCCAGCTTCGATGTGATCGTGAGCAACTGCGTGCTCAACCTCTCCACCGATAAACCGGCGGTGCTGCGCGGGGCGCAGCGGCTGCTGAAGCCGGGTGGTGAGTTTTATTTCTCCGATGTGTACGCCGATAGGCGGCTACCGGAGGCCGTGCAGAGCCACCCGGTGCTCTACGGCGAATGCCTTGGGGGGGCGCTCTATTGGAACGACTTTCTGCGCATGGCCCGCGCTGCCGGCTTCGCCGATCCCCGGCTGGTGAGCGACCGCCCGCTCGAGATCACTGAGCCACAGCTGGCCGCTCTGGTGGGTGAAGCGCGCTTCTATTCCGCTACCTATCGCCTGTTCAATATTTCTGAACTGGAAGATGCCTGCGAAGACCACGGCCAGGCTGTGATCTACCGGGGCTCGATCCCAGAGGCCCCCACCCGTTTGGAGTTCGACAAGCACCACAGCATCGAAGCGGGTCGCGTGTTTCCAGTGTGTGGCAACACCTATCGGATGTTCCAACAAACACGCTTTGCACCGCACTTTGAGTTCATCGGTGGCTTTGATCAGCACTACGGCTTGTTTGAAGGCTGCGGCAGTGCGATTCCGTTTGATGCCACGAATGCTTCCGCTTTGTCATCAACCGCCAGTTGCTGTTGATGAACTTGTGAAATTCAGCCGAAGAACCCTTTGCTGTTGAGCCACAGCCCCAGGGCCGCCATCGGCACGAACACTGTGGCGGCGATTTGAATTTTGATTTTTAAGCCTGAAGGTCTGTCGTCGGGGATCGGAGCCGATGGGGCCTTGGCTTTTGATTTGGATTTGGCCATGCGTTGCAGAGAAGAGAAGGACGGGAACGACGTTCAGCGGTGCTCGATCAGATCGCTCGCTGAGTAGCGCACCTCGGCGAGGCTGGCGTATTTGTCGTCGGCGCTGCGATAGCCACAGGCGCACACCACGCAGCTTTGGTAATCGCTGTTCTCGAGCCCCAGGATGCGGTCGTACTCCGGAGGGCTGAAGCCTTCGATGGCGCAGGTGTCAACCCCCAGCAGAGCGGCGCTGGTGAGCAGGTTGCCCAGGGCGATGTACACCTGATTGCCGGCCCACTGCCCGATGAGTTGGCTGCGGGGGCCATCGATCAGATCCACCTGGATCATCTGCCTGTAGCCATCAAGCACGGTGGATTCGATACCGCGGGTGGTGGCGATGGTGTGGATCAGGCGATCGGCATCGGCGGCGGTGATCGTGCGTTTCTTCAGCAGCACCAACAGATAGGAGCAGTCAGTGATCTGGCTTTGGTTCCAGGATTGGGGCCGCAGCTCCGATCGGATCGCGGCATCGGTGATCACTAGAAACTTCCAGGGCTGCAGGCCGTAGCTCGAGGCGGTGAGCACCAGAGCTTGTTCGAGCGCCCCCCACGTGGCGGGATCGATCTGGCGGCTGGCGTCGAAGGCCTTGGTGGCGTAACGCCATTCGAGTGCCTTCAGCAGCGTGTCGGAGCTGGCAAACATTCCGGGATCGGGCCCATGGCGGTCTGCACGGCATTCTCTGCCTTGGCAGGCCCCGAACGCGAAAAACCCCGGCTTGCGCCGGGGCGGGGGGTGTGAGGAATGGTGCAGTGTTGTGAGCTGCCCATTGCCGCCGGCTTGGAGCAGTGGGGCGCTGGTGGCCGCGTCCACACCTCGGCGGTACTCCATCCCTAGCAACGCTTGCGCTACTGCGCCACAACCAGCGTTGCGGTTCCGCTGCGCTGCACCAGCTCGGCCAGGGTGCGCATGTCGTGGGGGCTGATTAGGCCGATGCAGCCCGAGGTGCCGCTATTCCAGTTGCGACCGGCGCTTGGGTCGAGGTGAATGCCCAGCACCCGCCGCCCTGTTGGGAATTGCGGCTCGATGCCGATCCAGATCGGCCCCAATTCCCGTGGACCATTCACCCCTAGCGGCTCGATCGCGCCGATCCGGTAGAGCCCCACAGGCAGCGGTGCTTCGCTGCCCATTTGATGGCGATTGGCCAACTGCCGATCAGCCCGGCCACTCACCGCCTCGAAGTGGCGCGTGGGTTCTCCCGGGATGTCGAGCCTGAGATCCCAAATCGGATCACCTGTTCGCTCCAGCCGGCGCGTGGTGCGCTCCAGGGTAAGCACGGGTGTGGCTTGCAGCGCAGCTGCCAGCAGCAGGGGCACAGCCATCGGTTGTCAGCAGCTGGGGCTGAAGACAACTACGTGGGTTTGTTTTCTGCTGGTGGATCGAAATCCGGTTGCATGGCTGGCACTGCTCTGCCAGGCCTGGTGAGCTCAGAAGCCGAAGGGCTGGCAGGCCTGCTGCACATCCGCCACGGACGCCATCAGCTCGGTTGGCAGGGCATCGCGCATCGGCAGAAGTCGAACCACCTCGGCCAGTTCGCTGATTTCTTCCTTGCACAGGTGTGAGCTCCCCGCATAGGAGGGATTGTTTTGCAGGGCCTTCACGAGCGCCGATGCTTGGCGGCAGGCCTGGGCGCTGCTGCTCTGGATGCAGGCCTGCATTCCGGTTTCGAGGCTCCAGAGGGCCTGCCCCGCGGCTGTGGCCGAGCTGGTGAAGCCCGCCATCAGCCCGCCGATGGTGGCGAGGGCACAGAGCAGGGAACGCTTGAACATCGGGGAGCTGCAGTCGCTTCCGATTGTGGCGCCGCTGACAACGCTCCAGGTTGCCGGCAGGGTGGATCCAGCTTGAGGAGCCGTGATGGCCGTGGATCAGAGCATGCTCGCGCACATGATGCCCAACAGCTTTCAGCACTATCTGTTGGGCATCTTCGCTGTGGCCAACAACATTCCAGCCCTGGGGCCCTTTCTGGAACTCACCACGCCTCTACCCCGCAGCCAGTCGCGCCATGTGATCCAAGTGGCTACGGCCACCAGCCTGGTGATCATGCTCAGCACCTTCTTTGTGGGCACAATCGTTTTGCGCTTCTTCGGGATCAGCGTGAGCGCCTTTTAGATTGCTGGTGGTCTGCTG
>Ga0194115_10005788_pt1 | contig 12717 bp, 19 predicted proteins | sample TA2MahsurfametaG_3_FD_148656 | JGI IMG/M metagenome (GOLD analysis project Ga0194115, IMG submission 148656) | Freshwater microbial communities from Lake Tanganyika, Tanzania - TA2015002 Mahale S4 surface | ecosystem: Environmental > Aquatic > Freshwater > Lake | place: Tanzania: Lake... | reverse complement strand
ACTATGCAGATTTGAATGATCCACCGCTGACTCTTACTTCAATGGGTTGTGCGGCTGTGACTTGCTGCTCCCGTAAGGTTTCCAAACTCAGCAACAGTTTTGTGATGTCAGCATGAAGACTTTTTGCATCACGCATGCTCATGGAAAAGTCTCGTTGTCCACGTGCTTCGTGTGCAGTAATCGAATCTATGAATCTATTGATGTGAATGGTCATTTGAGAAACGACTCAAGACGAGGAGGCTGCCAATCCAGGGGTTTGAGAACTTTTCCATCTTCACGTTTGCGTACTTTACCGGTTGTAGGATCAATCTTGGCAAAGTTAGTTCGCATGACTTCTTGCCATGCACCCTCGGCATCTGCGCCCATGGAGTGAATAGCACCAATGGTAACCACAAGTATATCAATCAACGCATCCAATTCATCCACAGCAGAATTGGCATCTATGAGTTCGTTGAATTCTTCTTTGATAAGTTTGACATACAACATTTTTTGTGAAAAATTTACTTCGCCCACAGTTTGATCGCAGGCTTTCATAAAAACTGCTTGATCACGAAACGGATTCATTGGCCAGCTCCTTGGTTTGAAATGGTCCTTGATACTGATATCGTTGTAACAAAATCAACTTGGGGTTGCGAACCACACGCCAGGATCTATGCTGTTTTACTACATACCATCCGGCTGCAAACCATGATTTTGATTTGGCTTGTTTGGTAAACAGCGGAACTCGCATCTGTACATTCCACATGCCATTGTGGGCTCTACAGCCAGTGTCAAATCCATGCACTTGGTCATTGGCCGGTTTACTTGGCGCTGTGGCAGGTTCAAACTCAATGCGAGCTCGGCGTTTTAGAGCTGGCAGTGTTTTATAACTGATAACTTCATTGCGCAGAGTGACTTGATATCCTTCTGGTCCGGCTTGAATGTTGCCGACTTTTTGGTTATCCTGCTTGAGTATCCAAAACTGTTTGTCGATGATTGGTTTGGCTACCAACGTCATTGAGAACTCCTTTGTATGTTTCATTGAGCCAGCGACCAAATTGGTCAGCAATATCGCTGCATTTGGTCAGCTCGTACTTTCCGCAAAATTTCAGAAAGTGACTGCCTACTTGTCCCACGTCTTTGTGGCTGATTTGTTCGCGAATACAGGTATCCACAGTTTGTTTGACAGCATCGGGCTGTGCTGTGAGATCAATAAGAGCACGATTGCGTTCGTAATCGTCTAAGACTCTGTGCTCTGCACCTTCGTGATCAGTCCAGCGTTGCAACATGAGATTATTCCATGCATAGCCACGACGACTGCGATCTTCAAACGCTTCGCGAAGTCCGGTTTTGTTTTTGGTGCCGCGTTCACGCACACCAGGATAGGCCGAAAACACATTGTCTGATGTGTCTCCACGCATGCACTTTTCAAACAGTAGCCAGAACGGATCGGGCACGGCTTTGGGAAGCCCTGTCTTTTTATCTTTCACTGCGTTGCCTTTGGCATCAAAAATACCTTCAATTGTAATGAGTTCGTCAGTGATACCATTGTATTGGTCAACATTGGCAGCAACTAATTGAACAAAGTCAGTGTCTGAACTTACTATAGTGTGATGATCTTGGGAGTGTAAAGCAATCCACCGTGCTATGACGTCGTCAGCTTCGGCTGTGGCACAGCGGATTACACTGCAATTGGTTCTAGCAGTCAAGTATTTAGTCAACTCATCGTAAGTGTCCCAAAACAGTCGATCTTCTTCGGCTTGTTCTTCAGTCATAGCAGCACGAGTTTCTGCTCGGTTAGCTTTGTAGGGTTTGTAAAAATCTTTGCGCCATGACCGTCCTTCAAGCGCAAAGATCACATGATCTGCATTGAACCTGCGCATCATTTTGTTTGCGCTCATCAGAGTTAGATGCAAAGCAAAGCCCAAACGAGTCCATGAGTCTGCTGCTCGATGTGCTTGATGCCGAGCCCGGAAGAACAAATTGGCAGTGTCAATCAGAAGATATTTCATGGGCATGTGTTAGAAATTGATTATGGTAGACATATTCTAACACATGATCAGCCCAAAGTCTATGACTTTGGGCGTCAAAATGATAACTGTGGGGATTTGCATACACTCCACCATTTTTGATCAACCAGTTGTGGTAGCTATGATCACGATCGTAGGGCAAGATATAATGGTTACGCCAATCATGACGATTTTCGATGTCACTGAATGTGCTGTGACCAGAAAAGAACAAATGCCTTATACCCAGTTGCAGCATGTCTTGATGCAGTTGCCAAATGTCTTGATGCGCTTGCAGTGTAGCTAGAGTCCAATCAATGTCAATCACAAACTGTTTGTATCTTTTTTGTAATGCTTCCGGAACCCAGTCAGTGCCAGACGCATTGACTTGGTAATATACCTCTCGATGTAACCATTCCTGCCGTTCCCATGTGGTCCATTGAATGATAAAAAAGGTGTTGGCCAGCAAATCTGGATTGTTAGCTATCCATGCTCGTGTGGTTCGTAAAATCCGGGCATTGCTGCATCCGGATTCTGCTTGGCAAATAAGATTGTGTCCCAGCGCATCGGCCACGTGGCTACACCATGATGCTGCTAAATTCGTAGGATGAGGTCTACGGTCAATGCCGTGCCGGCCATCGTCTTCGGCAAAACAGGCAGGAATAACGGCTTCAGCTGCAGCGGTATGGCTGCAACCATTGGCATAAAGTATCATGTCTGTAGTAGGGTTTTTTCAGTTTCTGCAAGCATTACTCGCTTGCGCAGACTTGAACTTGAAAATGAATGATCGCGACCATTGAACACAATTTCAATACCTCGCTGAGCACACTCATCACGTCCGGTAAAATTCTTTTGTTGGTATTCCACGCCTAGGATACGCACATTCAGTGGTAGTATCAACAAAAGGTCAATGAGATCCTGTTCGGTTTGATACACAACAACTTCATCAACATAACGGCATGCTGCCAACTGGATTTGCCGCTCCACCACACTTTGAATAGGCTTGTTTTTAGTCTCAGGTCTATCGATAGTTGGATCAGTTTGTAGTCCTGCAATGAGATAATCACAATGGTTTTTGGATTCTGACAGCATTGCAATATGGCCTGCATGCAGCATGTCAAAGGTTGAGAAGGTGATACCAATTCGTTTGCCTTGAGATTTGAGTTGTTTGATATGATTAAATATCATGACACTTCTGACCTTCCATCGCCAATGTTTCTACGCTGAACCCAAAGCCCAGAATTCTTTATGGCTTGTTCTTGTTCCCACGTCTCCATCACTACATGTCTACATACGTTTTGAAACCATCTATCCACAATTTCAGCATCAGTGTCATCGCGTTTGATCATATAACCAGCTTTGATCAAACGTGCTACAAAAATTTCATTCCAATCCAATTCAAAAGCACCTTGATGTAGGTTGACCGGATCTACTTCGATTTTCAATACTTGAATCCAAGGTTCCCCTCGCTCTGTGGCCAATTCTTTTTCTGTTTTTGCAGGCTCTTTTTTCTTTGGTGGTGTTGATGGGGGTTCTGGTCGAACTTCTATTGCGGGTGGGCTTACATTACGACCTTTACCAAACCATCCTTTTACTTTATCAAACATGTCTAATATCCTAGCATTGCATCTGGTGTCATTTGCCCCAACCATTGCCCCAAAGGTCAACGTGTAATCGCGGACTATAACAATAACCTTGAGTCAGTGCCCAGTCAGCTACTCGCACACGATTTTGTTCATAGGGTGTGACCACGCCGCCTTGTGGCATCACATATACAACACCAACAAATCCTGCTGCGCGATATTCAGAGACTGCTTGATCTACTTCTTCAAAATGTTGATCGGTTTCCACGACAAATTTTAGATATACAGTGCCTGCTTCTTGATAGGCAATGATGTTGTCTGGCTGAATAGCATCATGCCACGATTCGCCTGATGCAGACAGTTTTGGACTGACCGAAAAGGTCAGTTCTCGGCCAACCTTGTTCCAGTAACAAAGATATTCACTGAACTGTGGTTGTAACTGTTGAGTACCGTTGGTTTCAAATGTTAGATTCTCTAAGTCATCCATAGCGGCCTGTTCCAACAGTGCTTCATAGGCTCGTTGCCAGCCCAGCAAGGGTTCACCGCCGGTTATGACCAAATGAACGTCATTGCCATTGCGTTGTACCCAGTGATGGTTTGGTGTCAGTGCCAAAAGACGATCAACAATTTCCTCAGTGCCAAGTGATGGACTGAAATTTTTGAATGCTGGGTGCCACGATGCATATGAGTCACAGCCTGTGGAAACAAGGGGCAAGCTAGAAAAATCTCTATACAGGTGCACATTCTGCGCCACAGTGTCTGCTTCGGTAGACTTTTGGCCAGGCGCGCAGCCGAAACCCGAGCATGAAAAGTTACATCCAAAGGTTCGCAAGAACACTGACGGAACGCCCACAAAACGACCTTCACCCTGTGCACTGTAGAATATTTCACTGACTTTTATCTTCATAATTTTCGAGCTTTGACCAGTAGATGCCAACCAAGATACTCTCTCACCGCTTGTCGATGTGTTTCGGACATGGCTTCAAACCACGGCTCAAGTTGGTAAAGGCCTTGTTTGTACGCATCAACATTGTACATGAAACAATGATCTTGACGCAAGCGTTCAATTTGCCAACCATCTGACATGAGACGATAGATATCGTCTTTGGAGTAAGCTTGCGCGTATGGGCATCCGGCCTGGGCTTCGAACTGGTCCAATCCTTTTTGAATCATGGCATATTTCCAGCTGTTTTTGGCATAAACCATGAACCTAAACTCGCCATTGGGTTTGAGTAACGATTGTACATTGGCAATGATCTGCTCAATGCCAGGAAAATGATGTATAACACCATAACTGTACACAAGATCAAACGGCGGCAAACCTGTGATGGCATTATGGTTAGATATGTCCACATTGTGAAATTCGCCTTCCAATCCCAGCACTTCAAAACGATTTCGGCTCAGTGCAAGGCTTTGGTCTGAAATGTCAATGCCGGTGTACACTGCTCCGTGCTTGACAAATTCTTCCGCGTCTGAACCAATGCCGCAGCCAACTTCTAACACTCTGCGCCCAGCCCAGAGATGAAAGCCTGCAAAGTCATGAATGTGTTGTTCAACCCGATATCTGCGCTCACTCACTTCTCTAAAAAATTCCACAGTACCAACAAGATTGGTACTGTGTCTAATGTTGCAGGGTTGGGTGTTCCAGTATCGGCGTATGCGATCTTCAATCGATTCGGATTGCATTGTCTTTTATGGTTAGTTTAAATTGTTTCATCTGGCTATTGACGTCATTGATTTTGAGTTTTTCCCACGGGTCTTGTTTACCGGCTAAGACATTTTCAAACCAAGACATATCTTTACCGTATTTGTGTCGTAGATAGCTGGCGATCTTAGCACAGTCTGCTAATCGTATGTTACTTTGGAAAACACTATGAAAATCTTTTGGATGTAAAGGATTCCCTTCCAACATCGGTCTATTTTGAAAAGTTGCATCGTTGTTGTTGCCTGTGAGATCATGTCTGTCATGCAGTACGTGAACCGGTATCCTGCACCAAATGTCCAGCATATAAGCTTGTTGGCTTAACCATGCATCTGAAATTTGGTGTGGACTCAAGTATCCCAACAAATCAAACCATTCTCTAGGTACAATTGGAAAAATACTGTAAGGATGATCATTGTGAGTGTGAAATGCTAACAGTTTGAATTCTTGGTTGTGAGTGTTGATAATAGAATCCCACCCCAAGGTCTCCATTACAGCATCATCATTCCAAAATACCAGCCAGTTGGCGTCGCTGGCTGCGGCCAAAGCATTCACGTATTCATTGAGTCTTATATAACCTAGAGGTTCAAACTCCATGGCATGATAGTCTGCATCAGTTGAATCTAACCAAGGTTGTATGTGATTTACAAAATGTCCTATACCCAGTGTGTCATCCTTATCAAATGCCAGCATTAGCTGAATACGTTTGGGGTCGTCGGCCAAATCAAACAGACTTTTGATACTGCGTTCCAACATGCCATCTCGACCACGGGTTGGCAACAGCACAGCTATGTCATATGATGAAGTCATTTTTCTTTCCACGTAATTGATTATGTAGCGTCTGGGTTTACAGCAGTAATTTTATCACTGGCGGAAGGTATATGGCCGTGATCACAATCTGCACTGTGACAAGACTCCATTTCTTCCATAAAAAACCTAGCACAGCCCAACCAAGGTTAGCTACAAACAAGAACCATATGTTGGCTGGATAGATGTTGAGTGATGTCAAAACTGCTCCTGCAATCAGCACTGCAGTGATAACCCACTCAAACCAAAACTGCCATGATTTCCTGGCAAGCTCAATCACTTCATATACCGTGCTTCTTCACGCCATGGTGCCAAACTAACCACTGGTGTCAATGCCAAAATAACTGCTAATTTGAACAGTGTAGAACCTGACACAATTCTAGCAATGGCTTTGTTGATATCCATAGCATCTCCGCCCAGTAACGGGGGAATGAACACAAAAGCAAACAACACAAACAGCACAGCATCAACAGGCAAACTTGCTAGATTGCTGATAAATGTTCTAGACCAGCTGCCCCAGTCGCGATCCCACAGTAACTGATAAACATAGGTATTCACCCATTGTGACACAATGGTTGCAATTTCAGATCCGATCACAATGCCTAAGCTCATTTTCCAAATTGCATCAAAATGTACGCTGGGCCTAAAAGCCGGAGCAGGAATAAATGTCATTAGATACATAAAACCTGCGATTACAATGTTTAGTATCACACCAATAACAATTACTCTTTGAGTAATTGCTGCGCCGGCCAGTTTATGCAGCATGTCTCGTACCACAAAGACCACGGCAAATAGCAAAGCGCCGGCTGGAGTAACGACCCAACCGAAGTCGAGGAATTTAGCTGCAGCAAAATCGGCCACAGTCATGGCCATGATCAGTGTGGCGCTGAGGCCAATGATCCAATACAGTGTTTTAGTGTCCAAACTCATCAAGGGATTTTCATGAAACTTGTCATGCAAAATTGTGGTGGTGTTCATTTGTGTCTCTATAAAAAAAATTATGCAAATAGATCTTCATTCCATTCGCGATGGCCTTCTCTGAAAGCCATGTTTGCCTGTGTTTCCCTAACTTCTACTCGATAGCACCAAAGGCGCGTACCTTCGCTTGGCCCCCACATATCGGGTATGTAGACACCATTGACATACTTATAGAGCATGTCAGCCAGCCCCTCACAACCCAGTCGGGGTAAAATTGTGAGTTTGGCCAGTTTTCGTTGCTGTAACAATTGAAATGTTTCTAGTTCTGGATCATTTTGAGCAACCAACAAGGTATGATCAAATTGATCCTCCAAGATCTTTTTGAGTTCTTTGAGACCGCCGTAGTCAGCAACCCAATTTCTCACGTCTAAATCATTGGTGCCAAAATAAAATTTCATCGAAAACGAATAACCGTGTATGAGATTGCAGTGACTGTCTGCTTTCCATTGTCGATAGGCACAGGGAAATGCGTCGTGGTATTCTTTGGTGCTGACGTATTGATAAACTACAGGCTTTCGGTGGATAGGATATAAATTTGTCATTCTTGAACTCCTAGGCTATTTTAGCATAGGCAGCAGAATTTGTATAGCGGGATGATGCCGAACAGGCCGCTGTTTTTATTTAAGAAGTTTTTCAAGCAGTGTTTGTTTTGAACCCAGTAACGCTACATCAAGACTACCAAAACGACTTGCTAAAACACGCCGGTTATTAGCTTGTGCTTTGGGCAACAGGTCACAAGGATAGGCTATTTTGGGTCTATGCGTGACTTTGTAAATTGCTGCTTTGTTTTCTTGCATGGTCATACTGGGGTTCCATTCGTTCACAAATGCAGCCATAATTTCTGGATTCCAATAGTAAAACGCCCATGGGTGTGCCCCACCTGTTAGGCTTTCAAAATAAAAGTCTGTTTCTTGCATCACAAAACCGTGGTAGTCAGCCAGCTGTGGTTCAAGATAGGTCATTTGTTCATGGTCGGGGTAATATTCAAGCTGATTGCCAATGATCAATGATCCTGCACGCTGCGAAATAAATTTGTCCAACATTGCTGTGGTAGCTGATCCATACAACAATCTTGGTCGAATTTTTAGAAAAGCTAATTTCTCATCAATGGAACCAATAAAATTTTTGGAGTGCACAATTTCTGGCACGATGCCATGGCTTTTACACCATTTGATAGCATACCAACTTTCTAACTTCTGCCTTTGATCAAGCACATTGTCGTAAATCAAAATCACTGGAACAAAAGGAATGTGATTTCGATACAACACGTTGGCTATGTTTTCGCTGTCGCATCCACCACTGAAGGCCAAATAAAGAGTTTTATGCGAATTGTAAATTTCTTGAGCCACTTGGTCGCAGGCTTTATCAAATGGCATGAGATTGGCTCGATGGTGAAATTTAACCTGAAGATTTTCTTTTTGTTTTCTTAGGGGTAGTCCGTCCCAGCTGATGTCAATCCAATTATCTGTGCACAGCATGATAATCTCTGTGATGTGACTTCAATGTATCTAAGTTGTTTGAACTAAGGTCTACAATATTTTCGCTGAGTTGGCGATCTTGCATCCATGCCGTTTCCCACACTGCGTTGTTCAAAGTCCAATTGTCTGACGAATATCTTGTGTCTCTGTACTTGTAAATATGAACACCAGCATCTGTGGCCACCGTGACAAATAAAGCACCTGGTTGCCACTCAATCATGGTATCAGGATAAATGGCCATCCAACATGCACCCAATTGCCATTGCTGGTCAGCTTTGATCATGTGATGGGTGGTTTTACACGGTACAAACTGAATTGACCCACCTTCAAAAGTTTTATACTGGAGTGCATCAATGTCTGTGATACCCACTTTATCATACACTCCAGCATGAGCCACAGGTATGTGCTGAATGTCCACAAACACATCCATGATTACTGGTACCGGGGCATTGACTTGATCTCTACGATACTCAACAAGTCTAAATGGCTCGGTGTCAATGGGAAAAACATAATGCACTGGCCTATCAAAAATAAAGTTACCAACCACGTAACAGCTTTTACGTTCAAGTTTGCAGTGATTATTGATTCCCCGGCCAGCCAGGTCAAATTCAAAACCATGATAAGGACAGATAAGATCTGTACTGCCGGCAAATAAAATTTTACTGTGTTGATGTGGACACACATTGGAAACAAGATAATACTGACTATTGTTATTGGCCACGCACCAAAGACGACCCATGTGTGCAATGGGTGTGGCGTGGTTGACGGCAAAATCTTGTTTGAGTCCTAAAAACATAAGTTAGGGCTGTTGGTATTGTGTATTTTTATAGTTAGCTTGTCCGTGAATCACTGCACGGATTCCACCCACAGGATCTTCACAATCGCCTAAACGACGTGGGATAAGATGTACATGTGGATACATCACAGTTTGCCCAGCTGCTCCACCGCAATTTATTCCCACATTGAACGCATCGCATTCTTTGCGAGTTACCATGTCATATCCCACTCTCATGGCAGAATCAAAACAGTCAACAATGATTGCTTGTGTGCTATATCTAGGCACAAACAATAAATGACCTTGAGTTACGGGAAAACGATCGCGAAAAACAGCCACATGAAAATCACTGAGTTCGACCACAAGGTCTGTCCATGGAGCTACACCTGCAGCATGAGCTTTGTCAAGATCATCCATGTTCAGTCGTCTAGATCCATACTGAGAGCTTCTTTCACAGTTTCAATTAGATCATCTTGAGTATTACACATGATCTTGGTAGTTTTGTAATAATTGTTTCGGTCGCGACCGCTGACTTCGATCATGAAACCGTTGTCATAACGATAAACCGTAAATGATTCATTTACTTTTGCTAGTTTGTTGAGTTTTTTTTCCATTGCAGTTTCCCTATTATTTTGGTGCCCAGTCTTGTTGCAGCTTGATGTTGTCAAAAAATTCTTTCTTTGTGCCAGCATCGTCCTTGAAACTGCCCTTTAGGACAGTGGTTTGTGTGAGACTTGAATGTGCCATAATACCACGATTCTCACAGCATCCGTGGGTGGCTTGGATGTAAACGCCTAGGTCTTTGGCTCCGGTGGCTTTTTGGATTTCCTGAGCAATGTCATTACAAAGTTCCTCCTGGAGAGTACCTCGTCGGGCACACCACTGGGCGATCCGTGTATACTTCGAAAGGCCGATGAGTTTCTCGGCAGCAATAATACCAATATAAGCAACACCACTAACGGGTTGGTGATGATGGCTACACATACTACGAAGCTCACTGCGAACAACCAGCATACCTTCATAACGGTCCGACGTGTCATTGGGAAATGATGTTGCGTCTGGTGCTGATTCATATCTACCTGCCATTATTTCTGTAAAGTACATCTTGGCCAACCTACTGGCTGTACCTCGACTGTTGGGATCGTTTTCTCTGTCGATCAGCAAGGCATCCAGCACAGTTTCGAACGCTGCAGTGGCTTCTTCAATCAGAATGTCTTTGTCGCCGGCCACTAGATACTCACTGACATTGTCGCCGGCCCAAAATCGTTTGCCATCAATTTTCATTCGTTCTCGCAGCACCTGCGATAAGTTTTTTTCCATTTATTTCTCCGAGTCATAGACGAGGATGTCTACGAGTGTATAGTATTTAGATCGAGTTGTCAAGGATAGTTAAGGTAGAATCGAGATCTTTGTTAGGTCATTGTAGTGTACCATTCTTGGTTTAGGACATTGGTCTTGAAGACCAATCAACAATGACAGACCTTTGATTGCTTCTTCAGGCGTTGGCTTGTAATGATAACCAACTCTAAAAGTCTGTTGTTCGATCCAAGGTAAAATTTTGAGATCACGGCCATCATAGCGTTGACGAATCATTGTTTCATACGCTTCGGCGTCGTCCAGTAAAATGGCACCGCCACGCCCAATGGCCAGTGGTTTGTCATAACCAAAACTTAAGCATTGCATATGTGCTGGTCTATACATACCAGGTTCTAGTCTACGGGCTGAATCCCAGATACGTGTGCCATAGAATTGGTACTCGCCTATCCATTGATCCGCATGTTTTAGATAGTTATAGTGTATGCCCAGTTTCAACATCAACATGGGTATGCTTAGATAAGTGTAAGGAGTAAACACACAAGTTTTGACCTTATCATATCTAAAACACAACTCCAGTGCATGAGTGCAGCAATCAGTCATGATTGCATATGGTGCACCGGTAAACTCTGCTAGAGATTTTTCAAATTGAAATATTTTGTCGAACATACCAATTCCATGCATGATCAATCATTGAGTCTAATGTGTACTTTTTCCAGTCACCTGCCACAGCCGTAAATTTGTCAGCGCAGGCGGTGAGCTCAGCTGGATCACCGTCACGCGGTTTGCTCACAACCATTTTCACGGCCTTGCCGGTGATTCGTTGTGCAGCATCTATTACAACTTGATTACTTGTGCCTTGATCTGATCCAAGGTTATAGACCCCACTAGTAACCACTTCAGACAAGGCCAGTACATGGGCCCGTGCAATGTCATCAACGTGTACGTAATCGCGCACACATGTACCATCAGCAGTAGGATAAGAATTTCCATACAGTGTAAACTGCTGATCGTCGCGTAAGCTTTCTAGCACTCTGGCAATGATGTGTGTGGCACCGGCAGCCTGACCGTGCCGACCTTGTGGATCTGCACCACAGGCGTTGAAGTATCTAAAGGCCACGTAGTCCAGACCATAGGCTTGCCGATAGCTGGCCAGCATCCATTCTGTCATGAGCTTGCTTTGACCATAGGGCGAAATTGGCCATGCTGGATCTACCTCGTGGCAGGGATTCATAATCGGTTCACCATACACAGCCGCACTGGAACTGAAAACAAATCTCGTGGTGGGCACAGCATCCACCACAAAGTCAACCAAGCGTTTGGTTCGTACAAAGTTATTTTCATAGTAGCCAGCCGGTGCCATTATACTGGGGCCTACCAAACTGGTGCCTGCACAGTGCACAATGGCCTGTGGCCGTGCTGCCAAAATTGCTGCTTTGGCCTCATCGCTGTCGGCATAGGCTTGCACAAATTCAGTGACACTGTCAAGGTGGCTGGGCAAGGGCTGGAGGTCAATGCCGATCACTCTGTGACCTTGATCCATTAGTTTCAGTGCAATTTGCCCACCGATGTAGCCGGACACACCGGTAACAACCGCAGTGCTCATGATTCTATCTTTACCACTTGATATTTTTCATGAGCCGCATGATTACGATAACGATTGCCGGCTCGGTTCCACTGTTCGCCCTGACCCTGCATGATGTCAATCACACGGTCAATGGTGCCGTTGTTCCAGTCTGAAATCAGTCCCATGTTGTGATGTGGCTCGCGCAAGAGATTCTGCATCTTGTGATAGGCATCATCTATTGACCACGGCACATACAGTCGATTGGGATCATTGGCAAAGGCTTCGGGGAAACTGCGATAGGCCGGATACAACACATTGCACCCCAGGGTGTCTGCTTCGCTTACAGTGTTGGATACCCAATCTTGCAAGGCACAGTTGAACAGCACACGAGTGTGGTTGAGCAAGTGGTAGTATTGATCTTTCTTTAGATTGTCATAGATCCGGAGTTTGCCCTCGGCCTCCATGCGGCGAGCACGTTCGACATACTCTGGATTGTTGGATCTCAGTGGTGCACCCGAATAAATTGCA
>Ga0194115_10005787_pt1 | contig 12719 bp, 6 predicted proteins | sample TA2MahsurfametaG_3_FD_148656 | JGI IMG/M metagenome (GOLD analysis project Ga0194115, IMG submission 148656) | Freshwater microbial communities from Lake Tanganyika, Tanzania - TA2015002 Mahale S4 surface | ecosystem: Environmental > Aquatic > Freshwater > Lake | place: Tanzania: Lake Tanganyika... | reverse complement strand
TTCGCTGCTGCAGGGATTAGGGTAGAGTGTAGGGGGATTCGACCCTTTGACCATTGCCCACTACCGTAAGGGAGGGTGGCATGTGTCGCTGAGGAGTTAAATTAACGAAATCGACCATAGGTCAAATTGACGATACCCTGATAGGAGAGGGAGGGTCGTAGGAATTGTCATCCCAGGTCAAGACCACCAAAATCGATGCTTGGTGGACGGTGGTGAAAGGGGGGGGTATGTTTGTTTTCTGTTGAATAGTTCTTTTCCATCTCCCCCCTCCTCCTTCTTCCTTGTGGTTAAATCGGTCTCTCTTGGGGTTGTTCACCATCCAGTATGGTTAAAATTCCTTCATAGGGGGTTGTCGGATGGTGTTGAATTTTAAAAGTGGTTTTTTTAAATTATATTTGTATAAATTAAATCACTATCATGAAGATTATTTTTAAATTTAGTTTTAATCTGTTTCTTATTTTATCATTTAACCATTCGATTGCACAGAATATTTCTACAACGATTGGGAGTGTTAATTTATCAAATTGTCATGTTGGTGATACAGTATCAGTTCCTGTAAGTATCAGTATGAATAATAATATTAGCACTTCAGGTATTTCACTTGCTATTGATTATGATGCAACAAAGTTAGAATGTATAGGTTCAGTTACCAGTGTTAATCCCGTACTAAATTCTAGTTTAGTTAGTAACTGTGGGATTTTTTCTAATCTTAATCCTAATTTTCCATATAATGCAAGTACACGTTTTCAATTTAGGGCGGTTTGGTTTAATCTGTCGCCTGTGACTTTTAATGGATTGGTGTTTAATTTAAATTTTATTATTCTTTCAACGGGAAACAGTACACTTAGATGGGATTTATCTAATAATGGGAACTGTGAGTATGTTGATGAGTTTGCAGATGTTATTTCAAATTGTTCATTTGTTGATGGCGGTATAATATGTGGAGATACTTCTGCCAATAATTGCGGAATAACTTTAATTTCGGATACTAATTCTACAAATCAAAACGTATGTCAAAACTCTATCTTGTCCAATATTTCTTATAATATTTACTCAACTATGTCTGTTGCTGTGGTTGGTTTACCACCGGGGGTTACTAGTAGCTTGGTGGGTAACTTGTTGACTATTAGTGGTTCACCTACTATTGCAGGGGTTTTTACTTACACAGTTACTTTAACGGGATGTACTGGTGGGATTAGCACAGCAAACGGAGTGATTAATGTGTCTGCCCCAATTTCTGCAGGAACCGTAAGTGGCATGAATGTAATTTGTCAGGGACAATCTGTACATTTTACCACTTCTACACCTAATGGTTTATGGTCTAGTAGTAATACCAATATCGCCACAGTGAATTCATCCACAGGGTTAGTAACAGGCATTTCGTTTGGAAACGCAACTATTACTTATACAATTCCTGGACCTGGGGGTTGTCAAAACGTTACCGCGTCTAAAGAGGTGACGATTTACCAAAATAATTCAATTACTTTAACATCCTTACAAAACACAGATAAACAAGTAGTTACACTAGGTGATTCTATAATTAATATTACTTATAGTGCCTTTGGAATTGGCGCTGCAATTACTGGACTTCCACCAGGGATTATTGCTACGGTAACCAATGCTCCGGGTTCATTTTTTCTTTCTAAAGTTATTACTATTGGTGGAGTATCTTCAATTTCAGGTACTTTTCAATTTACAATTCTATTAACGGGAGGTTGTACACACGGTAATAATTCAATTTCTGGTTCTATCACTGTTAATCCCTATCCCTCTTATACTATGTCACAGCTTTGTTTACCCGCCATTACAACCACATCACCATCCTCCGTTGGAGCGGATAGCGTGGTTATCGGCGGAAACATTACCAACGATGGGGGAAGTTCCATCGTTCTAAGGGGTGTTTGTTACTCCAACTCACCAAATCCGAATATGGGGAATTCGAGGACGCAAGATGGTTTGGGGATAGGTTCGTTCAATACGGTATTGAGGGGTTTGACCCCATCAATGACGTATTATGCTCGCAGTTACGCCAAGAATTCCAACGGGGTTGTGGTGTATGGGAATAACGTGAGTTTCACGACCTTTTCAAGTTTTGTATGTGGAACTTCCACGGTATCAGATGTGGACAATAACATGTACAACACAGCACAGATTGGAACCCAATGCTGGACACAGAGCAATCTGAAGGTGAGCAAATACCGTAATGGGGATAATATCCCTACTGGTTTGAGTAACAGTGCTTGGCAGAATACGACTTCTGGGGCGTATGCGATTTACAACAACGACCCGGTGGCTGACAGCTTGTACGGGAAGTTGTACAATCATTATGCGGTGACAGATAGTAGGGGCTTATGCCCAACAGGCTGGCATGTACCCTCGGATCGGGAGTGGAAAGTGTTGACAAAGTATTTGGATCCAAGCGCGGATACGAACTCGACCAGTTATACGGCAAGTACAACAGCAGGAGGTGTTTTGAAGAGCACAGCGACGCAACCTACCCCTGGGGGTTGGAATTCACCGAACACGGGAGCGACGAATACTTCAGGCTTCACTGCACTACCGGGCGGCTTTCGGCACAGCGGCGGAGATTTCTTCAATATGCAAAGCATTGGATTTTGGTGGTCCTCCTCCTTTTTTTCCGGGTCCGAGGCCTGGATGCGCTACCTGTATGCCAACTACAGCGATTTGGTCCGCAACCCCTTCAACCGGAAGAACGGCTTCTCGGTTCGCTGCTTGAAGGATTAGGGCGTAGGGGAATTTGACCATTTGACCATTGCCCCCGACCTTAGGGAGGGGGCTGGCTTTCCAATCTCATCACCTTTTAGGACTGGACCTACTTTTTAGCCTAAAGGATAGTCAGGGTAACAGTATATCAACCCAATCCATTTCAGGCTTTCCAAGCCCTTTCTAAGCCTTCAGAGAAGCCCTCTGGGGGCTTTTAATTTATTAGGCATAATTATTACCTAACTGATTCACTATCGTTGATCCTGAGGCTTCTAAATGGCCTAAGTAGGGCGCTGATCAGGGAAGGGCCTGAAATCGCAAATGCATTTCTTTCCCCAATAATTAAGGTTACCATCAACTGAAAAAGCCGGACAAATTGTGAATAAATAAGCCATCATTTACACCCAAGTTGAAGGAAGTAACAAGGGTTGCCTACCGCTATAAGGTTAAATTTCTGTAAATATTACATTATCAAAACGATGTTATTTGGTTGATAAACGCCTAAATGCAAAGGTTTTATGACAAAAAACTTTGTGTAAAAACTAACGCATTTTGTGAATAATTGCGGCCAAAAGGATTTCAATATTTGCTGCAACCGATGGCTGGTTATTCTCCGTACAGCCATGCGACATGTAAAGTAGCGATAGAACCTCGGAGAAGGACTATCGTGAACTCTCCGGGAACTAGTTCAAAAACCTTTTGTTAATAGGGAAAAGAACTGCTTTGTTCCTTTTGAATCCTTTAAAAACTAAATCACCAAACAAGATGTCCAGAGAACCCCCTTAAATCCCCGTCATTTTTGGCCGACTACGATGTAGGAGGCCATACTAATACACTAATAATCTTATATGCAACAGTTTCACGCATTAAGATGATTATTCTTAATTCCATACCCACAAAAAAGAAATCATGGCCAAGCACAATTCGCTCGCTGCTCTTTCAGCGACAGGCTCTGCCCAGCAGAGCAACCCAAAAGGATTAGAAAGAGATAACCAAGCGCTTCAAAAGTTGATCCACAGCATTTTGGATCGTTTGGAAGCCGTGGAGAATCGGGAGATCCATTCTTCGGAATGGCTCAACCTCAAGCAACTTCAGTCTTTCTTGCCGGAACGTCCTGCCAAGAAAACCATTTACAACTGGATTTGCGATGGAAGGATACCCTATGTAAAGCAACCCCATGTCAAAGCCGTATTCTTCCGTCGTGAAGAAATAGAGGCTTGGATGGGACAGGGTAGACCAAAAGTTGCTCAATTCTTGGCATCTCGTGTTGAGATGCCTCGCAGATCATCCAAAATAAAACGACTAAATACTCAAAAGAATGGATAATGTCTCAGAAAACGAGTTCGGCGTACCAGGTACGCCGACTCAATCAGAACCCCAATGTGATCACTCTTATGGTTCAACGCATGATTCTCAGGAGGTAAACTACCCGGATTGGGTAACCAATCCGTCCTCGGAGGATTATTCCGATGATATTGACTCGGAATTAGAAGACCACCAAGAGCACCGCGAGCAAAACCGTGAAATAGCAAAGCACGTTTTTCCCGAATCAATTATCCACCAGGATTTGCATACGTTTTTTGAAAACGTCAAATCGTCAAATCGTCACGGAGATATTTTGAAGGATTCCCCTTCCCTGGTGGATGATGTTAGTGAACTACCGGGTCTTTTTAAGTCCATACTTGGTGGAAACCACAAACAAGAGGTTATGGACATCATGTTGATGGGATCACTTATTGGTTGTGGTTCCACCATGCCAAATGTATCCATGCGTTATGGGTCTGGAACCATCTGTCCCAACCTCTTTGGTCTTATTATTGGACCAGCAGCAAGCGACAAGAGTGTGCTTAGTGCTGTGTCCGAGTTGACCTATGGTTACCACAAGCACCTCTTGGAAAGGAGTAAATGCGAGTTGGCCTCTTCGAGCGCCAACAAGGCTGGGAATTTGAACCATTACATGCTCCATATACCGGACAATATCACTCAAGCTGCAATTGTGCAACAATTGCATACCAACCAAGGGCGTGGCATGATGTATGGTACAGAAATGGATACTTTGGTGAACTCACTTAAAGGTCAATATGGATATTTCAGTGAATTTCTCCGAAAGTCTTACTGTGGCGACAAATACACCAAGGCAACTAAAGTGGATGGTAATATTGAAATTGAGTCGCCATATTTAGGCGTATGCCTAGCTGGGACTTTGAACCAACTTCCCAAACTAATTAGCAATCCAGAGGATGGTTTATTGTCTAGATTTTGTTTTTACTTCAGAAAAGAAAACGTGGTCTTTGTTAATCCTTTAGGTCATTCGAAACAGGATCAACCTGTTTCGATCAAAGAGCAAATGATTAGTCTATCTAAAGAATACACGAAGTATTGTCTTTTTTTGGAAAAATATCCTACCCAGATTACGTATTCCGGAAAACAAGAAGAACATTTTAATAAAATCGGTAACGAAATAACCGATTTTCTTGTGAATTCCGGACTCAGGGAGTACACCGGTATTGGTTATCGATTGCTTGAAATGCACGCTCGTATATGCATGGTTTTCTCGGCCTTGAGAAAGGCCGAAGCGAAGAACGAAAATATCAAAATTGAGATTACAAACGAAGATTATCTTTTGGCTTGTAAGCTAATCAAGGTGTTTTTCTTGAATGGCATGAAAGCATTTACCTTGATCAAGCCTTTCCGTAAGGATTTGTTGGATCATCTTCCCTTGAAGTTTACTCGTAAAGATTTGAATGATTTGGCCGAAAAAAAGGACATAGGTTCAATCAAAACTTTGGAACGAAAAGTCGATGAGCTCATTAAACAAGGTAAAGTCATCAGAATTAGTCATGGTAACTACGAAAAAATTATATCGTGACGATTTGACGATTTGACGATATTGGAAAGAACCTATGTTGTCCTCTCTCTCCCCTCCCCTTAAATGGGGAGGGATGGGGTGCAGGGCGAATTGGTGAAAAAAACAAATGTCCCCCACTCCTTAGCCGGGAGGGGTTTCCTTATTGGTCTCTGATCCCAAAAAATCAAATGCAACTGAGACCAATCATCTTGGACTGTGGACTGGTATCCTTGAATTCTATGACAAGTTGGGTCAAAAACTCATAAGATATTGGGTCGTCGGTGGTATTCTTTTATTTTCTGCTGCTCTTGCTCGAGAAGGCCCTGGAGCGGAAGAAATGATAGATGAATAATTATTACCCAAAAGTGATAGAAACAACGGATTGCTAAGCAATCCTAAAAAAAAGAGCGCCACGGGAGTACGCAGCGCTCAAGGTCTTACACCTTCGGCATATAGCCTTTTTGTGGTAAGAATAGGATTTATAAGTCAAATATAATGTAATTTCCCCTAAAGAACTCCTAATACTAAAAATATATGAAAGTCATTGGCATTGATATGGGTACCAACAGCATTGGTTGGGCAGTAATTGAAGACCAGAAGATTCTAGCAAGTGGGGTAAGGGTATTCCCTGAAGGGGTAAACCGCCCAAAAGGCAGCTATGAGGAGTCCAAAAACCTCAAAAGAAGGCTGGCACGGCAAATTCGGCGCCAGTACTTTCGTCGCAGGTTACGCAAGGCTACGCTCACCAAGATCCTGAAAGCGCATGGGATGTTCCCGGATGAGCAAGGCCTGGCAGCGTGGGCAGGACTCAATCCTTATCTTCTGCGGGCTAAAGCCACCGAAGAACAGCTCACCCTCTTGGAATTTGGGAGGGTCATGTACCACATGGCTCAAAGAAGGGGCTTTAAATCAAGCCTCAAAGGCTCCGATAGTGAGGAAGGCAAGATCTACGATGGTGACCTCAAGCTTCGTAAGCCAGGTATTACGGCCACTCAGCAGGCCATCAAGTCCGAAGGTTATGCCTCCCTAGGCGCATATCTCAACAGCTTAGACACTACCGTGGAGCGGATCCGAAACCGATACACGACCCGCAAGATGTATCAACACGAGTTTGAGGTCATTTGGGATGTACAAAAGTCGTTTGATCCCCAAACCTACGACTCTGCCTTGTATGACCTTTTGGGCCATGAAAAGAAAGGCGTATTCTTCTTTCAAAGACCTCTACGTTCCCAAAAGAGTTTGATCGGCAAATGCACCTTCGAAAAAGGTAAACCAAAAATCCCCATCAGTCATCCAAACTTTCAGGAGTATCGCGCTTGGTCCTTCATTAACAACATTCGTTACGGAAACAACGAAAAGCTAACCAAAGATCAGAACCAAGTTGTTTTTAACGAAATGCTGACCAAGGCTACTTTGAAGATGTCGCAAGTCAAGAAGAAGCTCAAATTGCAAGGAGAAGAGTTCAATTACGACGATGATACCCTAGTGCCTTGCATGACAACGATGGTCCAATTGACCAAGCATTTCGGCAACAAAATTGATTTTACCAATGCCAAAGAGCTTGAGGACTTGTGGCATTTGTTTTACCATGCCGAGGACCCGGAGTGGTTGACGTCCAAGGTACACGCCAAATACCATTTAGATTTGGAGTCCGCCAAGGCCGCAGCAGAGGGTAAGCCAAGAGTCCGTTTGGATGAAGGTTATGGCAGTCTATCCTCGGCAGCCATTAAGAGAATATTACCCTTTTTGCGTATGGGAATACGCTATGACTTGGCCACTCTGCTTGCGGGGGTTCGAAAAGTATTGGGAGAATCCTATTGGGGAAGTCTAAATGAAAACGATGTCCAAGCCCTTATTGATAATGTCAGACATGCCCTTCTGGCCAAGGAATCCGGAAAATTACGAGAACGATTGTGGGCCTATTTAAGTAGTGAGTTTACCATTGACGAGCGGTACAGTGCTGCGGATCTCTACCACCATAGCGATTTGGACACCCAGCAGGATTTGTTGGAGGCTCTACCAGAACCCAAGAACCTCCGTAACCCCATAGTACAACAGGCTTTGTTCGAGCTCAAATCTTTGGTTAATGCCCTCCTCAAAAAGTTCGGACCACCGGACCGAATTGCATTGGAAATGGCAAGAGAACTCAAAAGCCCAAAGAAGGTGAGGGAAAAGATGCTGGATGACAATCGCAAGAGAGAAAAACAGCGAATGGAAATCAAGCAAAACCTTATCAGTGAAGGGATACGCCCTAGTTCAGCCAACATAACCAAGTACCTCCTTTGGGAGGAATGCGGACAACAATGCCCTTATACGGGAATGAGTATTAGCAGGCAGAATCTCTTTGATGATGGGGTATGGCAGGTTGAGCATATTATTCCATACAGCATATCCTTTGACGATGGATTTAACAATAAAACGCTATGTTATGCCGATGAAAACCGAAGCAAAGGAAACAGAACTCCTTGGCAACTGTACAATTTCAACCCCAATAAATGGGAGGAGGTCAAAGCCCGAGCTAAGCATTTGTTTTGTAATCGAAACAGTTATCCCAAGTTCTTGAAATTTGTCAATGAATCCGATCCCAAGGCAGATGAATTCTTGGAAAGACAGTTGAACGATACCCGCTACATGGCCAAGGAGGCCAAATCGTATTTGGCTAAGGTGTGTAGGGACATTCTGGTAACTCCCGGGGGCGTTACAGCGGAGTTAAGGCATTTGTGGGGTCTTAATGGAATTCTTGCCCCACCAATCCGCACAGAATATGCTTATGAAGGCCTTTGTTGGCTTGTTACTGACCCCAACAACAAGCCATTACACTTGGAGCCGTGGGAAATGTCCAAGGCTGGGAAAATAGAAGAGAAACTATCCAAACAAGGTGTTGTCTGGGAGGGTGAACTACGTGAAGGTACTTTCTACTCCAAAAAGATTAGGGATGATCACCGCCATCATGCAGTCGATGCTATAGCAATCGCCTGCACGGAACGTAATTATGTCCAAAAGATCTCAGCGTATAACGCGTTGGATTGGCGCTTCCCAAGGCCTGCTTTTGAGAAGCCTTGGACAAACTTTTTTGAAGATGCCAAAGACAGTATTGAGTCTATCCTTGTGTCTCACAAAGTTCGTAATCGCTTGATCACAAAAAGAACCTTAAGGCAGCGTATCAACGGCAAGAAGGTGGTTCATCATACCACCACTCCTCGAGGGCAAATGCACGAAGAAACCTTTTATGGCGTTGTCAAAGATCCTGCATCGGGTACAGATCGTTTTACCACCCGTAAACCTCTTGCCTCAATTACCAAGGTCAAACAACTTAAAGGAATCACGGATTCCCGTATTCTAGGCCTCATTGATGAAAGAGCGCGTGAATTGGGGGTTGATTTAACCAACAAAGATTTGGAACTTCCCAAAAACTTTTTCTTTGAATACAGCGAAGAGGGTATTCCAACCCCCACTCTCTACCTACCCGGTGGTACTTATGGAAGGCCAGTTCCTGTTAGAAAAATTCGCTACAGAGTCGAGAGTGGTAACATGAAGCTCCGAAACAAGGAAACCAACCAATATGCAGAGCCGGGTAATAACTACATGGCGGTCATCATCGAAGACGCTCAAGGGAATCTTCGTGAGGAAATTGTATCTTTTTGGGATGCGGTAACTCGGCAAAAGGAAGGTCTTACAATTGTTAGTTTATTGGAAGGCGAGAAAATTCTTTACAATTTCCAAGCCAACGAAATGTATATCTTCAATATTCCGGAAGGTATTCGGTGGCAGGATTTGCCAGCCAAAACCTTAAGCAAGCATCTATACAGGGTTCAGAAATTCTCAAGTATGTTTTATGTTTTTAGGTTGCATAATGCCTCAACTTTGAAATATGAGAATGAATTTATTCGAATACAAAGTTTCTTGGCTCTAAAAAAAATCAACCCAGTACCTGTTTCATCTACGTATTTTGGACTAAATGACCTGTAGAACTTGGGCTTCAAGGTCTGATTACGTATGAAATGCGTAGGATAATTAACATTGACAATGAGGCTCTTCTTAGCCTATCCAATCGGCAATTGGAGATTAAGTTGCTCAATAACTCCGCTGATAACAGGATTCCTATAGAAGACATAATGGTCTTGATGATTTCGAATCCATCATCCCGTATTTCTTCAGGAGCGGTAAGGGTTTTGGGCGAGGAAAATGTTCCTATCGTATTCTGTGGTAATAATTATCATCCGGTTTCGATTTGCCTACCTTTGGAGGGGAATACCCTTGTCAGCAAAAGAATAAAAATTCAAGTTGAATGCCCTGAACCCGCAAGAAAACAAGCGTGGCAACAAACCATTATCGCCAAAATTGTCAACCAATCATCACTAGTAGATTTAAGTGGTAAAGACTCTAAAGCCATAGCCAAATACAAGAATCGAGTTTTGAGTGATGATAAGGACAACGCTGAAGCCAAGGCGGCGAGAGAATATTGGAAAGTACTTTTTGAAGAGGATTTCGTTCGGGAGAGGTTTGGAAAATGGCCTAATGCGGCCCTTAATTACACCTACGCCGTATTCAGAGCTGTGATGGCGAGAGCTGTTGTTGGGACGGGGTTAAATCCATCTTTGGGGATACACCATCGAAATAAATACAATGCCTTCTGTTTGGTGGATGATCTCATAGAGCCTTATCGCCCCTTTGCGGATTTGGTCGTTTTGAGCCTGCTCAAAGAAGAGTCCCTTTTGGAACATATTCAGAGTGATGAGTTAACCAAGGAAGTCAGGAAATACCTGCTTGGTTCGCTGAATATGACAGTGAATCTTGGAGGCAAGGAATACCTGCTTAGCAACGCTATGGAGGTAACTGCAGACTCCTACCTCAACCTAATATCAGGGAAAGCAAAGCGGATAAGATATCCAGAGGTCCAATGAAGTCCCTTCGGATAAATAAATCACGGTTTAATGCCTACCAAACCATGTGGGTTTATGTTCTCTTTGACTTACCGGTCTTTACCAAGGAACACCGAAAACGCTACAGCGAATTCAGAAAGAGCCTTTTAACCTATGGGTTCTCCATGGTTCAATTCTCCGTCTATAACCGATATTGCTCGAGTTATGAGCAAGTGGAAGTCAATAAAAGGCGCATCAAACTCGCCGTACCAGCCGAAGGGATGGTTTCAATCATCGTTATTACTGACAAACAGTTTGGGGCAATCACCCATTTCACGGCAGGAAAACGGGAAAAACGAAGAGAAATCCCCGATCAATTGGCATTTTTTTAACCAAAAATCCAAGTTATTCACTTGGATTTCAATGATTTTCGCCAATTAGGTTGTCAAAAATAATAAATCCTATTCAAATCACAACAAAGGTTGGCGATGTCGAGAAAATCCCTGGTTGTCAAAAATAATAAATCCTATTCAAATCACAACAATAACGGTTTGATTCCAAAGCATTATAGGTTGTCAAAAATAATAAATCCTATTCAAATCACAACGCCACGGCACTCACGAAGCGGTACAAGGCAGTTGTCAAAAATAATAAATCCTATTCAAATCACAACTTGACGGCTTTGCGTTGGTCAGGAGGGCCAGTTGTCAAAAATAATAAATCCTATTCAAATCACAACCTCGTGTGTCATATCGGCGTTGGGATCTATGTTGTCAAAAATAATAAATCCTATTCAAATCACAACACCGAGGAGCAATACAAAGCCGCTTCCGCAGTTGTCAAAAATAATAAATCCTATTCAAATCACAACATACTAAAAAGCGGGGGGCAGTTGCCCACGTTGTCAAAAATAATAAATCCTATTCAAATCACAACTAACAACGAAATAACCTATGAACGCAACGCGTTGTCAAAAATAATAAATCCTATTCAAATCACAACCAAGGGAAATCTTACTAGTTTAGGCATATTGTTGTCAAAAATAATAAATCCTATTCAAATCACAACTTAGTTACGTCTGCCATTAGGATGGGGATGGTTGTCAAAAATAATAAATCCTATTCAAATCACAACCCAAGATTAGGAACATCGGGAAAGCGGTAGTTGTCAAAAATAATAAATCCTATTCAAATCACAACATTATCTTTGTTTATTGTTTCACTCTTAGGTTGTCAAAAATAATAAATCCTATTCAAATCACAACAAAAAGGATAATGCATTATCCCTTCCTACTGTAGACAAATAAATGCATGGAATACCGAAAAGTGTTAATGCATTAACAGTTTCTCTATAGTCTTGGCGAGGTCGTCATGCGTTTCGTTACCAAAGCCAGCGAAGTAGTTCTGGGTGGTTTTGATGTTGCTATGTCCAAGGCTGTTTTGGATCAGTTCCATGGCAGCGCCTGAGCGTATTGCTGCGGTGGCAAAGCTATGTCGGGCTGATAAGTAGGATAGATTTTCTTCAATACCGAGTTCCCGAGCAAGCGCCTTAATGTGGTGATCGATGAATTGGGTAAAGGCCTTGCTCTTCTTGTGAATTTGGACGGGACTGTCGTCCTTACTTAGGACTGGGAACAGGTATTCATCTTTGGCTTTGGGAGTCGTTTGGTATTTAGAGATAATCTCTTTGGCGGCAGTAGCAACTGAGACAATAATAGGCTGCTGATGGGTCTTAGTGGTGTTCTTGGTTTTGGACCTCACGAAGGTGATTCGGTCTTCCTGATAGTCTTTGTGCCTTAATTGGATGAGGTCTTTGACATTGATACCATTTAGCAAGAATGAAAGTAAGAAGAAGTCCTTGGCCTTGCTTTGATAGTGGCTGATGGGCTTGGCTTGATAGAGTTTACTCAAGGTCATCTGATCAAGAGCTTTCTTGACATTTCGGGTTGCCGGGATTTGGTATTTGTATTTGCCAAAGGGGTATAGGTCACGGTCCAGTTTCTTGTTACTGATTCTTTCGTTAAAGAGCGTTCGAAGATTTCTCAAATAAATACCTACGGTATTGGTAGTTCTATTTTCGTTTTGGATCATGTGCTTTTGATAAGCAAGAAGCCAATCTGCATCAATGTCGGCAAAGAGGGTTTTCTCAAGAGATGGTCTTTTGGTGGTTCTGGCAAACTTGCTTAGGGACTTAAGCGTTTGCTCATAGCCTTGTGCGGTACTGATGCGTTCCTCCTGCATCATAGCTTCAATCTTGCTCTGAAAAGCCTCCTGAACAGAATCCGG
>Ga0194115_10005784_pt1 | contig 12721 bp, 12 predicted proteins | sample TA2MahsurfametaG_3_FD_148656 | JGI IMG/M metagenome (GOLD analysis project Ga0194115, IMG submission 148656) | Freshwater microbial communities from Lake Tanganyika, Tanzania - TA2015002 Mahale S4 surface | ecosystem: Environmental > Aquatic > Freshwater > Lake | place: Tanzania: Lake... | reverse complement strand
AACCCAATTGGGTTCGCATGCTGCGATATGGGTTAACGGCTTTTCCGCAACCACCTATGTACTGTATGTGGATCCAAAAGATGACACGCGTATTTGGCGCGACGTTTAAACTTCCGTTAGTGCCGTTGGTTCGTTAAGGATATCGGTGTGAATTTTCTTGAGTCCCCGAGCAAGCCAGGCATCTCGTTCCCCGCATCATCTTCTTACACAGTCAAACGTCTTGTTTCCAAAAAAAACGACACAAACACAACTTGTTTTGGAATTGAGATCCATCTTCGCTACCAACAAAGCATCGACAGGACCATTATCAGAAACTCAAGGACCACCCTCCTGGCCGTTCTATGTGCAACGAGCGCCACTGCCTTACCAGACTTCTCGCATTTGATACCTGCAGACAGTTCTGGTGAAGCAGATCAAGAAGACCAAGCAGTCCAGTTAGGACCCTTCTACGATCCCTCCAACGAGGGGCCAACTGGATATGATATCATCCCTACTGAAACTTCGTCTCCTTCTCAGGCAGGTACTCTTTTTTCGAGGTTGGGTGAGGATTTTGAAATTCCATTTCTCAACTTGACTACTACTACTCGAAGCACATCGTATCAGTATCAGTGGGGCGGAAATTCAGACTCATGCCAATACAAGGCACCTGAAACCATCATCAAGTGTCTCGATGGGGGGCTACTAATTCTGAGAGAGCTATCCAATGCGCTGTGCGATCCACTGGCGGATGACATTGCTAAATGTTCGCAAGGGGATGGATCCGTTGATGCCATGGTGGATTTTCAGTGCATCGGAATTACTGAATACCACCTCACTGCAGAAGTGAGGAAATTGTCCAGCAAAGCAGTCAAGTGCTCCGGATTCAATGGAACCCATGACGGTGGAGGTGCCGTCGTAGGAGCTTCTCTAGGACGATTCTGTACGGATCCGGCAACAGGATCGTTTGAACTGAATGACCAATTCCCCTGTTCGGAAGGTGAACCCGAAATCGTCGATGGAAGAAACCTATGTACCAGCACAAAAGAATGTATTGGGACCGACTGTACACTGCTCATTGAACCCATCTCGATTACTGCATATGATGACAGTCAGCTGTGTTCTATTTCACAAGGGCGTCCGGATTTTACCAATTCGACCTTTCATCCCTCGTCGCTCGCTTCCTACCACTTGGTCAAATGGACATACTCAGATGCAGCATTCAGCTGTGACTGGGCGATCCCCGATATCGAGCTTCAATGCCGAAACGGTGGATTTCTTAGAATGCAAGATCCAAAGGACTTTTGCTACACACAAGACGGGACCAATGTCACTGTGTGCACAATCCCGAATCCCACATCAGAAATCGGGCGCATCACCGTTGACTTAGAGGTATGGTGTTTCGGTAGCGAAGCCGAGCAGCTCATCTTGGATGTCCGAACTCTTCCGACTGATTCAAGCGGGTTCACTTGCCAGCCAGATGGGCTGATTCTTCAGGGTTTTGAGATTGCGCGAGCATGCGGCGATAAACCCGGCGAGAGTAATTCAACTCTCATCTCGAGCCCCAGTTTCTGTGCGTCCGGGCAACTGTATGATGACGTGTGTTACTCTGCCTTCCTGTGCCCTTCGGGTTCCGAAGATTGTACCGGAATCGTACTCGACACTGTCGTAGGCGATACGTCCGACTTGGCAGTTGGAAACTGCATCTTCGTTGGACCAGTTGAGTTGTAGTCAATATTCTTTCCAAACGAAGCAAGTCGAGAGGGTGATTTCCAATCAATAACATAGAACAATATTCCATTTTTCCTTCATTCACAGTCATTTCTATATTGGGATGTACAAACTTCCCAGCCTAGCAGTTTATTGAAGGTCAAGACGTTCAGCACATCCGCCAAAACCTTAATAGTGGACCAGTCTTGGGGGCAACATATATTCGGGGGCAGAGACAGATTGCTACGTCGGCCAGTTACGATATCCAGAATCTCCTCAAGATTAGGCCCGTCCCCCATTATTGAAACCAAGCGTCGGATTCAGGGGGTGCTGCGCCGTGTCTCCATTTCACTGCTGTTCGCTTGTAGCAACATATCCTTTCCAACGAAAGAGACGCCACATTGACCTACACGATAGGATGTCATTCAAACCTAAGAACGTGGGAAGTGAAGTTGAAGATGCGGAACAGCAAGCCGCTGAACGAAATCTTATACGAAAATGTATCGATTATCATACACCCGGGGCACTCGATATTAGCAATCGCCTGTATACGAAGGCATGTAAATCTTCCCATGTTCGGAAGGGTGTCTATTTACAGCCACATTCATCACATTTAAGATTAATGGGGATGCCATTATCATCCGTATCGGCACCGAATCTTTCCACTTGCTATTTGACGTATTTGGCACATGTCACACGGGCGAAGAATTCGACTCCTGTCATGTGTCTCAGTTGGACCCCCGGTGGACGACGTTTGTTAACAGGTAACCAGGAGGGAGAATTTACCTTATGGGATGGGATTACCTTTGGTTTTGAATTGATTATGAGTGCCCATGATGCTAGTTTTCGAAGTATGGCATGGTCTCATAATAAGAATTATCTCTTGACTTGCGATGTCGGAGGGAATATCAAATACTGGTCTCCCTCCATCGCTCCAGTCCAATCTATCGATAGTCACAATGGACAAGCCATTCATGCTATGAGTTTTTCACCCAGTGATACCAAATTCGTCTCTTGTGGTGATGATGCCACGGTGCGAATTTGGGATTGGGCTACCCATTCAGAAGAACGGGTCCTAGAAGGACATGGGTGGGATGTCAAGTGTGTACAGTGGCATCCAAGATCATCGGTAATTGCGAGTTGTTCCAAGGATAATCTTGTCAAACTATGGGATCCCCGAAGTGGGAATTGTTTGTCTACATTATACGGGCACAAGAATACAGTGACCAAAGTTGCGTGGAACAATAATGGAAATTGGTTGGTGACTGGAAGCAGAGATCAATTGATTAAGCTATATGATATCCGTGCCATGAAGGAGCTGGTGAGTTTGAAGGGTCACAACAAGGAAGTTACTAGCTTAGCATGGCACCCGATCCATGAATCGATCCTGGCATCGGGTGGTATGGATGGGACACTTGTGTATTGGAATTTAGGTGCCAAGGGGAGTGAGGACCCCGCAGCGAGGATACCCTATGCTCATGATATGGCGATTTGGGACTTACAATGGCATCCAGCAGGACACATGTTAGCGACGGGAAGCAACGATCGACAGACGAAATTCTGGACACGGAATCGTCTCGGTAGTACCGCTGGCCTCCAAGAAGCGTCGGAAGAAAAGGAAGAAGATGTCCTATCAGCTGAGATTGAACTTGGAAATCATGTGGGTATTGTCATTGGTCGTCGTGGAGCTACCATTATCAGTATGCAACGCGCGACGGGAACTAAGATGCATGTCGATCAAGTCAGAAGGACACTTCTCATCCAAGGTACGCCGAAACAAATTGAGACAGTCAAGAAACGGGTCGGCGCTCTCCTCGAACGAGTATCAAATGAGGAACGCGGTGACCGAATGATGTAAATCAAAGTAGAGCTTTGCATTCGTAGCATTGCATCGATTGGAACACGATCAATGGGGCTACTACTACCGGCGTCCAGCACATCCTTTGCACGGCTCAACCGAAAGTATTCTGGCTTCTATCGGTAGCTTATGGTAAACTCCTAGTTATGGTGATATTTATTCAAAGACATGGCACTGGTACACCGTGGACTCACGATTTACCACGGAATAAGGAGACCATCTTCACAGTTGATGAATTGACCAGTAGTTTCCATGCTAGCTTTTTGGGCTTCGTACAGGACTCGCTTGGCTCCGACTGAAGGTTCAACGGCCCCCTCAATGTCCCAGATATCCTTGTACTTTGCCGTCATTTCCGTACGGTTGAATCCAGGATGTAACAGGACGACGGTGAATCCCTTCTTTCGAAGCTCCTCAGCTTGAAGTACACCGGCGATGTTGCATGCGGCCCGGGACATGTGGTGACCATAATCTCCACCCGCGTCCTTGTTCTGGGTAGAACGCCATTCGGCAGATCCGGCTTGACTAGTAATTATGATGAGTTTCGCACCCTCAGCTAGAGCTCCGGTAGTGACAGCAGCGGAGTTGACTCGTAGTGGTCCCAATGCGCAGATATTGATTTGCTTCAATTGCTCATCAAAGTTGAGGTTCTTGTCGAGAATCGTTTCCTTTGGCTCGTAGAAGTATCCAGCATTGTTGATAACGTAGTCCAAGGCACCACCATCAGAATTTACTCGCTTCATAGCCTTGGTCACCGCTTCCTCATCAGAAACATCGACTCCAGCGTAGACATTCCACTTGCCCACCAGGGCCTCCAATTCAGGATTGGAGCTACGACAAAGAACGAGAGCTGTAGCTCCTGCAGCGACTAGTTCCTTGGTAATTTCATATCCAAGACCACGGTTCCCACCTGTGACGAGAACTCGCTTTCCCGAAATTTCCTTTCCATTGTAGACACTTTCAATATTCAAGAAACGTTCATTCTTGTCAGCGTTGGCCTTCGCGAAACGGGCGACTTGGTCGGCCATCGAGTAAGTACCTCCTCGAGTTTCATCGAAGCCTTCAGCCATCTTCAGTTGAGTGTTCAAAGCGCTGTGAGTTGACGTGTGGACTTTGTTGGGCAAGACCCAGGCTTGGGCGATTGATGCAACAGAAACAAGTGCAAGGGCTTTCATGAGAACCGTCATGACGCAAACTTCTTTCTTTCGATTTTGACTTTGGGCATGGGATTCATCGCTTCGGCATCGTCCGGCATCCGATCTTCCATGGATCGGCGGTACGGCATTTGTGACGTATCTGAACCAGCTTCAACGATGGAATATGAAGGTTCCACGTGTTGGAAAAACTTGACTATGACTCATTCGTCTCAAAATCTCAACACACTTTGCGGTCGGCTAGGTCAAATACGATGGCTCTAGGCGACATGCAACATGCAAGGTCACATCTGCTTTCCTTCTCGTATCGTAGTCGGCATCACGCCAGTCATCACGTGACTGTTGAACGCTCTAGTCTTCTACTCCCGTGATCTTGGTGACGCAGTGATGACCGTGAGACGTAGGAGGACACGAAGCTAACAGCAAGTTATGATAGGTGTATGATGGAATGATCAGCACTATCTCAAACCTGCGGTATCACTATCGACAAGCTTTACCTAGAAACGTGGCAGCGTATATACGGTACCGTAGGTAGAAACTCTTATCAAATATGGCATAATAACGATGAATTCTCTCCCTTGATTGGCCGTGGCACCGAAACTGATGAGCGAATCTTCTCGCATACCAAACTCATCCATCAAGCCTATTTCTGGACTTCGTTGACACGATGAGGAATCCCGTGTCAAGTCCGCGTCATCACACCATTCGCAACTTGTACGAATTTCTCAGCAGTAAAAATCCATGGTTTGGCCTTCTGATGGTTGAAGAAGTCAAACAACAGTAGCCAAATCACTCCATAAACAAATCCAATGCGTTCTACCCTGGTATCCTTTCTTCTTTTGGTCACGATGGCCTTTGGGTTTCAACAACCCATGAACCCATCCTCAAGGCAAGCACTCACGGTCTGTCATGGACTTTTTGATGGATTCATTAATTCCATGGAGGCGGGGTACAAGGGAGAAGATTCAGCTTTTCAAAAGCAAAAGGCCGCCGATGAAAAGAAGCGGGAAGAGAAACGAAAACAAGCGGACGCACGAAAAGCTCGTGGCTACACGGAATTGAAGGACTCGTTCGGAAAGAAAACCTTTGTGAAGGTCAAGTACGAAGAGCCAGCCGAACCCGCAAAAGAGGAAAAGAAATTCTTTGGACTCTTTTGAGAGCGTTAGTTTTGGTTCGACGACGTCGCCGAAGACTGACAAGGTAGAGTTGGCGGATGTATTTGACATCATTTTGGGATGACTAGACCTCCAGAGAAATGACAAACTCACTTCCTATCGCAATAGTTAAGGAAGTATTAGTGCCGATAATCCCGTGCGCAAATATCATGTCCAGTTCTTTAGCTTTTGCTGACAAGCCTCATAGGCGACAAAGAATATAGCAACGCTAGGAGCAATGTACACGACTCGAGGGACCATTCCTGTCGTCAGGCCTCGAAGCCCTTCCTCCTGGACTATTTTCGTAGCACAGGAGATAACACTTCCACCGTATGCAACACCATCCGTCATAAGGATCGTCTTGATTCGGTCCAATGGACTAGTGATCGCAGCAGAAATGGATCCTGCCACGGCCCCGCATGCTGCCGCCTCTAACGGTGATAACTCAACTGATCTAGTTGGATCGGATTTCTCAAGTCGACTTTCCTTGTATCGCAAGTAGACTCTCTTGACCGTTTCAAACGTCGTCTGTATTTGGATTTGAATCAGAAGTAGAAGTGTGAGGAGGTACTAGCTCCAACATCGTCAATGCATCCTGACTACAGACGTCGGGTATGAGCACCTACCAGCTGTGCAACACGGAAGGGAATGTCTCTAACCAATCCACCTGTGTAACCCTCATAGAACCCCAAGAAACCCCGAGACTTCCAAATTGATCTGAAGGCTTCAGTTTCTGTTCGAAACAGACCAGCCTGCATCTTTTGTTTGATAACTTCGCTTGGACATAAACATAGGCTTCCCGTCAGGTCCCCCAAAAGACTTGCAACCGCAAAAATACCCAGGGGTCTGGCATTTGGAAATCGCTCTTGCAACTTTTGCTTGTATACCTCGTACGATCCGAAAACGAGCACACCATAGGGTACTTGACCCACCAGACTACCCATGACCCCGCCTACGAGTAGATTGAAGTGAGTTGAGGTGTGGATACTGTCACTGCGAATCGGTCCCCGTCATTACGTACGGTACAGTCCTGTGAGACGGAAGGGATTCGGTTGCTCAATCTGGATTCGTGTTTTGATAGTATCCACAGGGAACATGCCAAAAATCGAGATACTTCTAGCGACAGCAGCTGACAATAGATGTTTCTTGGCGCTATGCAACGTCTGCACGAGGGAATCCAAGATCGCTGGATTTGTCACACCAACAGCGGCAGCCTTGACTCCCTTTGGACACGCGCCGTCGACGGCGAATCCCAACACGGAAATGACGACTACGATCCATACTACCCAACTAGATAAAGTGCTCATTGTGTCAATTTGGAATAAATGCCTCTGAATCAATTCCGGTGGTGCTAACTGCTTCTTTTGACGGTCCACTCCATCTTTTTCAGGTGTGTTGAGATCATTGGATCAAAAACGAACAACATCGAGAGCCACTTGTAATCATGTGAGAAACGACGAGATGGCGACAGGAGGACGGACGTCGGAGGGAACTATACAAAGGGTTTTTCCCTTGTCACAGCAGGTCATATTCGCAAAATTAGATATGCCCTCAAGGACGAGAACATCCGAGCCGATTTAATGTACGAGCGTACGACACATATATAACTAACACGGACCCCAAGACACATGTAGGAGTCGGCATCGACCCTTCGTCAAAAATGGTTGCGAGAGTCAACGAATTGTTGACGAATCGTCGTTTCGACGAACACGATGGATGACTCTACCGAAAAATTTTCTATCCCGCAACACCTTTTGACAACACCACTCATGTCCTTGTCTGTAGCTCATTGTGCTGGGTCTCTGCGAACAACCGGAGTTGCGAACTCGAAGGGGGTCTAGTAGGAGACGATACAATAAAAGTTTATCTGTAGAAGCAGAATGAACGACCAGTCCATCGAAGAGGACGGGAAGTCCTTGCCACGATTTGAGGACGAGCATCTACCAGTGGATGTTGAAAATGATAGACCCCCCGAGGACGATCCAACCAAATCGTAGAACGGAAACGTACCATATTTTTCATCGTCTTCCTATTGATATGCGTATTGACGCTGGTCGTACCAATCGTATTCCGAGAATCTGTGAGTGTTGATGTTTCGTTTGCTTGTCCTCGATTCGACGAAAAACGCAATCTCTTCATTGTTTCTGAGCATGAAGTTACCCTTCTATTTTACAGTTCCGAGGTGGCAAGGATGACGCGACACAAGAGAGTTCTGCGGCTGTTCAGTCTCCCGAAGTAGTTTATTGCATCATTTTCCAGGTGGGGGTTATCCAAGACAATGAAGATGAAATTGATGGTGAAAGGGATGTTTGGGCATGTCGTCATCTCGACAAGGGAATACTTTACTCCTTGGACGAATTGGAGGAAGATTTCTTTGAACAGCATGAAATTGTTTCTGGCGTCACTAGGTTATCAATAACGTATACCGACGATGGTCCAATATTCGAATTGATGGAAAAGGAAGATGACCATGTGAAGGACACCTTCCCCCCATCAACTCAACCTTCCCCAGCACCGACACAAACCACCGAACCGAGTTCCAGCCCTAGTATTGTTCCGACTTTTGCTGAAAGTAATTCACCTACTCGATTATCAGACGCTACCTTTTCCTTCTCGGATGGCGGTGGTCCCTCTCCGAAGCTAACTCCAAGCCCGACTTCCACTACCATCAGCCAAACTCCAAGTCCGACAACCACTACTACCAGCCAAACTCCAAGTCCGACTACCACTACTACCATCCAAACTCCAAGCCCGACTATTACTAGTAGACAAACTCAAAACCCGACCATCGAGGTGTTGACGGATGATCTTTTTCTTGACGACGATGAATTCGTACTTTTTCCGAATAACAGCTCAATGAACGAAACAGATGATGCTATTGATTTCGATTCACCAATGGACAATAATGATTCGGATACGAGCAATCCGGTCGATGACCTACTATCCACATTTGAGCCGTCTACCACACCAATCTCCGATTTCATAGGAAATGAAACTGACGATTTCCCTTTTTTCGACGATGCTATCAGGGACGCACTGGAAAGTGCGGATTACGGTGGCGAGCAACTGGACGACGAAGACAGCAACGTAATACCAGATGGTTTAAGTGGTACAAAATTGCCGATGAGTGCGACTGGGATAATCTTGTGATCGAGTCGTGACTCGTTTGCCATTTGGTGGTTGCCTGGGAGACAGTGAGGTCGATGGGGATTCAAAGGAAATGTCTCGGCTTTTGTAGCAAGAATAGTTTGTAAATTCTTGATTGATGTACAAGACCTACTGAGCCCGATGTTCCACCCGCAACCTGGTTTCTGCATTCTTCCTCACTGTGTTCAGTTGGCCCAAGAAGTGGTTCACCTTGACCAAAATGCTCCGTTTCGAGGCGAACTGACGCTGTTTGTTGTTGGCTGTGTGGTAGAGCAATGAACGAGCAAATCGATCAGGATCTAGGGGGATGATTCGTTGAAAATTACATCCGTGTTCCTTGGTGAAGATGGATAAGCCCCCACTCCAGTATTCGACATTCCTCTTATCGAGGCCGTCTAATTCATATTCCGGGTCTTCAAACGGAGGGAGGAAGCCCCCCGGGCATATCTCATCCCATTCCCATAGCTGTTTACGTGATGCCATCCACCCACCTTGATTGTTGATGTATCGAGACATTCTGGTATCTGGCCGGACCTTTGCGTCACTCGTATTGAAGTAACCATCACGTCCAGACCAGTAATCTCCGATATGAAGTGGAGGCGACACACGTGGTCCCCTCTGCATGAGGACCCAATCTAGGTTGGACTCTTCAGGCATCTTTCGCACTCCCAATGCGGTGATGGATGTTTCCCACATTATCAGATCATCAGATTTCGGATCGGGTGGTCGGTTCCGATTCACTGTGAGCGGATTTCGTAGGTGGCAGCATGGTATGGGATCAACTGCTGGTAAGTCAGTGATAGGTACTGGATCTAGTTCGGTCTGAGTTCCATACTTTTCTTCATCCAATAGGACTTCCACTCGCATAATGCCTGGGATCATTCGTTGTAATTGTGCCTTGGTCAATGGACCGTCGAAGTTCTTAAATGGGTTCGTTTCGTCGGGCTTAGTTTCCGGAGCTTTCTCTCGTAGACGAGAAATCTCGTCGGAAACATTCATGAAGTTATGCACAATATCACCAGTAATTAGCATGTCGTCTTCAAAAACGACGAAGAAGTCATAGTAGGCCAGCTTATCCTTCACCAGGTATCTATGTTGTCTTGCAAGAGCTCGTGTGATGCTTTGTGTATAGTTGTGTTTCGAATCCTCAAGTTTATAACCAAGGGGTGTCGCATTATCCCAAAACTGAAGACCCACAGACGGTGGTAGTGCCGCCTTGATCAAGAACCTTCGAGTCATGTTGTAGTGGGATATTATCACGACATCCAGATCAAAGCCAGACTGGACCATACTTTCGACACTTTCCCGGACGACTGGTATCAATGTTTCTTGAAGGCGATCAAATCCTCTGATGGTATCCCGTGATCCCGAATCGTACTCGCTAAGTGTAGTCACGACATATAGAATTTTTAGACGATTCTCATTCCTATCATTACGGATGAGACGATCAGACGTAGAAAACCATGGTTGGACGAAGACGCGGAAAAATAACCACACCAAAATCAATGGCAGTGCCAAGGTAGCGATCCGTCGACGGATCCTAGCCATTTGAGCCGTGCCTATCTTGACATGTTTGTCGTCCATTCTCGTCGTCGCAAGGTCCATCAAATTCCTTCTACAACAACGCTACAGAAATGGGTCATACTTTGCACTTCAATGGAGTAGTGAAATGTGCCGGGCATAGAAGTGACCCCGCGAACACATCATGTCACTGTCACGGTTTCATATGTACTTATAGTTACTATATATCTGAGCATATCTTTATACATTTGAAAGGTCTTGTACATACGCTACTTACATATGATGTGAATACCATATCGCCATGCCTACTATAACAGTAACAGTAATGGGCTATTGTGAGACACTGAGCTCAAACCGAGCAAATTAGGTGTTTACATCGAAGGCCTTTTCGTAATTGTTCTTCACAGTAAGGAGCTGTCCGTATAGGGTATCGATCTTTACGAATCTGTCCCGCTTAAAACTGAGTTGTCTTTGTTTGTTATTGGCTGAGTGATAGATGAGATGGTTGGGGAATCCATTCTGTTCCAGACTGACGATACGTTGCATGTTGCATCCATGTCTACTTGTGAACATCCCCATCCCCCCACTCCACCATTCGACATTCCTAGGATCAAGACCATCATGATGGAAATGAGGTGAATCAAATGGTGGAAGGAATCCACCAAGACAGATTTCACTATTCCATTCCCAGATCTGTCCTTGGGTGGCCATCCACCCTCCCTGGTTATTGATGTATGCAAAGTCACTCCCCCCTGGACGTCCTTCCTTACCAAAATATCCATCCGTCCCAGCCCAATAATCGGCGATGAATAAATCTTCCTCCTCCCTTCGTTTCGTCGGTCCACGTTGGAAGGCGACGGTACCGATACCGGGAAGATGTCGGACACCCAAAGCACGGATTCCTGTCTCCCACATAAAGATTCTATCTGACGTGGGTGATCCTGGTCGATTGGGACGGGTTGTTTCATCCCTCAAGTGACAACATCCCCGAGGGTCGAGTGATTCATGTTCGACGATAGGAACGGGACCTAGATTGCGTTGGGCACCAAAGCGACTCTCATCTAACAGCACTTCCACTCTCATGACCCCAGGAATTAATCGTTTTGTTTGATTCTTACTCAGTGTACCCACGGGTTCCTTCGCTGTAGTAGGCGTCCCGATATCAGGTGATTGGGCACGTAACGATAACAATTGTCGTGTCAGATTCAAATGATGGACGACAGACGGTGCCTTGACAATCATATCATCTTCAAAACACATGAAGAAATCATATTCCATCAAATATTCCCGTACCACAAATCGATGTTGACGTGCTAGGCCTAATGTATTGTTATGGACCTTGCCCTTTGGATTTTCCCGATTGCCTGGATCGTACGTTAACGGAGCAGCATCATCCCAAACCCGTAACCCGACTTGTGAAGGGAGTGCCTCCCGGATCAGGTATTCACGTGTCATAACGAAATGTGACACGATGAAGACATCGACCTCAAATCCCTCTTCTAGTAAGCTCAAGACCGTTTCTCGCATCACGGGGATAAGTGTATTCTGCATCCGATCATCGCCTGCTGTGGTAGATCTGTCCCCTGTATCATATTCTGCCAACGTTGTGATGGTATACAATATTCGTAACGGCCGAACCTTTTGTTCAAGACGTCGTCTCTGAGACGATATAGGGTTGTCAGGTCGCCGAGACGGTGTGGACCATTGACCAAGCAATGAGCTAGCGATGAGGCAGCCTATTGGCAACAGGAATCGAAGTACATTCACTCGCGATCTGATCCCAGTCTTCGTCAGAAGAGGGGTCCTGCTCTCTTGTAAACCATATCTTTCAGATCCCGTCATTCGGAAGACTCGATAATCGGAAATTGAGTCTGTGAAAAGAAGACATGTCTATCGGGCAAGGGTTAGCATACGAATGAAGATTCTGTCGCTGGTGGGACTACTGTTTGGAGTCATTCGAATGAGGGAAAAAGTCACTAACGACACCATTTAGGACATAGATGCGACATCTCACCTCCTAACACGCGCGATACTACGGGATACTCTGACTTGATGGAGGATGACGACTACTGTTTGATTATCGAAGACGAAAGATTCACGATGTGATGTACTCTGTCAGAATCTGATTAGTGTATACTACCCGTTCCCCTCTAAAGAGAGCACCCTAGTCCCAATACTGCGTCGTCCCCTACCGTCGCCCGCTA
>Ga0194115_10005779_pt1 | contig 12727 bp, 12 predicted proteins | sample TA2MahsurfametaG_3_FD_148656 | JGI IMG/M metagenome (GOLD analysis project Ga0194115, IMG submission 148656) | Freshwater microbial communities from Lake Tanganyika, Tanzania - TA2015002 Mahale S4 surface | ecosystem: Environmental > Aquatic > Freshwater > Lake | place: Tanzania: Lake... | reverse complement strand
CTCCAGATTTAACACGTCAACTTGACAGGAATAAATTGAAAGTAATGGGTCAAGTATGGACGATTGATGCCGTTATGAAAAATGCCTCTACAACGGTATATGGAAATGTGGTAGCACTGGATGAATCACCAAAGAAAAAAGGACTTTTATATGTAGGAACAGACGATGGTCTCATTCAAGTTTCTGAAAATGATGGAGCGACATGGACAAAAATCGAACAACTTCCTGGGGTTCCTGTTCAAACGCGCGTCAATATGTTGACCGCATCCTCTCACGACGATAATGTGGTATTTGCCGCATTTAACTCCCAACGAAACGGTGATTTCAAGCCATATTTATTGAAATCAACAGACAAAGGGAAATCATGGGTTTCTATTGCCTCAAATTTACCGGAAAGAGGAAACGTTTATTGTATCAAACAAGATCATATTGATCCAAATCTTTTGTTCGTTGGAACTGAATTTGGTGCTTTTTTCTCCACAGATGGAGGTCAAAACTGGACTAAATTGGCTGGACTTCCGACAATAGCAGTTTACGATTTAGACATTCAAAAACGTGAGAACGACTTGGTTGCAGCAACTTTTGGACGAGGATTTTATGTCTTAGATAATTATTCAATGTTACGAGAATTAAAGAAGGAAACGTTGGATAAACGAGCACATCTGTTCCCAATTAAAGAAGCCTTGTTGTATGTTCCAATGGATCCTCTTGGGTTGGAAGGTACTGGATTTCAAGGTCACAACATGTGGTCAGCCAAAAATCCTAATTACGGTGCAACATTTCATTTGCATTTTAACGAATCTTGGAAGTCTTTGAAAGAAAAACGTCAGGAGAGCGAAAAGGAATTAGAAAAAGCAAAGAAGGATGTATTTTATCCTTCGTTCAGCGATTTAGCGAAAGAAGAACTTGAAACCAATCCCTTCTTAATATGGTCCGTTTCGGATGCTTCCGGCAAAGAGATTCGTAGAGCAACAACGACGCCGTCCAAAGGAATCAATATGTGTAATTGGAATTTGAGAACGCAAACCACGAATCCCATTGGTAGTGGAGGCAACGGATTATTAGTGACGCCTGGAACCTATTTTTTAAGTGTCTACTATGTAAACCCAAACGAGCAAAAGTCGGAGCTTTTGGTAGAAAAAAGATCTTTTCAAGTAAAAGGATTAAATAATCAGACTTTAATTGCAAAGAATTCTGACGAGCTGTTTATTTTTCGAGAGGAGGTTCGAGAACTAAATAGAAAAATAGGTATTTTGACGAGTCAAATGGCCGAGGCCAAAGAACAAATAAGTCAAATAAGTAAGGCTCTAACAGAAGCTACGAATGTTCCCATTGAATTGTCAGGGTCAATACAAAAACTAAAAGAGGAATACCGCAAGTTGAATGTACTCGTTTATGGAGATAACATTAGATCTTCTCGTGAATTTGAAACGGCTCCATCGCTTTCTTCACGTTTTGGAATGTTAGAGTATCAACTTTTCGAAAATACGACAGGGGTAACAAAAACCCATCGAGCAAATAAATTACTTGTCGAATCGGAATTACAACAGGCTACTCAGGAGTATACTGGAATCAGAGATATTCTTAGTGACCTCATTACTAAATTAAGAAATGCAGGAGTACCTTATATTAGGAATTAAGAAAGAAAAATTTCGGGTAAATTAAATGAAAGAACTGTATTTTTAGAATACGAGGTGTTAATCAAAAATTGAAACAAAAATTCAATTGACACATTTAATACAATTCTTTAAGTCTTGTATTCTTTTTGATGTAATTATCTAGGTCTTTTCTGAGAAGCATCAACTTGGTTTGAACCATGCTTTGGAAACTGATTAGACATTGCAGGAAAATAGACATCCCCCATAATCAAAGGATTAAATACGTAATACTGGCATTTCACAATTTCTTTGGAAGGAAGTACACACCAAAATTTATTCATATCCATATTTACTAATTCACCGAATTCATTTTCTTGTGGCTCATTTACGCGAATACTATGCATTTTTAGTATCGTAGCTGATTGTTTCCCTTTTTCTGTTAAAGAAAGTGTGCAGAATGGAATCGCTCTTAACAAACTATCACATTGTAACTTATCTAATTCGTAATTGGCAGATTCAAAGTTCACTCTCTTATAATTCTGTAAATATCGAATCACGTTCGAAGTATCTATAGAGGTAAGCGCTATACCGTTGGATTTAACACTAAAACTAGAACCAAAATTTTCGATGGAAAAGTTTCGATATCCCTCTTGCGAAAATGAAATATCTACCTTCTTTATTTTTTCAGACTCCAAGTTGAAAATACCAGTGCAGAACCATTTTCTAGGATCGGCAAAAAACCTTGGTTCAATGATTCCATAAATTCCACGAATTGACATGATAAGAGGCTTATTACTTTTTTCTTTGTTTGGACCCTCCAAAATCATGATTTGGCCATTGTGATCTTGTGCATTTGGACCAATGTACCAGCGTTTTGAGAACTTGCCATTTTGATAAAAGTCTACTTTAATGTGGTTAGTCGTCATTCTATTGTAAAAGTTTTTCTCTGCTTTTTCATTTAAATAGGCTTTAAATTGAATTTTAGCAGCTGCTTCAAGTATGTTATGAACACCCTCCTTAAAAACGCACTGACCATTTTTATCTACCCAAGTGTCCCCAGAACGATTTAGTTCAAAAGTTTTTGAGAAGGCATCGGTTATAATGATTTTATTTATTGAGTTTGTATCTTCAATGGCAAAGGATAAGGAATCAAACGGTTTATCTTCTGTTGGATTGAGTTTACTCAATGTGAAATAACTCAGAACTGCCACGATGGCAAGGCCTAAAGAGAGGTAAATAGTTCGTTTTAGGCGTTTTGACATATTTAATTTTGCGTATATTTTTTTCTTCGGTACCAAGTCATGATTAATCCAATGAGGCATATGAGCAAAACGGGTATTCCAATATTTAATAAGGTGTAGTAATTCTTTGTTTCTGCAATCTTATCACGATCAAGTTCTTTAATATTTATCTTTCTACTTCTTAATTCAAATATGGCGTTGTCATCTAACATGTAGTCAACCAAGTTCTGAAGAAAAGCGGCATTGTCAATAGGAAAAACAATTTTAAAACTTGCCAAGTGCCGATCGATAATTAAATCATCTTTGCCGATTGGCAGATACCTTATAGTACCATCAGAATAACGAACTGAATCAATGGAATTTGCAAGAAAAGTCCCATTTCCTACAGCTATAATCTTACCTGGCTTAACACTATTACGAACAAACTTTGATTCTGGATTATTTGCGAATGTTGGATCCAATTTATCAATGAAATAACTGGTTAAAGTTCCCGATACTTCTGCTGCAAGTGTAAGCCGATTCGCTTCACTTTCAGGAGAATCATTTAATTTTAGAGGTTCTCCAAAATTTCTAAAGTCGATAAAGGTGACTAATGGTGCTTGTCGAGTGGCGAGTGAATTATTTGAGCTGGATAATATCGTCTTGAAATTAGGATTTGATTTTTTTGAAGAGGAAACTTCATTTACAAATTTAAGCGAAATTCTATTGAGATTTTTAACGGCCAAATGATCTGAAGGCGTCGCCAATACATGTTGCAAAAAAGGAGTTTTAGCTTCGTTTGATGCTATTCGCGCCTTAGCCCTTCTTTTATCAATAATATGCTCAAAACAATTGGCATCCATAACCAAATTCTCTTTAATATTGATTCCGTAGTCAAAAAGTAAATTTTTGAGAGATAAATTCGATAGGGTTGGCTTTACAAAGCTTCGTCTCAAGGAATTTGTTCCAAGGTTGGTTTCTAGCGAATCTTCATTGATATATAAGGTATTCATGAATACCATTAAATTACCTCCTCTCATTACAAATTGATCTATAACATATAAATCTTTTTCTGAAAAAGGATCTTTAGGATCTGCAATAATAATCGCATCGAATTCATCCAATTTATTTAAGGTGTCGTTTATGTTAACCTCAGTCATGTAATAGAAATTCTTGAGCAATAGTTTTGCCGCTTTCGTTTCTTCGGGTCTTAATTCACCGTGACCTTGTAAAAATCCAATTCGCTTTTTCTTCTCAAGAATGAGTTCACGTACACCCGAGGCAAGTAAATATTCGATATCGTTAGAGGAATTCTCGACTGCAGCTCTGATCATTTCCAAATTAGTTAATCCTCCTGGTCTTTCCTGAATGAACTGCACATAGGCCTCTTTTGTAACGCCGTTTTGGTTATACGACATTTTGGCGCCCGGCCAAATACGCATAACATTGATAATACCTTTATTGTCTTTGTAATTAATTTCGACAGGTCTAACTCCCTTTCCTTCATTGAAAATCTCTAATTCTAATTCATTAGGTTTTCCATTACCATCGCTTTTTGGATCTATGAATTTAAAATCTATTTTTCCCTTGGATAAATCCTTGAAGGCCTCCAATTTTTCTTGAATCAATTCTTTAAATGAGCGCAATTCTGCAGGTAATTCACCACCCAAATAGACTTCAACAAACACTTTTCCTTCGATATCCCTTACCTTGTTCAGAAAATTTTCCGCAGGTTCAGATAGTGAATAACGCTTGTCTTCTGTCATGTCGATCTTTGCGGAAGAAAAATTCGCCAAAATATTTATCAGTATAACACTTATAACGACTATAATCAAAATAGAACTGACATACAACCACTTCGTTGAAAGAGAAGGAAGCCTAAATTTCATGATTTAGCTAATTTCAAAACGTGTAAAGAAGAATATAAAAATAAAATAATTAATGAAATGAAATAAACTATATCCCGAAGGTAGATAACTCCTTTTCCAATTCTTTCGTAGTGATAAGTCATCCCAATATATTTAATAATGTAATCAAATGACTTGAACGTCCCCCAGGTTCCTAGCTGCTCAAATCCGTTATATAAAAACCAACAGAGAAACATGGCCAGAATAAAAGAGATGATTTGACTACTGGTAAGTGTACTCGCAAAAATACCAATGGCAACGAAAACAGATCCTATTAAAATTAGACCTAAATAGGAAGTAAAGGTGGCGCCTGAATCAATCGAACCTACCGGTTTTCCCAATTGATATATGGTGTAGTAATAAACCAAAGTAGGTAGAATTGCAATAATTAACAACGCTACACCTGCAAAATACTTGGAAAGTAATATTTTTAAATCCGAAACGGGCTTGGTGGCAAGAAGTTCGATTGTTCCGGTCCGCTTTTCTTCCGCAAAAGAGCGCATGGTAATGGCTGGGATCAATATGAGGAAAATCCATGGTGATAAACTAAAAAATGGAATAAGATTGGCTTCAAAATTGTAAAAAAGGTTGCTTTCATTGTCAATAACAAAATGAAAAAGACCACAACTCACCAAGTAGATTACAATAAACACGTATCCTATCAATGAATTGAGAAAACTGCTGATTTCTTTGTAAAATAATACCCTCATATTCTATCTAAAGGTTAAATGTAATTACTTTAAGCATTCATGAACAAAAAAAATTATGAGCGTAAACGTGTTGATTATTCAAAAAAAAAGAGCTTCGAATGTAAAAGCTCTTTCTTTAAAGATTTAAACTAAATAATTATGCTTTTTTTACATTAACCGCATTCAAACCTCGACGACCTTCTTGAAGATCAAACTCGACCTCGTCTTCTTGACGAATTTTGTCGATTAACCCGGTAACATGCACAAAGTATTCTTTGCCCGTTCCCTCTTCAACAACGAATCCAAAACCTTTTGCCTCATTGAAGAATTTTACTGTTCCTTTACTCATTTTTTATTAATTATAATTTATGTAAAGGTATGCTAATTTTTATGCTTATCAAGTTTTTTTATGATTATTTTGTAGAACAAAAATAGCTTGATAGGGTCCAAGCCTCAGCTTTTTCCTTAAAATAGATTTTTAAAGTGGGCCAAATAGTCCAAAAAAGTTCTGATCCCTTGTAATTATTTAGTGCCTCATCATTTTCCCAAACACTAACTGTAAAAAAAATATTCGAATGTTCGTTGTCTTTCAGTAAATTCATGCCTCGGCAACCAGGAAATTTTGCAACATTCCATTTTATCGTCTCAAAAAGGTTCAAAAAGTCGTTCACCTTGTCCTCTTCAAAAGTCAATTTTACAATGCGCGTGATCATCTAGAACAGTGAATGAATGTCTTTTGCAGATCCCGGAGGATGAAACTCAACGGTAATGACATCTCCAATTCTTCCACCAAATAATTTATTTGCTCCCCCAGTACTGCCATTTGCACCCTTGTTGATAGCTATTTCAAGAAGATCGCTGCTATTGAAAATAGCCACTTTCTCTCCGGTCGTAACATCATTATATGTCTTAGAAATGATGTCAATGAAAATGGTTTTATTCACGTAATAAATGATAAATGGTGTATTTGTCCCAAATCTGTAAAAATCGTTTTTTGTAATATTTGTGATGATGTTCCCATATCCATCAATATTTACTATGCTGCCGAGCATGCGATTATGTTCAATCGTAGGTTTTTGAATGAATGCCTTCTTAAAATTATTTGTCTCAACGCACAATTCCTTTAAATCTCCATTTTTACTAATTTGAGCGGCCAATGGAATAAATGTATTTTTCGTCGGAAATTTATAATATTCCTCTGCAAAAACGAACTTTTCCAGTTTATAAAGAGCCTGCGGAAGTTCATCTTCGAGGAAAGTCCCAAAAAATCCATTGTCATTTGAAATAAAATACTGATCCTTAAACAGCATGACCATTGGTAAACTTGGATTATTATCATCAAAAATAGGTTCAGAATCAACACCAATAATATGAATAGTTCCAGGGGGGAAATTGTAATAGCAACATTTTAATTGAAAAACAGCTTCCGCAACATTGAAAGGTCGAATGGAATGAGATATATCGATAATATTCGCATTAGGAATCTGATTCAAAATAGCACCTTTTGTTGCAGCAACATAATAGTCTTGTAAACCGAAGTCAGTTGTTAACGTGATGATTTGCATATCAAATCAAGGCTTTAATGGCAATAAATTTATAATTTTACCAAAAGTAATGTAATTCGTGCATCCTAAGTAATTCATTGCCTAATTTTTGCGTGTGACGGGAAAAAGAACTTTAGAAATCCAAGGAATTAATCCAGCCGAACTTTTCGGTGTGAATGATGTAAATTTTAGGCATTTAAAATCTTTTTATCCTAAACTAAAAGTGACGGCAAGAGGCCATCAGGTGAACATTAGCGGTGATGAGGAGGATATGGATGAATTTGAAAATAAATTCGACTTAGTAATAAAGCATTTCTTGAAATACAGTTCGTTGACGGAGAATAATATTGATAATTTAATGCTGAGTGATGGCATAACTATGTTGAGTAACGACAATGGTTCGGAGACCATTATCCATGGAAATAGGGGAACTAAAATTAAAGCACGTACCGTAAATCAAAGAAAACTTGTCCAATCTGTAAATACACATGACATGGTCTTTGCCGTTGGTCCAGCGGGAACTGGAAAAACATATACCGCGGTAGCCTTAGCCGTTCGCGCTTTAAAAGCCAAAGAAGTGAAGCGAATTGTATTGACGCGTCCCGCAGTTGAAGCTGGGGAAAATCTTGGTTTTTTACCCGGTGACCTTAAAGAAAAACTTGATCCCTATTTGATGCCGCTTTACGATGCCCTTCGCGACATGATACCTGCAGAGAAATTGAGCGATATGTTAGAATTCGGAATTATAGAAATTGCCCCACTTGCTTTCATGCGCGGAAGAACCTTAGATAACGCATTTGTAATTTTGGATGAAGCCCAAAATACTACCACAATGCAGATGAAAATGTTTCTTACCCGTATGGGAATGACCGCAAAATTTGTTATCACCGGTGATATGTCGCAGGTAGATTTGCCCCATCGCCAACGCTCAGGATTATCCTATGCGCTTGATATTTTAAAAGATGTTGATGAAATCGGCGTTATACGTCTTGGACAGAGTGATGTCATTCGTCACAGATTGGTGAAACGCATTGTGGCAGCATTCGACAGTGCAGAAGATGCCGAGAGAAAAAACCAATGAAAATAGATAATAAGTAGATGAGAGCGATTACAAAGGTAAGCTACAATTTTCCCGGGCAAACGAAGGTTTATCACGGAAAAGTAAGGGATGTATACACCCTTGATAATGGGTTACTCGTCATAGTCGCTTCAGACAGAATTTCTGCGTTTGATTATATTTTACCGAAAGGAATTCCATTCAAAGGGCAGGTATTGAATCAAGTGGCAACATATTTTTTGGAGGCAACTCGCGATATTTGTCCAAATTGGTTATTGGCAACTCCTGACCCATCCGTAGCGGTTGGGATTGCCTGCGAGCCCATTCGAGTGGAAATGGTGATACGTGGTTACTTGGCTGGGCACGCAGCACGAGAATATAATGCGGGTAAGCGAACGCTTTGTGGGATTGCTATGCCCAATGGCATGAAAGAAAATGACAAATTTCCATCGCCAATTATTACCCCTGCGACAAAAGCTGATGAAGGTCACGACGAGGATATTTCTCGTGAGGATATTTTGGCCAAAGGCATTGTTCCTAATGATATCTATGAAACCATGGAGAACTATACACGCGCCCTTTTTCAGCGAGGGAGTGAAATGGCTGCAGCACGTGGTTTAATATTAGTTGATACTAAATATGAATTTGGATTAAGGAACGGAGAAGTTATCCTAATCGATGAAATTCATACGCCGGATTCTTCGCGTTATTTTTATGCAGATGGTTATGAGGAACGACAACAAAATGGGGAACCCCAGAAGCAATTATCCAAAGAGTTTGTTCGACAATGGTTGATAGAAAATGGTTTTCAAGGAAAAGAGGGACAACAAATGCCTTTTATGCCGGACGATTTTGTGCATACGATCACGGAGCGCTATATTGAACTTTATGAGAAAATTACCGGTAATGATTTTGTAAAAAGTGATGTTGAGAATATTGAGCAACGCATTGACCGCAATGTACGCGCTTACCTCGAAGCTTAACACATTAATAATTCTTTAAATTATGTCGATACACAAGCAAGTTAAAAAAGTCACCACGCACACATTACATGAAATGAAACAAGCTGGAGAGAAAATCTCTATGCTGACGGGCTATGATTTTTCAATGGCTAAAATAATTGATGCCGCGGGTGTCGACGTTATTTTGGTAGGCGATTCTGCATCCAATGTAATGGCAGGACACGAAACAACCTTACCCATAACACTCGATCAAATGATTTATCACGCTTCCTCAGTGGTGAGAGCGGTCGATCGCGCATTGGTAGTGGTCGATATGCCGTTCGGTTCTTACCAAGGAAATTCCAAAGAGGCCTTATCCAGTGCAATTCGAATTATGAAAGAATCGGGTGGACACGCTGTGAAGATGGAGGGTGGACAAGAGATTTTGGAATCTATAAAGCGAATTCTTACAGCCGGAATTCCAGTTATGGGGCATTTGGGACTAACGCCACAATCAATTTATAAGTTTGGTACGTATGTCGTGCGCGCCAAAGAGGAAGAAGAAGCAAATCGTTTGTTGGAAGATGCCAAAGCGCTTGAAGAGGCTGGATGTTTTGCAATTGTTTTAGAAAAAATTCCGGCGCAACTGGCAAAAAGAGTGGCGCAAGAAGTAAAAATCCCAATAATCGGGATTGGAGCAGGAAATAGTGTGGACGGACAAGTACTTGTCATTCACGATATGTTGGGCATCAATAATGATTTCAGTCCGCGCTTTTTGAGAAAGTACAATAACCTTTACGATCAGATGATGAAGTCTTTCCAGCAATATATCCAAGATGTGCGTTCAGGGGATTTTCCGAATTCTTCAGAGCAATATTGATGAAGTTTTGGTTTTTTAGTTTTATGTGGTTATTTCTCCTTTCCGCATGCTCGGAGGAAAAGATACTTACACCAATTGAAAACAAAGACAACATCTGCCGTTACAGTAAATGGCTGAGAATAGCTGAATTTCCAGGATACACGCAAATTGACATCCTAAATCCCTCAAATGATCAATTGCTTCAAACTATCAAAATTGGAGAAGGCGGAATTGTTCCCGGGTCAGCATTGGCTACTTTTTCGTCCACACACATTGGTATGTTAGCAGAATTAAATAGCCTTGATAAGGTAGTTGCTGTTCAAGATATCCAACACGTGTACAACGAAATTCTTCTCAACGCATTTGATGCTGGCAGCATAATATCTTTCGGAAACGAGGGATCGCCCCATGCCGAAAGAATTGTAAAAAGCGGTGCGAAAGTTATCATCCACAGCGCATTTTCTGGGCCTTTTCCTAATGAAAAGAAATTAAAAGATATTGGAATCAGGTGCATTTCTAATTTCGATTGGAGTGAAACGCATCCGCTTGGTAAAGCCGAATGGTTATTGCTCTTTGGATATTTAACAGGTAAAAAAGACCTGGCAAAAGAAAAATTTAAGGCCATTGAAACCGCTTATCTCGCAGCGATTCAAAAATCAACAAAGGTTAATCAGCGTATTATTTCCGGAAATGTATTCGGAGATTTTTGGGTTACACCAGCGGGTAAAAGTTATCATGCCAAATTAATTGCTGATGCCGGCGGAAGCTACGTCTATGCCCAAACAAAGGGTATCGGAAGTTTGTCAATAACACAAGAAAAAGTGGTGAAGGATTCAGAGAATACCATGTTTTGGATTAACCCTGGTTTCTCAACAAAGGAAAGCCTTATTCGTGCTAATCCGAAATCAAAATTTATTAAAGCATTCACCTCAGGAAAAATTTATTGTTACTCGCACAACGCCAATAAGTTTTGGGAAATGAACGCCGTTCAGCCGCACCTAATTCTTGAGGATTATCGCAGGATTTTTACCCAAGAAGATTTGGAGAACTTGTATTTTTATAAAGAGGTACTATGAGTGTTTCAAAACAAATCGGTTGGTTGATTATTGGGCTTATTGCATTGATAGGTGCGTCATGTGCACATGCACTTGTTGGAGAAACTGCTGTTTCTTTTTCCACCATGATGGAGGCTATTTTTCAATATGACCGGAGTGTCATTGATCATGTATTATTTCGTGAATTCAGACTATGCAGAACCCTAACGGCCATTTTAGCAGGTTCCTCTCTTGCCCTGAGTGGAATGTTGATGCAAACTTTATTTAACAATCCTTTGGCGGGCCCTTACATTTTAGGAATCAACTCTGGTGCTAGCTTATTCGTTGGACTACTTTTGATGTCAGGGATTTCAATTGGTGGCGCTCAATTGGGAATTGTGGGTGCTGCACTGCTTGGAGCCTTTGTTTCGTGTATTTTTATGATTGGTCTTTCCGGATATTTGCGTAATCAAATTTCTCTTCTGTTGGCAGGAATGATGTTTGGAAGCTTCACCTCGGCTATTTTGTCAATTCTACAACAAATGAGTGGAGCAGAGGCCTTAAAAGCATTCACCATGTGGTCTATGGGAACGCTTCAACAAGTCAGTTTTGAAGAACTAAGCATTTTCGCAAGCGCGGTAAGTACTGGCTTAGTTTTGGCATTGGTTATGGGGAAATTCCTTAATGTCCTAGTCCTAGGTGAAAAACCTGCGCGTTTATTGGGTGTTAACATTGTTCGAACGAGGGTTATAATTTTGATGGCAGTAGCAATTTTAGCAGGAGTTACCACGGCTTTTTGTGGTCCGATTGCTTTTGTAGGGATGGCTGTTCCGAACCTCACGCGTTTGATTTTTAAAACGCAACAACACCACCTGTTAATAGGTATGAACCTGTTGTTTGGTGCATTATTTGTGCTGATTTGCGACACTTTAATTTTGCATTGGTCAACTGTATTGCCGATTCCATTGAACGCATTTACTTCATTAATCGGTGCCCCATTTGTTTTACTCATTTTAATGCGCCGTGTCAGATGATTGAAATAACCCACGCCATCGTTGGTCACCAGCAACCATTAATTGAAATTGAAGACCTTTTTCTAAAAAAAGGTAAAGTTTATGCGATAATCGGCCGTAATGGAGGGGGAAAATCTACCTTGTTGAATTCACTGTTGGGGCATGTTCCTTTGATGTCCGGGAATATACAGATTGACGGCATGAATGTTCATTCCTTGCGCCGCTCGGTTTTGGCAAAACACGTGGCTTTTGTGGCGAGTAAATTTGATGGAATTGAATACCTTAAAGTCCGCGATTATGTTGCGCTTGGTAAATTTGGTAGTAGCTCTCTCATGGGAACGTTGCAGGCCGAGGATATACAGCATATCGAAGAGCTTTTAGAAGAGTTAGCACTTTTGCCGTTGGCGGATAAGTTTACAGACAGAATATCGGATGGTGAGCGTCAGTTAGCAGCCGTAGCACGAGCACTGGCACAAGATACTCCTGTATTGCTCCTTGACGAACCAACGGCCTTCTTGGATTATAAGAACAAGAAACGGATGATGGAGAAGTTGGTCGAAATCGCCGAGCAAAAAAATAAATGCATTGTTTTCTCTTCACATGACCTTGCATTGGCAATGGATAATGCCGTAATATTTTTGGCAATTCATCGTGGCCGTTTAGAGATATTACAGCAGCTCGAGAAAGAAAATATAACCTATTATTTTGAATAAATTTTTTTTAGATTAAAAAAATCGTACGCAACTAACTAAAAACTGATACGTCTGTATAAAAAAATATTCCTTATGAAACTAATAGCCCTTTTTGTATGTACTTTCATGCTGAGTGCAGTATTTGCCCAATTTTCAACGCTTTCGATAGCGAA